>Ga0209717_1003637_pt1 | contig 13250 bp, 7 predicted proteins | sample AD_UKC048_MetaG_FD_184418 | JGI IMG/M metagenome (GOLD analysis project Ga0209717, IMG submission 184418) | Active sludge microbial communities of municipal wastewater-treating anaerobic digesters from USA - AD_UKC048_MetaG (SPAdes) (version 2) | ecosystem: Engineered > Bioreactor > Anaerobic >... | reverse complement strand
GTGATGGAACTGCTCAGCGCCAGCACGGCCCTGCGCGACAAACTGGAAGCCAATACCAAATGGTTCCGCTCGGCTATGACCGCCGCCGGTTTCGATATTCTTCCGGGTGAACATCCCATCGTGCCGATCATGCTGTACGATGCCAAACTGGCCCAGGACTTCGCCCGCCGCCTGCTCGACGAAGGCATTTACGTCATCGGGTTCTTTTACCCCGTGGTGGCCCAGGGCAAGGCGCGTATTCGCGTACAATTGTCGGCTGCGCATGAACCGGAACACCTGGAACGAGCGGTAGCGGCATTTACGAAGGTGGGGAAGGAACTGGGGGTGTTGAAATAGAAGTGAGTTGTGAGTTGTGAGTTGTGAGTTGTGAGTTGTGAGTTGTGAGAAATAAAAAACGGGTATAAAAGACTTCTTTCAAAGTCTTTTATACCCGTTTAATTTAGAATAAAGCACCGTTATTTTTCGTGCAAATGCCTGATTATCAACCCTGATAACCAATAACTGATAACTAATAACCTATTTCAGTTTCACGAAATAGATCACCCGCGTCAGCCACTTGGACGTATCGGGTTCCGTGGCGGGGTCCGTCACGTATTCTTCAATAGCGGGCGGAATGGATTCCAGATTTTTCTCCTTGATGTAGTCGTCCATGGCCATATGCGCTTCGGCCATGCCGCCGTAGGCGCCGAGGTAATTGATCACCAGTGCCCGGCTGCTGTCGATACGGAATACCTCCAGGCTGTCGAATTTTTGCTCTTTACCGATACCGATGGCGGCAGCCATGTCGCTGGTAGTATTCCAGGTCCAGTACAGTCCCGAAGGAGGAGTGCCGGGTTTGATATCCGCTTTTTTGAGGGCTTCGAGCGCCTTCGGCAAATTGGCGGAATAAAACGCCTGCACGTTGGCCGTATCGACCACTGCCCGGAGGCCGACGTAAAATTGCAGCGGACGCTGTGTTTCCACCACTTCGAATCCGCGGTATTTCGGGTGCAGGATAGCGTCGATATGCTTTCTGAGGTTGCCCAGTCCGCGATCGTAATCTTTGCCCATGGCATTGTTGACGTTGGTAAACATGGCCCATACATTGATGGGGAAGGGTAGCACGGGGTCGAGCGTCCAGGTCACTTTCGTTATTTTTTCGTCGCCGGTAAGCGTAAAACTGGCCGGGAAAGTGGCTTTAAAGGGTTCAGAAATATCCAGCATAAAATCCACGCGATCAGCACTGATGGCCTGAATGGTTTGTTTGCCTGCGCCCACGTCTTTATTTCCTTCCCAACTGAAACTGGCGCCTACCGTGCCATCCGTTCCGCTGTACGATTTTTTCATATTGGGGTCGAGTTCGTTCCAGGGCGACCATTTGTCCATATTTTTAAACTGGCTGATGGATTCGAACACCATCGCCCGCGGCGCTTCGATGTCGATACTCCTTTCAATATGGTATGTTTTTTTGGCAAAAAAACCGAGTGCCACAACGAGTGCAGCCAGAATGCCCAGGGTGTATAAGAGGTATTTCAGTATTTTCATGGTAAAAGATGATTGGTAAATGCGGGAAGCGGCGATATACCCTTCCTTTGAAAATCGCTGCAAACTTAAAACTATCGCGGGGTGCGGAAAAATAAATTTAACTATCGGGTTTCGGGAATTTTGCAAGTCATCCGATGACTCAGAGTTATCGGATGACTTGCAAAATTCCCGAAACCCGATAGTTGTAAAAATAAATTATTTGTTTTAAATTTGCAGGAATGAAACAACAAAAAATTAAAGCATCGGAGGAGAAATCGCCATTCCTGCGCGGCCGCGGCGCCCAGATCAACCCGGCGTCCAAATACGAATCGATGCAACGCGACCAAAAGCCGCTCGACTGGGCGCTGGTTGCCGATGAATGGGAGGATGGCGACCTGCCGACCGAGTACCTGGAAACGCACCCCAAAACCATTCTCAACCGCGTGGAAAGCAGCGATATTCCCGCCGAATGGAGCATGAACCCTTACCAGGGCTGCGAACACGGCTGCATTTACTGCTATGCCCGCAATACGCACCCCTACTGGGGCTACAGCGCCGGACTCGATTTCGAACGTAAAATCCTGGTGAAACGCAATTCCGCCGCGCTGCTCGAACAGGAACTGAAAAAGAAAAACTGGCGCGCCGAACCGATCATGTTTGCCGGCAACACGGATATTTACCAGCCTGCCGAACGCAAATTCGGTATCACCCGCGCCTGCCTCGAAGTGTTCTGGAAATACCGGCACCCGGTCGGTATGATCACCAAAAACAGTATGATCCTCCGCGATCTGGATTTGTTGAAACAACTTGCTTCCGAGAACCTCGTCCACGTGGCCATCAGCATTACTACGCTCGACGAAGACCTGCGCCGTTTTCTGGAACCGCGTACCGCTTCTGTGCAACAACGCCTCCGCACGGTAGAAACGCTCTCCCAGGCCGGAATTCCGGTTTTTGTGATGATGGCGCCGATCATTCCCGGCCTGACCGACCACGAAATTATTCCGATGATAAAAACGGTGGCGGACCTCGGCGCCCTCGGCATCGGGCATTCGATGGTACGTTTGAATGGCGATGTGGCTGTTTTATTCGAAGACTGGATTCGGCGCACCATGCCCGACCGTGCAGACAGGGTGCTCAACCGGATTCGCGACGTACATGGCGGGCAATTATCCGCCTATCAAAGCGGCGCACGTATGCGCGGCGAAGGAAACATTGCCGATGTGATCCATCAGCAGTTTCGGGTGGGCAAGGAAAAATTTATGAAAGACAGGAAAATGCCGGCGTATAATCTGGAGTTGCACGAGCGGCATAAGTCGCCGCAAATGAGGCTATTTTAGTGTTTGGGGTGTGGTGTTTGGTGTTTAGGGCGCGTTGCCCTTGGCTTTAGTGAGTAGCCAAGGGCAACGCGCCCTAAACACCAAACACCACACCCCAAACACTAATTAAAGTTGATATAGTCGCTCGGATCCACTGCCCTGCCTTTATACCACAATTCGAAGTGCAGGTGTGGGCCGGAAGTGCTTTCCCCGGAATTGCCGATGATCGCGATGGCTTCGCCGGCTTTTACCGAACTGCCCGTACGTTTGAGCAACACGGAGTTGTGCTTGTACATAGTCACCACGTTGTTGGGGTGCTGGATGGCGATGCTGTATCCCGTTTCTACGGTATAACCTGCGGAAATAACCACCCCATCGGCAGCAGATTTGACGGCCGTATTTTTGGGTGCGGCGATATCGATGCCGTAATGGTCTTTTTTAAAATCGAAACCGGAAGTGACCTCTCCGGCCACGGGCGGCATAAAAAACAGTTGTTCGAGCGGAATATCGCGCGGAGCATAGTTGCTATTGCCAGAAGCAGCGGATGCAGTGATGGCAGGATCGGCCGTGAACGTTCCTTTGGCAACGGCGCTGCGCAATTGTTCATCTTCCGGGATACGGTCCACTTCTTTCGGCAGGGCGTCGGCGGTATCGGTGGGTTGGCCCTGTTTTTCAGCCGTTTGTTTGCTCATGGTTTCGAGGTCGCCGACGAGCAGTTTCCGGAAGTTCTCGTTGTAATGCCGGGTGGCTTCCATCTCGTTTTCCAGGTCATTTACCTTGTTGACGAGTTGCGAGATTTCCGCATCGCGTTTAAAATCGCCGTATCCTGGAATATAGCGTTTCAGGGGCGTCCACACGATAGCCATGGTGACCAGGATAGCAGTGCCTACAATCAGGGAACTCAAGCCCACATATACCGCCAGCGGCGTCAGTTTGATGGAAGTTACCTCCTCAAACGTGTCGTCGTTCATGATCACCAGACGGTACTTATCCCGCAACTTGTCCATCAGACTGCGGTCATCATCGCCCGTTCGCCGGAAAAAGTCGGGGAGTTTTTTCAGAAACGCGAAATATTTCATGTTTATCTGTCTGTAATTTCTTTCGTTATTGGTTATTCGTTATTCGTTATTAGGGTGGAAGCGCTTAATCGTTCAACATCCATAAACCATGCATTTTCAAAAACACCAGGATTAACCAGCCCAATAACGAATAACAAATAACCAATAACTAAACCGCAAAGATCGTAAAAAAACCGCATACCCCACTATTCCAGCACCTCGTCCAGTTGCTCCACCTTGATACGGCCCTTGGGTACGATGATTTTCCAGTACGAAAAATCCTGTTCCGCTTCGAGGCCGAATCCGTAGATTACCTCGCCGGGTTTGGTGACTTTTACAAACTTGTCGGTGTATACCTTGGCCGTTTTTTCATCCCAGATGAGTTCGGCCGTTTCCAGTTTTTCCTGCTTGACGGTGGTCATCACCACGCTGTCGCGCGCCGTAATCCTGCCTTTTTCCTGCTGGCGGATGGCATTTTTAGCGGTTAAAACACTTTTAACGGAAAGGTCTGCTTCCAGGAATTCGATTTTGATGCCTTCGGGAAATTCCTGCCGCGGGTTATCGCGGGTGACGTAATTGTGCAAAACGGGACCGGTGACCCGCACCCGCACCAAGGCGCTGTCGGAATACAGGATTTCGACGGCCTTGCCTACTTCCACGGCGGTATCGTCCTGGGTGAACACCTGCCGGGTTTCTTTGGCGGAGTCGTTGCAGGCTTGCAGTGCGGCCAGCAGCAGGGCCGTGAAAAACAGGAGATATTTGTGATACAAAATCGACAGGGTGTGCTTTTTGATGTTCAACAGAGTTGTATTTGAGAGACAATGGTAACGCGGGCGGCACCTATAACGCGGGTTACGCAGGTTTCTTTGTGTTACCTGTCATTTAACTTACGAGGCTTTTAAACCCGTAACGGAAAGCGATCAGCAAGCCCGCAACGATCAAAATCAGGTATTGCACCGGCACGTTCACCCAGGCGATCAGGTGAATCCGGTCGAGCAGGTACATAAGCACGAAAACAGAACCGATCATCGTCATCAGGCTCGACAGTTTGCCGAAACCCGGGATAAGTTCGAAAGTGGCATTGCGCCGGATGATGGCCAGCGTGAACACCATAGATATAATAGGTAGTATCTGTACGAGCACATTGGCGTTCATAATGTTTCCGCGCTCGAACAAAAAGAAATAGACGCTCAGTGCGACGGCAAAAATGCCCGGTACACAAACCAGGTAGATGAGCGTGGCATACAGGTACTTCCACGGACTCATGTTGCCTTCGCCCCGGCCCATGACGCCGGCCAGCAACGCTGTGAGGGGAATACCGATGAAATAGGCCAGTATCACGATAGGATTGGAGCCGAGGTAGTCGAAAAACTCGCTTAAGGTCATTTTTGGAAGGATCGTAAAAGTGAACGGTGAAAGTATGGCCGCAAAAGTATCGAAGCATTCAGGCGCTTTAAGATTTTGTTGGGAAAATAATAATTTTATTAACCAAAATTTGGTATTCATTTATTTTATTTCATATTTTTGACCCCATTATTTTAATCTTCCATACCGAATCCTCATCCTAAGCGTCCATTCCCTCGACGCACCTGTTGTTTCCGACATCTACTGCAACAGATTCTCTAACCGTTAAACGAGTCCTCATGGAAAAGTTTACAAATCCCAAGCGTGGCAACACGCGGGTTAGCAGCACGTGTCTACCTCAGCATGTGTGCCTGACCACAAATGAGCGCATTCTTCCTTTATTGCTCATTTCATTTTTCACATTGCTGAGTGTGTCTGTCAAAGCACAATACACTTTTACCCCAGCAGGTACCATCGGCAATCTTAGTTCCATTAATCTTCTTGCTCAGGGTGGTTACACGACACCGACACTGGTCGATTTGAACGGTGACGGCAAACTGGACATTGTGACAGGATGCCAGGATGGCAAATTCTACTATTACCCGAACATCCCGTTGATTGCTACTCCGAATGTGCCCAATTGGGTTTCTCCGGCGAGCAATCCATTTCCCATCTTTATGGATGTTGGTTTTCGCTCCTCCCCTTCTTTTGTAGACATTGATGGGGATGGCGACAAAGACATGTTCTCCGGCAATTCCATTGGGGAATTCAGTTACTTTGAGAACATTGGTTCCGCTACCATTCCGAATTTCACTGAACGTTTTTTTGGTGACAATCCGATGTGGTACGAAGATCCGATTAATCCTGGCAATTACCTGCCTCACAATGTAGGTGCCGTTTCGAGCATTGGTTTTCTGGATGCGGATGCTATTCCGGACGGTGATTTCGACGTTGTTGTGAGTAATTCACAAGGTCAGTTTTTTTATTTTGAAAATGAAGGCGATATGTTTACGCCTTATTTCCCTGTATATGATCCCGGTGCTCCGCGTACAGTCAACCTTCGTTCTTCTCCCCAAGTGTTGCAAGGTTCGGGCAGCTCTTTGTTAAATGCGACGGTTTGCGTAGTGGATATGAACTGTGATCACCTCTACGATATTCTTTCGGGCTCTCGGATCGGCACCTTCCAGTTTCGTGCACTTGAGCCAATCAGTGCCAACGGATACGACCATCGGTTCAGTACCATCTCCGGTAGTAGTGCTCCTTTAAATGGAGCCGACATATCTGGCGCCACCAGCGACTACTCCTATCCTGCTGCTGGCGATCTGGATGGTGACGGCGATATTGATTTTATCTCCGGACGATTGGGTGGTACACTGGTATATTTTGGAAATACTACCTGCAACATTGCTCCGACTTTCAGTTTTACGAGCGGCCCCGGCTGCGGAGGCACTTACCCTCCTGTGCTCCTTGATCCGACCGGTAACTATACCATTATGCCGGCCGACATCGGCACTCCTGCTGCCAATGCCAATGGTTGCAATACGGCTGTGGTCGACTACTCGCTCTCGAGCGTAGATTGCGATGACCTGACGGGGCTTATTGAAATAGATATCAAGGCCCGTAATACTGTCACGGGTGTCAAAAGCGCTACCTCCTGCAAAGTGTATGTGGACGTGAATGACAACACGGTGCCTGTGAATGCATTCAGTCCTACTATTTGCTCCGCTACGCCATATTATATTGATCTAAGCGCCAGCGGCACGGCAAGTATGGGTACTGTAAATCCGAATTCGGTGCCCAACACCTTTTCGGATAATTGCCCGCTTACCTTAACGGTAGAAGCGCAACCTCCGGCAGTTTTCCAGTTCGATTGCACTAATATTACGGCACCACCATTCGTCATGGGTGGCAGCCCTTATCAAATCATTTTACGTGCAACCGACCCTGCAGGAAATTTCGCTTTGTGTACGGCCGATATCCGTATCCGCGATCAGTCTGCTCCGGTTTATAGCGGCCCGGCCTTACAGCCCTTGAGCTTGACACGTTGTAACATGCTTGCCGCTACATATATGACTACCAGTGTGCCTACTGCTACAGATAATTGCACGTCTGGCAGCATTTTGGGCGTTCCATCCGGCTCTGGGTTTACTATATCCGGATCGGCTCCGAACTATACGTTCTCTTTTGCTTCTTCCGGTACGTTCACGATTATCTGGACATTTAGCGACGGCGTAATGCCCACGCCTAACAGTTCCACCATATCGCAAACGGTGGTTGTAACCACTACTCCGCTGCAATGGAACGTAGTGGGTTGCCCCGGCCCTGTCGTATTCCCTGTTATTCCTGCTTCAGCAGCTTCGGGCACATGCAGCGCAACGGTTGTACTTCCATCTCCTTTGGCAGATGCCTGCGGCAATCCCGGAACAATAACCTATACCAATACCCATCCTTTGAGCACTTACAATGTTGGTACTACGACGGTCGTGTATACGGCGACGCTTGGTTCCAATACCATCAATTGTGTTTTCACAGTAACGGTAACGGATAATGAAGCGCCCGTAGCGCCCGTACCTGGCAGCTGGACTGTTCAAGCCGCCCGTACAGCACCTTCCGCCGGCAGCTTCGCAAGCGGAAGCAGCACCACTTTCAACACAGGCCAGTCTTGTGGTGTAGTAGTGAACTGGACGCAGCCTTCGACAACTGGTGTCACTGACAACTGCACGCCTCCTAACACAACGCCTATACGCAGGGTTCGTTATGAATTCGACGCACCAGGCCTGCCGGTAGCATTCGTTCCGGTCACCGGTTATGCACCTGGCTCTACATTCCCTCCAGGTACTACCCGCGTCATTTATGACTATGTTGACGTGGCCGGCAATGCAAGCGTGAATGCCTACACATTTGAATTTACAGTTGTGGATAATATTGTACCCACTATTACATGTCCCAATCCTATTACTACCAATACGACACAAGGACAATGTTATGCAGATGTGTTTCTACCGCTGCCAAGTGGTATTTTTATAAGCGACAACTGTACTTTACCGACAACTCCGGTTACTGGGCCCTTTAACACGTCGACTTTGATGTTGCAGACAGCAACTCCGATGGGACTTCCCAACTACTACCGGTTCGACAAAGGGACTACAGGTGTTCGTTTTGACATTGTCGACGCATTCGGCAATCCGAACAATTGCACTTTGTTGATTACTGTGAACGACAATGAGAAGCCCAAATTTACCAACTGTGTAACTACAGATGTGAACCTGGGCGGCCCTGCGAACAATGCTTGCGGAGCCGACTATATCTGGGCGCATCCTACTGTAAGCGACAACTGCCCGATGTTCCTCACCGAGGTACAGATCACTGGCAAAACCACTACTGCAGGTTATGTTACATTGCCACCTAATGGTAGCACACAAACCTTTAATGAAGGTGAATCTACGGTTACATACCGCATAACAGATATGGGCGGCCTGACGGAAACCTGCGTTTTCAAAGTGAAAGTGAAGAATAATATTCCACCTAGTTTTTCGCTTTGCCCAAGTCTGCAAGGTAGTATTGGCACAGTCAGCACAGATCCAGGCGTATGCTACCTTACACTAACAACCAGTTCTTTTTCAACTAACCTCGGTCTTACTCCCGGAACTGGAGGTACAGGCATTTGTGACGTAGGTAATATGTCATTTGTTCGCCTTCCCGGCAATTCTCCTGTAGCGATCGGTTCACAGTTGTCGCCAGGTGTTCATGTATTGCGCGCTACTGCTACCGACTACTCCGGCAGCCAGGCTGCTTGCCAGTTCAGCGTAACGATTCGTGATAACGAAGCGCCTCACGTATCGACAGCGACCTTGCCGGTATGCAATACTACCGTGACCACGAATACGTCTGCCGGACAGTGTTCGGGTGTTCCATCATTTGTTCCACCAGTATTCGAGGACAACTGTTCTATTGCATCGACGTCTGCTACCTATCAGAATATTCCGACAGGCAATACGGCAGCGTTTACGGCAAATACTGCACTGCCAAAAGGAACGAATGTACTGACATTCAGAGCATCCGATGCTAACAACAATCAGATGGTTTGTATCGTAACGGTCAACGTAGTAGATAACCAGCCTCCCACCTTTAACAATTGCCCAACTGGTATTCAGTTTGTTGATGTAGTAGCACCAAGTTGTACTGCAATTTATACGCCGCCCGTATTGACGGCTTCCGACAACTGCGGTTCGGCGCCGGTATCTGCATATACCACTAACCCACTTTCTCCAAGCTTTGTGATTGGAACAGATGTAATATATACAGCGACTACAACTGATGGCACGAATCCCTCTGTGGCTTGTACTTTCACGGTACGCCCGCGTGACGCAAGCGGCCCAATCGTGAATGATTGCCCTGCACCTTCTACTGTATCAATCGGTGGGGGATCATTGTGCACAGCACAGAGAGCCACAAACTGGGCCGATCCAGCCAGCTTTACTGATTGCACACCTACCGTTTCTCAGATTGGTGGTCCTGCACCGGTAATTACTGCCCAGGATGGTAGTTCGGTAACTGTATTGGGTACTTCATCCTCGCGGAATGCCAACTTCCCGATCGGGGTCAACACGGTTACTTACACGTACCGCGACGCGGTGTCGCCGACGCCAAATCAAAGCACGTGTTCCTTTACGGTAACGGTAACTGAAAACGTTCCACCGGTATTCCAGACCTGCCCTGATATCACAATCAGCACAGATGGCAATACTTGCGCGCGAACCCTTACTACTGCTTACCTGCTTTCATTGCCTTCCAATCAGCGCCCGATTGCTACAGACAACTGCCCGGCAGGCCAGGTACAACTGATGTACAGTACGAATCTTCCGTTGCTTGGAACTTCTGTTTCTGCACCGAACTCCCTGTATGTATCCTGGAGTGCAAAAGATGTGTCTAACAATATTGGGACGCTTAAAACGGATAATACGCCTTGTGTTCAGCGTGTTACAGTGACAGACCAGACAAACCCTGTACTTACATGCCAGGTGACACCTTATGTGGTCACTTTGCCAACGAATGCATCCTGCGTTGAAAATGGTAACAACGGTGGACCGGCTGATCCATTATTCAACCCTCCTGTACCGACGGCTACTGACAACTGCGGCGCCGGAAGTGTAACTATTTCACGTGTGTTGGGCCAACCGGGTCAGTACTGTGTAGGCCAAACAAACTTCCTGCAATGGCAGGGTGTTGATGCGGCGGGTCGTATAGGCACATGTCAGTATCAGGTAATCGTTCAAAACACTTGTCAACTAGGTACATTAAATGTTGTTGCAGGTGTTCAAACGAATCTGGGCGATCTTACAAATATTCAATCTTGCTGTGCCAGTGCTACAGTGGTATCGCTCAGTATTTTGCCGAATACGGGTTTCTCCATTACTTCACCGCCATATGGATATACATTCTCTGTTCCAGGCACTTATTCCGTATCATATACGGTTAGTTGCGGTGGAAATTTCCGGAATGATAATGAAGCAGAGTTCAACAGTACGATAACCTTTACCCGTACAGTAATTGTGAGCGCACCGCCAAGCTGCGTACCGGCTACTGCTTCTTTCAATCAAGCAAGCAACTGTGGAAGTCCAACACCATTCACCTTGCCAAATGCCAACTGCCCGGCGACTATTACAGTAACCGCTTTACAATTGGGTTTGAATGCTACTGATAACTGTGGCAATGGCTTGAACGTAGCAAGCCAAACCATTAACGTAAATGCCAGCGGCACTCAAACTGTCACCTTCTCTGCATCCGTAGGGTCGAGTACCGCCACCTGCGTTCGTACGGTAAGTGTAAGTTGCAACTCGGCAAATCCGTGTTCTCCCGATGTGGCAGACCCATCCTTTACGAGTTGCCCGCCAACAGTTACCTTAAATGCAGAACCGGGTGAATCTTTTGCCTTGAGCATTGATCTGCCCATCTTGACGGCCGGTGATGCATGCCCAGGTACCGTGGATGTAACAAACGATGCGCCCAACGAATTGTACGATGGGGATGTAGTTTCGTGGATTGCGGTCGACGCAGCTGGAAATGATGCAGTTTGTGTGCAGACCATCGATATCGTTGTGCCAAGTGGCGGCAATGTGGTATGTACTGATCTGCTAAGTATGGAGTTGGCTTCAGACGGGCTCGCCGGAGATCTGTATGGTTATAGCGTAGATGTTGACGGTTCCCGCGCTGTTGTAGGCGCACCGTTTGACGATAATAGCAGAGGTATAAACAGCGGCATGGTTTACGTTCTAGAGAAAAACGGATCGGGTGACTGGATACAAGTAGCCCAATTACTTGCTTCAGATGGTGCTGCAAACGATCAGTTTGGTATCAGCGTTGCCATCAAAGGTGGTCTCATAATTGTTGGCGCTAATAAAAATCTGAATAGCAAAGGCGCAGCTTATGTATTCTCCGGTTCCGGCTCTACCTGGACACAAGTCAAAAAACTAGTTGCTTCTGATGGCGCTAGTCCTGATGAATTTGGATTTTCAGTCGATATCAGTGCAACGCATGCAATTGTTGGATCGCTGAACGACGATGCACCTCAGGTAAACCGTGGATCTGTTTACATTTTTGGAAAAGATCAAGGAGGCACAAACAACTGGGGCGAAATTGGAAGACGAGTCGCTTCAGATGGTGCTACGAATGACAACTACGGTGCAAGTGTTGCAATTGATGGCAACTATGCAGTTGTAGGTTCCCGTTATGACGACGACTTTGGTACAAATAGCGGTGCTGCATATGTGCTGTACAAAGACCAGGGAGGAGTCAATAACTGGGGAGAATTACAAAAACTGACACCTTCCGACGGTGCTGGAGGCGATTATTTCGGTTCCAGTGTAGCCATCAATGATATCCATATCGTGGTTGGTTCTTACCTCGACGACTATGGAGCAGGTTTGAACAATGCGGGATCTGCCTATGTATTCGAACACATAGGGGCATTCTGGAGCCAAGCGGCCAAGCTGATTCCTACCGATGCAGCTATATCTGACCAGTTTGGTATCAGTGTTGCTGTAGAGGGAGGCGTCGCGATCATTGGTTCGCACTTTGATGAAGGTGTGAGCGGAGGTACTAACTCTGGATCCGCATATGTGTTTTCGGAAGCCAGTGGCTGGGCACAGGATGATAAATTGGTTGCTGCAACGATTGGAACGAATGACAATTTCGGATACAGTGTTTCCATTGGAGGATCTTCCATTGCAATAGGGGCATACAAAGACGATGTCACCGGACTTGACCAAGGTAGCGTATACTTCTTTGGATGTCTTACATCTCAGCGTCCTGCCGAATCCACGAAAGAAAGAAGTGAAGTAACCACCGCCGGTGGCCAGGTACATTGCTTCCCGAATCCTTCTACGGACGTGGTGAACATCGATATCGCGCTTGAAACTGAAGAGAACGTACAAGTTGTCGTAACCGACATTTCCGGAAAAGTAGTATCAACCCTGTTCGACAATAAAATGTCGGGCGAGAATCGCCTGCAGTGGGAAGGCAAACAGTTTGGAAACGGCATGTATTTCATCCGTATCCACTCTGCTTCCATGCATGAAACGATTCCTGTGGTGATCGTTCGATAGGAGAGAATTTGTGTGATCAATAAAAAGCGGGCTGTGCCGGATTTTCCGGTGCAGTCCGCTTTTTTTGTGAGTTGTGAGTTGTGAGTATTAGGCGGCTCTGGTTTTAAATTAATGGCAGTTAATAGAAAATCTATCTGGTTTTAGAGAAGCGGGAAGAAATGGGAAATGGGTAGGGGAGGAACGACCTGCTTTTTTGAAGAGCCTGCCTGGCATGTATAAACAATTGTTTATCAATTACTTGCAGGCTGAACGGCTTTTTGATGCTATGCGAAAGTTGCTTTAGGAAAAGTGGAAACCGACCTGGCGCTGGGTTATCTTCTGAACAACCGTTACGACCTGGCGCTGCCGGTATATAAAAAATGGAAAGGCAAAAAATTCGAAGCCGCCGATCAGGATCTGGCTGATGCCATCTTTTTAAAAGACAT
>Ga0209717_1003636_pt1 | contig 13250 bp, 8 predicted proteins | sample AD_UKC048_MetaG_FD_184418 | JGI IMG/M metagenome (GOLD analysis project Ga0209717, IMG submission 184418) | Active sludge microbial communities of municipal wastewater-treating anaerobic digesters from USA - AD_UKC048_MetaG (SPAdes) (version 2) | ecosystem: Engineered > Bioreactor > Anaerobic >... | reverse complement strand
TATCTCGACAAGGACGACCGGTTCAGGCACTCAACCTGGCTCGAATTCATGTACCGCCGCCTCCTGCTCGCAAAGGAACTCCTCCGCAATGACGGCGTCATCTTCGTGAACATCGGGGACGAGGAGTTCGGCCACCTCTCGATGCTGATGGACAAGGTCTTCCCCGGCATGAAGGTCGGCACCTTCGTCTGGAAGCGTCGCAGCGGCAGCAACGACGCCAAGGGCGCCTTCCTGAGCGTGGATCATGAATATGTATTGTGTTATGGCAACGGGGATTTCAGATTTGGTGGGGAATTAAAAAAGGGTGTCGATTACGATAATCCCGATGGTGATGCTCGCGGTCCTTGGGTAAGCGGCGATCTTTCACAAGGAAAAACGATGAAACAACGGCCGGATGCATTTTACCAGATATGCAATCCGCAAACCGACACATGGTATCCCTGTGACCCAGGCAATGCTTGGCGGTTTGCATCAGAGACAAAACTCAAACCAGGGCAAAAAATCCGGACCAAGACGATGGAGCAGCTCATCGAGGAAAAGCGAGTGCTCTGGCCGGCCAACGAGCGGACGATCAGGTATGAAACCCTGAAAGAGCTGACCGCTGCGATCGAAGAGGGCTCCGCACCGCACAATCTCAAATCCGATACGCCCGACCTCGAATTCTGGGTCGGAAAATCGATCGGCTACGGGAAACCACGATACAAGCGCTTCTGGAACGAGTTGAAGAACAGGGAAAAACCCCTTTCGACCTGGATCGTTCCGGCATCGAGCAAAAATGCGGAGTTGAAGGAGCTGGAGGTCGAGAACGCCGAGTTCATCACAACGGGCTACACGACCGAAGGCACGGCGCTCTTGCAGAAGATCATGGGGCACAAGGATTTCAGTTACCCGAAGCCCCTCTCGCTCATCAAGGCATTGATTTCACAGGCCACATCGAACGATTCCGGCGATATTATCCTGGACTTCTTCGGGGGGAGCGCCACCACGGGGCACGCGGTGTTGGAGATCAACGCCGAAGATGACGGCAATCGCCGGTTCATCATCGTCTCCAGTTCCGAGGCGACGAAGGCTGACCCGGAAAAGAATGTCTGTCGCGACATCGCCCGAACCCGCCTCGAGCGAATCATTAAGGGCTTTTCCTACCGACAGAAGGGCAAGGTTTTCACTGTGGATGCCGTTCCAGGGGAATTAGCATACTGCACGCTATCTAAAATCCCAGCCGAATCGGTGGGGATACAGATACGCCACGAGCAGGTCTGGATTGCGCTCCAGTTGATGCATGACGGCAGGTTGGCGCCTTTCTCGGAAACCGCGCCGTTCCAGATCGCGACGTCTGACGATCAAGCGATCGTGTATCTCCAAGCGACGACGGGAGATGCCGTTTCAGGCATCGAAAAAGCCGTGGCACCATTCCCATCGGCCGTCATCTATGCGTGGGAGCCCGGGATCGTCCGCCGGAGCATTTCTCATCCGGGCGTGACGGTCAAAAAAATTCCCGACGCTCTCACCGCTTTGACGGAGAAGGCCGAATGACCACTCTCCTGAAGCTATTCCAGCAAACGGCCGTCGACAACGCCGTCGCGCTCCTCGAGACGGCTCGCAGGCAACTTTCCCAGGTGGATGATTCCGCCAGCCGGCAGCGCATCGTCAGCCACAACGGCTGCCTGCTCATCGAAGCGCCCACGGGCGCGGGCAAGACCCTGATTGCAGGCCACACCGCCGAAACCTTTTCCCTGGGCAAGAAGGTCGTCTGGTTCTGGTTCGCCCCGTTCGCGGGCCTCGTCGAACAGTCGATCAGGACGATCAGGAACGAATTCCCCGGCCTGACCGTGAAGGATCTGCGGAACGAACGCACGGTTGCCGGTGTGAAGAGCGGCGATATTTTCGTCACCACCTGGGGCTCCGTTGCGGCCAACACTGCCGAAAGCCGAAAGGCACGTACGAACTCCGACACGGCGCTTTCTCTCGACAGGCTCGTTCCTGCGCTGAAGGGGCTCGGATATCAGCTCGGCGTCATCGTCGACGAAGCCCATCACGGTTTCAAGAAAGCGCCCGAGGCCATTTCCTTCTATATGAACGTCCTTGCCCCGGAATACACGGTGATGGTCACGGCCACGCCCAAGGATAAGGACATCGAGACCTTCAAGCAGGCAACCGGGTTCGAAGAGATTCACAAGATATCCATCAGCCGCTGGGACTGTGTGATCGCGGATCTCATCAAGACCGGAGTCAAGGCGGTTGCCTTCCTCGTTGAGGGGGACGCCCGGGAAATAACGGATTTCGAGAAAACCGCGATCCGGCATGGCCTCGAACAGCATCTTGCCATCGAACGGGCGCTGGAGATGATCGGGATCGGCCTGAAGCCGCTTATGCTCGTTCAGATCGACAGTGCCACAAATGCCCTTTCGGCCGACGAGACGAAACGCAAGCTCGTCGAACTCGGCATAAAGCCCGAACAGATAGCGATTCATACCGCCGATGATCCTGACCCGGATCTTTTGGCCCTGGCGAGTGACGAGAACGTTCGCGTGCTGATTTTCAAGGTGGCGGTCGCGCTCGGGTTCGATTGCCCCAGGGCCTTCACCCTCGTATCGATGCGAAGGAGTCGGGATGCGGATTTCGGCATCCAGGTGGTCGGGCGGATTCTACGTGTTCATCGCCTGTTACAGGGGAAAACGCGCCCGGATATTCTCGATTATGGATACGTATTCCTCACCGATCATGCCATCCAGGAGGGCCTTACCCAAGCGGCGGTAAGGCTCAAGTCGATCGAAACGCAGCTGACCAATGCCAGCCCGAGTCTGACTCTGGTCGGCATCGGCAGCGACGGGCTCCATGCTCAGGTTGCGAAGGAGGGACAGCCTTCGTTCTGGGTTACGGAGCAACCGAAGCCGCCGGAGTCGCCGGTGGAGAATGCCCAGCCTCCGGAGAACGTTGAAGGGTTATCACAGGGCGATGAAATTCCGAATCAACCGCGCCTTTTTCCCGGAACACCGCGTACCATGCCGTCGAGAATCGTCGTCCGCCCGGCGACGCCCGTGGTGAGTGGCGCTACATACCCCCTGCGGACCGATATGGCTTTTCCGAAGTCCTTGAAGAAGGAAGTCTGCAGTGCAGATATGGTCGGCGGCCTCGCTGCCTGTATAGCAAGCCGTATGAATCTGGATGGGGAGATCCTGTCCGTCGTTCATCGCCGCTTTTCGCAGGCGACGAAGCGAACGACGGAACTATTCGGCGGACTGGTTGATACCGAAACCGTCACTGCCGATATTTCCATGAAGGAAATTGCCCGTAAGGCTCAGGGCTTTCTTTTCGAGGATGAGAATGTATCCGGCAGGCCCCTGCATGACCTGTTGATACGGCGTCTGAAAGAGGAGTTTCAGAGGCAGGGGTGGGCGGAAAAAATTTCTCCCCGGGATCTGGAGGACGCGTTGAATCTCATTCTGGCGACGCACCCCGGAGCTCTGAGGGAGGCAAAGCGGCGCTGTTATGCGAATTTCATCGAAGCCGTGCCGGCTGCACCATTGCCGCCGTTCGTCTCGGCCGACGCCCCGCTGCTCCCTGCGCGACTCAACGTCTATGGCGTGTTTCCCGACGGTCTTACGACAGACGAGCGAGAATTCGCCCTGTTGCTGGATTCGGACACGAGCGGGACGGTGGCCTGGTGGCACAGAAATCCGCAGAGCAAGCCCTATACGGCGTCTCTCGTGATGCCTGAACTGAAATATGACTTTCACCCCGATTTCGTCGTCGGTGTTCGCGAAAGATCGACCGAGGACTCGGTTCTCCTGGTCGAAGTCAAAGGTAATCAGCTTCTGAACATGTTCGAGTCTGTCGTCAAGGCCAGGGCCGTTCACAAACTCTACAAGCGTGTCATGATGGTCCATTGGGAGGGCGGCAGGCAATGGAGAACCGTCATAAATGACGACAACGGCGAACACAACCTGCTCGACCAGGCATTCCGGTTCGGCCTCCTGCCGACCTACTGATGGTGTCGTCAACCAGGCTATAATAAATTACTATGAATATATGGCATGAACGTTCGTGAAACCTCTCACGGCACTTCGTGCGGGGCCCCAAAACGAATCAAGACGATAAATGAGGCCGAACGGGATGTGGTTGACAGATATCTCATTATGAGATATATTTGGATGGGATGAGTGATGCATGTCATAACCCGTCGAAGGTTGAATGAGTTTTCCTGTCGCCACCCGGCGGCAAAAACGCCGTTGGATGCGTGGTATCAGATCGTGTCGAAAACCGAATTCCATGATCTGATGGGGATTCGACGGATATATCCAGCGACCGACGATGTGCATGGATTGCTGGTTTTCAATATCGGAGGGAATAAATTCAGGCTGATCGTGAAGCCCGAATTTCGATGGCAGAAGTTCTTCATTGTCGATGTTCTGACGCATTCTGTCTATGATGCGGGAACATGGAAGAAAACATCGGGAACAAAGCGAGGCGCAGCATGAAGGGAACCACCGTCGCCCATGGGAATCCTGCTCAATCCCGTCGCCAGAAGCATCTTCTCGACAAATGGCTCGATGTGGTGAAACTTCTCGCCCTGGATCGGATCCATACGGATGATGAATATGACCGGGTTGTGGCCTTCATGCAGGAAGTCATCGCCGAAATAGGGGATGCCGGCGACGAACATCCGCTTTGCGCTCTTCTCGATATCATCGACATGCGCATCCGCGCATACGATGATGCCCATCATCCCGTGAAGCCGGTGACGGGGGTGGAGATGCTGAAGGGCCTCATGGAAATTCACGATCTGAAACAGATAGACATGGAGATTCTCGGAAGCCAGGGCGTCGTATCCGAAATCCTTTCGGGCAAGCGGGAACTGAACGTCCGCCAGATAAAAGCCCTGGCCGCCAGGTTTCACGTCTCCCCGGCGGTTTTTCTGCCTGAAGCGTGATTCATACCGAACGTCCCTGAAACGACAGAACCGGGTTCCTGAGTGGAACCCGGTTCGTGGTTTCGGGGGTATCGAGTGGTCAGTAGCCCTTGGCGCCGGCGGCGGCGGGGGCGTCGCCGCGGATGATGGCGACGGAGGCGCTGGCGCCGATGCGGGTGGCGCCGGCGGCGACCATCTGCTGCGCGGTCTGGGTGTCACGGATACCGCCGCTGGCTTTCACGCCCATGTTCGGGCCGACGGTTTTGCGCATCAGGGCAATGTCGGCGGCCGTGGCGCCGCCCGAGCTGAAGCCGGTCGAGGTTTTCACGAAGTCGGCGCCCGCCGCCTTCGACAGCTCACACCCCTTCACCTTCTCTTCGTCGGTGAGCAGCGACGTCTCGAGGATGACCTTCACGGTGTGGCCGTTGGCCGCCTCGACGACGCGGGCGATATCGTTCTTGACCAGCTCGAAATCCTTCGATTTGAGGGCCCCGACGTTGATCACCATGTCGATCTCGTCGGCGCCGTTCGCGATCGCGTCGCGGGTTTCCATCGCCTTGGTGAACGAGGAGGTGGCCCCGAGCGGGAAGCCGACGACGGTGCAGACCATGACGCCGCTTCCGGACAGCAGCTTTGCGGCCAGGGCGACGTAGGCGGGGTTGACACAGACCGAGGCAAACCGCGACTGGCGGGCCTCTTCGCACAGCTTCGTGATCTCGGCGGTCGTGGCGGTGGGTTTGAGCAGCGTGTGATCGATGTACCGCGCGAGCTCCGCCGGGGGAACGAGCGCGTCGTGGCCCTTCTCGATCCGGTCGGCGCCGGCGGCGATGACCTGCTTCACCGAAGAGGGGCAGTTGGAGGCGCAGCTTCCGTAGGTGCGGGGGCAGTTGTCGCGCAGGCAGCTTCCGGCGGGCTGGGCCGCATCGGCCTTGCCGGGAATCGCCGAGAAGGCGGGAGTGGACGAGACGGTGCCGGTCGAGCAGGAGCCGCAACTGCCGCTTCCCGTGCAGGTGGCGCACTTGTGCTCGGGCTTCACGACGATGTTGCCGCGGTTGAAGCGGACGCCCATCCCTTCGAGATCGCGGCGGAAGCTGTCGATCTTGCGGGCGATGCCGGAGGGGAAGTAGCGCGACGCGTCGAGCAGGGATTCATCCGTCACGGTGACGGGAATGCCTTCGCACAGCGCATAGGAGATGATCTGGGTCGCGTAGCTGTCGGCGATCAGGTTCGCCGCCTTGGAAAGCGTGTTGAGGGAGAGCGAGGGGATGACCAGCTCGCTGATGCCCCGGATGGCGTCGCAGGAGTTCATCGTGCGCGAGGTGTGCACCTGGACCGAGCCGCCCAGGCTCTTGACGCCGACGTTCTCGACCATGTAGTCGGAAACCAGCAGCCGGCCGCCCTGGGGAACGACCGAGCCGATCTGCTGCATCACCTGGTCGACGACCTTGAAGTTCGCCGTCACCAGCACCGCGATGCAGCCCGCAGCCGTGGGACGGCCCTGGGCGGCGCCCGGCTGGGGCGGGGTGTAGGAACCGCCGCGGTTCGAGGACTGGGACTTGAGCTTCAGCATGACTTCGCGGGCGATCTGTTCTACGATCTGTTCCATTTCAACGTCTCCTGGTCAGCGGGTGGCTTCGGTCGTTTTGTCGAATACGCAGGTGTCATGAAGGTGGACCGTATCGACGACTCCGATGATCGCGGCGTCGGCGGCGGCATCCTTGTTGCCGAGCATCTGTTGCACGGAACTGCCTTCCTTCATGATCAGGACGAGCTCATCAATATCAGAGCCTATAAAATCAATGCACAGAACTTCGGAGCCGTGCGGCTTCAGCGCCATGTCGACGGGCTGGACGAGCAGCAGCGGCCGCGCCTCGAACACGCGGTTCTTGACGGTCGAGACGACCTTTTTGACGACGCGGCCGATCTGCATGATCAGCGCTCGATCGAGTCGACGATCCCGATGATCGTCGCATCGGAAGGGGGCCGCTGCTTGCCGGGAAAGGGGAGCGCCGCCTCGCCACCGCCGCACAGGAACACGGTTTCCCCGGCGCCGGCGCCGATCGAGTCGGTCGCGACGAAGGGTTTGCCCTTCGGGGTGCCGTTCCCGTCGATGGCCGTGACGATGAGCATCTTCAGCCCATTCATCATGTGGTCCTTGCGGGTGCAGACCACGCGGCCAAGAACGCGACCAAGATACATGCCGACTCCGGTTTCGCTGTGAAGTGACGGCCCACGGCCGATTATCCCGCTCACTTTACCAGAACCCGCCCTCCCGTGCAACTGTCACCAGACGGGAGGGCGGTTGAAAAAATCGGTCGGGTGAGCGATCATGGGGGTACGCTTGCTACGCAAGGAGGCGCACATGAAACCCCTGAGTCAACGCTACGACGCCTTCATCTGGGATTGGAACGGCACCCTCATCGACGACATGAAGGTGTGCGTCGAGATCCTCAACCGCAGCCTCGCCGCGCGCGGCCTGCCGGTGTTGTCGGCCGAAAAGTATCTGGAAATATTCGAATTCCCGGTGATCAACTTCTACCGCAGTGCCGGCTTCGATTTTTCCCGGGAACGGTTCGAGGATGTCGGCATGGAGTATATCAGGGCGTATGAATCCGCCATGTTCGACTGCCCGCTCCATGGCGCCGCGAAACGGGTGCTCGACGACCTCACCGCGCGCGGGAAGAAACAATACATTCTCTCGGCCCTGTATGAAAAGGATCTGAAGCGGATCATCGAGCATTTCGGCCTCTCGGCCTGCTTTGCCGACGTGCGCGGCTTGACCGACCAGTATGCCCGCAGCAAAGTCGACCTGGGAAAGCGCCTCGTGACCGAGTGCGGTGTCGAGCCGGCCAGGGCCCTGATGATCGGCGACACGCTCCACGACCTCGAGACGGCCCGGCATATCGGCATCGACTGCGTGCTCGTGGCCGCCGGCCACAACTCCCATGCGCGGCTGGCCACCGGCGGCGTGCCCGTCTACCGCTCGCTCGACGAACTGGTGCTCTGAGAAGCGAAAAGCGCCTCCCGTAAGGGAAGGCGCCGGATGACGTCTCGGAACTCCGGAGTGTCAGGCCCGGATGTCGATACGCTGCCCGAGCCGCGGCGGAAGGCCGTTCCGGCTCTGCTGGACCGAGGTCGGCCGGGCGGGGGGCTCCGAACGCTGCTGCTCCCGCTGGGCCTGACGAACCTGGTCGGGGGATGGCCGCTCCGCTTTTTTCGCCGGTGCCGGCTCCTCGCGTGCGGGGCGTTGGGGTGAATAGGTCGTGGCCGATGAGACGCGTTCCATAACGTTGCCCCCTCAATATCGTATTGCTAAAAATGTACCCGTCTCTCCCCTGTCTGTCAACTTTCCTGGCGGAGTGCCGCAGGGAGAAGGTGAAAGACGGCCAGAGGAGCTGATTTCCCCTTGATGGCGATGTTGCCGAGGAGCTCGCACCGCGTTCCGACCGGCAGGAGCTCGCGAACGGCGGCCGAAACGAGGATCGCGGGGGTACCGGGAACCCTGTCAGCCTGGCCGAGAAGGCGGGCCGCGGTGTTGACCGTGTCGCCGATGACGGTGTGGTCTTTCCGCGCTCCGGAGCCGATGACGCCGCTGATGACCGGGCCGCAGGCGATGCCGGCAGCGACGGGGAAGGGGAGTTCATCGGAGGCGTCGGGGCTGCCGGCGAGCTGCTGCAGGGCGTGAACGAGCCGCGCGGCGGTTTCCTCGGCGGAGCGGCCCTGGAACACGACCAGCAGCTTCTCGCCGATGACCTTGTCGACGTCGCCCCCGGCCGTGATGAACAGGTCGCACAGCCGCGCCGTCTGACGCGTCAGCCGGCCGAACAGCTCCTCGGGGGAAAGGGCATCCGCGATGCTCTGGAACCCGGGGACGCCCGTCATCACGATGATCGCCTCGCTGCGCCGGCTGGGCTCGGCATTCGACCCATCGGAAGCGGAGCGCCGGGCTTCGTTCGACATCATGCTCCGGATCAGCTCGCGCTCTTGCAGGCTTCGTGCCATGCGATCGAACGACCGCTGCAAATCCCCGATTTCGTCGTTGCGGCAGTTGCCGATACGGGTTTCATACCTGCCTGCGGCGATCTCCCGCATGCCGGCCTCCAGTTCCCGGATCGGGGTCACCAGTCCTGAGGCCGACCGCCAGGCCAGGAGCAGCGTCGCGAGAATGCCGGCCGCAAGCCAGAGCAGAAGATCCTGTCCGATCCGGCGGCTGGCGGCGAGCAGAGGGGCTTCGGCTGCCGCACCTGCAAGAATCAGACGCGGGTTGAACACTCCCGGTCGTGCCTCGACGAGAAGGCCACCAGAGCCCGTGCCGAGCCGGACGCTCATGGGCATGTTCCCGGCCTGCGTCCAGCGGGCGACGCCGGCGATGGCCGGCAGAGAGCCGCCCAGATCGGCCCGGATCATCGAGGCGGCGTGCTGTGCCTGGCAGCCGAACAGGGCGAACCGGGAGGGTTTCCCGTGGATGATGCGGTTGAGGGCTGTCTTTTCGGCCCAGGAGGCATTCCAGACCCAGGAGATGAAGCCGCGCGGGCGGATGATGTCCGGGAGCAGATGATTCGAGATCGTGACAACCCCGTTCCCGCCGGGCAGGAGCACATTGGATACGGGCGAATACAGCATGTCATACGAGACTTCGGGGCTGAAGACCGAGCGGAAGATCGAGAAACCGCCTTCGACGGCCATTTCCCGTTTCACGGCATCTCCGAGAGTTTCGTCCGGGGTGGTGCGCCCCGGAGCATCCCCGACCGAGTCGAACATCAACTGGGCGATCGTGGTCAGGTAAAAGGTGAACATATCCGCCTGATGTGCCGCGTTGGGCGAAGTTCCCTGCTCATACCGCCAGCCGTCGGGAGTGGAAAGGATGATCCGGTTGGTGAAATATGGGGCCGCCCCTTTTTTCGATGCCTGTTTCAGCGAGGAGAGGATGGCCTCGAGAGCCGGATCGGCCTTGCGCCGGGCCTCGGGAGGTCGCGGCCGGATCACGGACCGGACGAGCTTCGGATGGTGACTGATGCGGGCGATGCGGTCCCAGGCGAAGGGATACAGGAGCAGATGGCGCCGGTCGAGCTCGTCGACCATCTGCGCCAGATCGAGTCGTTCCACCCGTGTGCGGGTCTCGAGATCCTCTGCCGTGAACCGGGCGGTCCCGGCAAGAATGGCGGAAAACGGCAGAACGGCAGCGGCAAGGAAGCCGGCCAGAAGCTGGCCGAACAGCGTCGTGGCAAGGGCCCGCCGGCGGAAGACGGTCTGATACCAGACGGCTGCCAGGCCGAGAAAGGCGATCACCAGGGCTGCCTCGAGAGGCGCTCCGGCAGACGGAGGGGGTTCGATGCGGGTGGCGAGGGAAAGCGGCAGCCATCTTCCGCCGATGCGCACCTCGCTCCGGGAAACGACGATGCGGTCCCCCTTCACCTGATGAAGGCCTGGAGCAACGTCCATGAGTCCGCGGGGGAAGCCTTTCGTCGAGAGGAGCGAGCCGGGCGAGGCCGTTCCGATGGCAATTTCCTGGCCGGGAGAGCGGAGGAGTTCGAGGAGGAGGGCGGGCGACTCCTCGTCGCCGAGACGGCGGGGGATGCTCAGGAGCAGCATTCCCTGGACGGGGAGAGAGGCTTCCGGTCCCGGCGATAGACCGACCGCGGAGGTGGCGAGGCTGTCGGGGGGAATCTGAGGCGGGATCAGCAGGGGGCGCCAGTAGAACCAGCCGTTTGCCGTGTCGCGCACGATGGGAATGACACGGTTGGTCGCATTGTTTTCGAGGTTGCTGACGGCGATGCTGCGGCCGAGAAGACCCGGCAGGTCGGGAGTGGGATCCCGCAGCCCCTGGCGCGCCTGGCCTGCGAAACTGCACGTGGTGTGGGCGAGAAGGTTGCGCACCACATCGGCCGTCGTCGACGCATCGGTGCCGGTCACGAGTTCGAGCGGCCAGGAGGCCGGCGGCAGCAGCGGGGAACGGTACAGCACGCCGGCTCTCGCGGGAGGGAAGCTCAACCGGGACAGCTCGGACAAGGCTTCCCGACAGGCCGCCTGACGTTCGGCCGCGCCCGTTTGGGGGTCGGAATTCTGGAATACGGCGGCGATCCTGTTCGAAAGAACCTCCAGCCGATCCTCGAGGAGGTGGATGATGGGGCTCGTCACGCGAAGTTTCGCCAGCGTGATTTCCTGTCTCTCGCGGGTCTCGCGGATGGCGCGGTCGAGAGAGCCGTTCACGCGCCCGTCCATGGCTCCAAGAAGGGCGATGACGGGAAGGGCGAGGCCGGCGAGGCCCATCAGGAAGGCGCCGATGGAGGAAAAACCCGGTTTGGAACGATCCGATGGCAGGGAAGAAGCCGGCCCCTGCGCGTCCCCGGCTGGATCGGGCAGAGCGGGGCGATCCACGGGGCCGGGAGGTTCTCGGGAGGGAGTGGTTCTGTTTTCAGATATTATAATACTGTATATATTGTTCTCGTGACCCGGCAGGGGAACGATCAGGTCGGCGAATCTGCCGAGCCGGGGTGCCAGGGAGGCATCGATGGCGATCGGATGATCCGGAACGAGCTTCGTCAGGGCTTCGAGGTCTGCCGCCCGGGAGATGGCGGGGCCCAGAAGGGCGAAATCGAGGCGGGTCGAGGGGTGGCCGATGGCCCCGGTGAGCAGGCGGCCGCCTGCGATGCCGACACCCGCGCGATAGGGGAGGAGCCCCGCGGTTTCCCGCTCGCGGTTGATCCCCTCGAGAGCGTGCAGCATGGCGATCCCGGCCGAGACAGCCCGGGCGGCGGCCGGCTCGGCGCCGGGCGACTCGACGAACACGGCTTGGATCGCGTCGCCGATGAACTTGTCGATCCGGCCGCCGGCCGCGGTGATGAGGGGAGCCATCACGGCGAAATGCCGGTTCAGCAGGGCGACGACCTCGGCCGGAGGCCTGGATTCGCAGAGCGGGGTGAATCCGCGGATATCCGAGGTGAGAACCGCGCCTTCGACGGTGCCGGCCGTCATCGCCATGCCCGGATCCTCGGCGCTTTCGAGCGTCGCGATGGCCTGGTCCGAGACGAGCGAGGCGAGCTGCCGCCGTTCGCGCAGGCCCGCAACCATCGAGCCGAATGCGGCAGCCAGGCGACCGAGCTCGTCGGGCCGGTCTTCGGCGAGCCGCATCGCCAGATCACCCCGCTGGACCCGCTCGAGGGCTTCCCGGAGGCGAAGAATCGGGCTCAGCATCCGCTTCGCCGAAAGCCGGCCGGCGAGAAGAACGATCAGCATGCAGAGTCCCGCCAGCCCCCCGGCGAGAATCATCCGGCGCCGTTCCTGCGCACGGATCCCGTCGAGCGCTTCCGTGGCAGCAAGGATGACGCCCTTGAAGGCGCGCGAGGGGAGCGCCACGAAGGCGCTTTCCGAGGTGGTTTCGACGACGGGGCCGTTCCGCTGCTCCGCCCGCATCGCGATCCGCCGGATGCCCGCGACGAGCTCGGGAGGATCATGCCGACTCGGGGGAACCAGGGGGGCAAGCCGCCCGTGGGCGATGCGGAATGCTGTGGGAATCCCGTTCGGTAGTTGTTCCCGAATCTCGGCGAGACCGTTCAGAAGGATGCGGCGGGCCAGATCGTCGGCATTCCAGCCGATGATCACGGCGCAGGTGTCGATCCCATCGATGGCGAGATAATCGAACAGCAGATTTGCGGTGGAACGCCGGATCGGATAATCGAACGGCAGCGTTCGGGCTTGTTCCATCTCGATGGCGAGTTCGTTTCCCGTCGCGCCCTCGTAGCCGGTGACGAACGCCCGGTCCTCTTCGGAAAGCGGGTCGGGGCCGAGGGAATCCGGCCCTGCCTGGGCGCGGTGCCTCTTCCGGAGTGCCTGAAGAAGGCCTGTCCTGCAGAAACGCATTGCCCCTTCCAGATCGTGGGTGGTGTATCCCTTGCCCGGCACGAAGCGCATCCGACCCTGGATGTCGATGAGGGCCACGAAGACGAGTTGATCCTCGTGGCGGCCGTCGCGGAAATACGCGCGGATCTGATCCGGAAGCGACGAGGCCTGGATCCCGTCGCGAGCCAGCGCCTCGCGCAGTCGTGGATCCTGGATCATACGGAGGAACGCCGCCTGAAATGTTCCCGAAAGGCGCTCCTTGGCGGAGTCGATCCGTTCGAGGACGCTCCTGATGCGCGTCGAGACGGCATTTCGCGCGGCGTTCCCGGACTCGCTGATGAAGGCCAGGCTGCCGATGAGCAGCAGGCTCACGGGGAGAAGCGCCGAAATGCCGAAAAGCGAGGAAAACTTCACCCCGAGAGGCAGGTTGGGCCACGAACCAAGCAGCAGGCCACGCGTCAGAACGAGCAGCCCGCCCCCGAAAACGATGACGTTCAGAAGA
>Ga0209717_1003635_pt1 | contig 13254 bp, 12 predicted proteins | sample AD_UKC048_MetaG_FD_184418 | JGI IMG/M metagenome (GOLD analysis project Ga0209717, IMG submission 184418) | Active sludge microbial communities of municipal wastewater-treating anaerobic digesters from USA - AD_UKC048_MetaG (SPAdes) (version 2) | ecosystem: Engineered > Bioreactor > Anaerobic >... | reverse complement strand
AATTTTTATCCCCTTAAAACTCTTTATTTTAGTCCAAAAATCCAAGTAATTAACAATTTTTGCTAATTTTGAAGGGTTTTTAGACAGACTGCCGTTAGGGGCAAGCTGAAAAAAGACAACGACATAGATAAAGAGTATGATAGATAATAGAAAAATATTTTTAGCACCAGTTTCAAGTTCAGAACTTTACAATAATTATCAAAAAACGGTAATGGTAGGGTTTGAGAAAATCGACTTCTTCAAGCATACAGAAACATCAAAATACGTTAAACTTTTAAGCCAATCAAATATCATAAGGGTTTGGGGAATTAAAAATGTTAAAATTACTTCATTTAATAAAGCTAGTATAGGAGATATAGTGCTTTTTTATCATAAAGGATTTATGGTTGGTAAAGCAGAAATAGAGTTTAAAGACAAAAACGTTGAACTATCAAAACAGTTATGGGGATACGACTTTAATAAACTTCGCAATACCACAGAATATTGGGAAAATATTCTATTTTTAGGTAATTATTCAATAATTCATTTTCCCTTTAGTGTTCTAATAGAATATGCCAATTATAGTCCACTAATGAGTGTAAGAGGTTTTAATGAATACTCTGTTACTGGATTGAATAAAATTGTAGATAACTATAAATCAATAGATTCGTTTTTAAATAATTATAAATAATGAGAGAAACCTTACATTATCTTGGGTTCAAAACCAACGCTGACAATAATCTTGAATCAAATACTGATTATAAAATAATTATAGAAATTGATAAAACTGATTTCTTAAAATCAAAAATCAATTATGGTTCTGAAATTGTCGTACATAATAAATCAACATCCAATTTAAAAAAACAAGAAAATCTTGTTGTATTAGAATGTGTGCTTCGTTTATTAAAAAAGGGGTACCCACCTAAATTAATTGAATTAGAAAAAACTTGGCCATCAGGACATGGGACAAGTGGCAGACTCGATATTTTGTTGAGAGATAAATCAAAACATACTTTTGCCATGATTGAATGTAAAACATGGGGAGAAGAGTATGTAAAAGAAAAAGCTAATACAATTGAAGATGGTGGTCAAATATTCAGCTATTGTGTACAAGAAAAAACCACTAAACTACTATTATTATATGCTTCAAAAGCATCTAAAGAAGGCATAGATTTTATTGCTGAAGCAATAACAATTGAAGGTTTAAAAGGGGGAAATAGTGAGGAATTGCATAAGTTATGGGACAAATCATTTATTAATGAAAGTATTTTTAATAATGAAGCAACTTTATATTTTTCGCACAAGAAAAATTTAAAAAAGGAAGATTTAAAAGAATTAGATTCTGATACAGGACAAGGCTTATTTAATGAGTTTGCTGAAATACTTCGGAGATATGCTGTTTCCGATAAAACAAATGCGTTTAATAAAATTTTTAATCTTTTCGTTTGTAAGATATATGACGAAGATACAAAAAATCATAAAGATGAATTAGATTTTCAATGGAAAGTAAATGATAGTTTTGAAACACTAATTAAACGATTATCTAATTTATATATAAAAGGAGTAAAGGATTTTCTTGGTATAGATATAGTAGATACTTATTTTTCAGATTTTCAAGAATTTGCATTTATTGACATTTATAATGATGAGACTTTTAAAAGAAATTTTGGTATAGTAAAAGAGGTGGTTGAATTTCTACAAAATTATCAAATTAAATACACAAGTAAACATCAGTTTTTAGGAGACTTCTTTGAAGACTTACTAAATTCTGGCGTTAAACAGGAAGCAGGTCAATTTTTTACCCCTACACCTTTAGCAAGATTTTTTATAAAATCTATACCTGTAAGCAAAATAATTTCCAATAAAATTGATAATAAGGAACAAGATTTATTGCCTTTTATCATAGATTATTCTTGTGGTGCTGGTCACTTTTTGTCAGAAGCAATTGATGAGGTTGAAGAACATATACATTCTGTTGATGTTTCCATGTTAGTTGGTAGAAGTCAGAAGCATTTTTTATCAATAAAAGATAATTATTTCTGGGCAAAAGATTTTATATACGGCATTGAGAAAGATTACAGACTAGCTAAGACTACGAAGGTAGCGATGTTTCTCTACGGGGATGGTGATGCAATCATTATTAATGGTGATGGGTTAGATGATTTTCAAAACAGCAATCCTTATCAAGGAATATTAAAAACAACACAAAAAATAAAGTATCTTGAAAAATTTGATATAATTATTTCAAATCCACCTTTTTCAATTAGCGGATTTAAACAAGACTTAACTAATGGCAAATCAAATTTTTCCTTATTTGACTATGTTTCTAACAAAAGTTCTGAAATCGAATGCTTCTTTTTGGAAAGAACATTTCATTTATTAAGACCAAATGGGTATGCTGGCATTATCTTACCTTTAAGTATATTGAATAATGAAAGTAGGGTCTATATTGAAGCACGTAAATTACTCTTATTAAATTTTGACATTACTGGAATTATTGAACTTCGTGATAAAACATTTAAACCAACCAATACTACAACTGCTGGTCTGTTTTTAAAGAAAAGGGGGAATGAAATATTAACAAATGCAATTAAAAAAATATTAAATGATATTAAAAATGACGAATTTAAATTATTAGAAGAACTTGAATTTAAATTCCCAGATTATAATTTTAATGCTGATTATATTGAAAAACAATTAAAAGAAATTAATTTAAGTTCAACTATTTTGGGTATAGGATTTAGTTTAGAGTTAGTATTATGTATCTCAACGGAAATTAATAAAAATAAAAAAACTGTACTAGGCTATTCTGGTGAAAAAAAGGAACAAGAACAATTCTTGGGTTATAGGTTCTCGAAAAGTAGAAGTAAAGAAAGTTTAGATTTATTAGAAAACAAATTATTATTTAATGATAATGACTTAAACGATAATGAAAAAGTAAATTCACATATACTCGCAAATTACAATGATACTGAATTAAAAATTCCTAGCAAATTACAAAAGCACGTTAAATACATTCAAACTAATTTAATTTTTGAAAAAGAAAATTTAGTTATAAATAATCCTAGTCAATATTTTGAATCTGACAATTATGTTATTGAAACAAACAGTCCACTAGGAGATTTTATTGATGAGTTCAAACAAAAGGAAATTAATCTAAGCACTCTTTTACAAAATAAAGAAATTCAGTATTTGGGAGGTATCGTTTATAATAAAAAGTCAGAAGTCCCTTACAAAACAGATAGAAGAGTTATTACAGCAAGTAATATGGATTTGAAAACAGGTAAATTAATTTTTGGAGATAAAATAATTTATTTAAATAGCGATTTTGAATTGCCAGACAATATCAAACCAAAGAAAAATGATATAATTATTTCAAATTCTAGTGGTAGCTTAAAACATTTAGGTAAAGTTGTATTTGTAGATAAAGACTATGATGATGCTGTTATTGGTGGTTTTTTGTCAATTATAAGATGTAGAGATGAAAAAGTATCAAAAGCAATATTTTATAGAATGTTATCACTGCCATTTAGAAAGCATGTTTCTTCACTAAGAGGACAAAACATTAATAACATGGATTTTGATAAAATAAAATCTTTTAAGTTTGAGATACCTAAAGATTTAGATTCGTTTTATGAAAAAGCAATCAGCAAAGAAAATGAATGGGTTGAAATAATTAAAAAGATGAATGAATTAAAAAATTAAAGACAGCCAGCCCCTAACAAAGTGTAAATGCCATAAGGGTTTCATAGGTTTGCGAAGGTTAGTAGTCCGCTTTAACTTTTCGTGTAACTTGATAGGAAATCACCCGCAATCCCTTACGGCACTTACACTCGACCGTTACCAACAAGCCTAAGAAAGAAACGACAGTGGTAATTTTGCAGTGAGAAAAAAGAAAAATGAAACAGCCACCCCACAAAACAGCACATTCGCAAGCCCTGACACACGAGCCGATACTTCAGCTTGCAAAAGAGCTGTTTTTTTGCCTACGCACCGAAGAAAATTCGATACTACGACATAGATTGGCTGACTTGGAATTTACTTTTGAAAATACAAGGATAGCCGAAAACTTTTTAGAGTAGGCATGAACTATAAAATTTTAAAATTATGGCAATTTCAGATGTACAAACAAAAGGAAGCTGGTATTACGTTATTGATAGCAGTGGGAAAAAATCCGCAACAATTGCAGCATCAACTGGCGATTTAATGGGAATCGGAATTGATTTCATTGTATTACAAAAAGGCAGTTGGTATTATACCTACGACGAAAAGGGAAAGAAAATAGGAACATTAGCAAGTTCCTCTGGTGACTTTAAAAATGCAGCAGGTAATTCCTTTAACCTTAAAAAAGGTAGCTGGATTTACACCTATGATAAAAATTGCAAAAAAACAGGAACAAGAGCGGCTTAATGACTGGAAGTTTTACAGCAATAGATTTTGAAACCGCCCAAGGTTATCGTTGGAGCATATGTCAAGTTGGACTAGTTCGGGTTGAACACGGAAAAATAATTGATGAAATCAATGTATTAGTACAACCACCTGATAATTATTACTGGGATAAATTCATTGACATTCATGGTATAACGCCAGAAGATACAGCCAACGCCCCGACCTTCGATAAAATTTGGCATAAAATAGAACCCTTCATAAAGAATCAAACCGTTGTTGCACACAACGGTTTGTCTTTTGATTTCCCCGTCTTAGAGAAAACACTTGAATACTATGGAATGAAAGCTCCATTATATGAAAAGTGTTGTACTTACAGAATATTCAAGGATAATTTAGCTTCGTTATGCAATTATTACTCGATTCCACTTAATCATCATGATGCTTTAAGTGATGCGAAAGCTTGTGCAAAACTGTATCAAATATATTTAAATTCTATTAAATTATGAGTAATAAAACTGCTTTTAAAACAATTAGGGAATTTCTATTCCCGGAGAAAGATAAGGAATTCGTAATTCCAAATTATCAAAGAGGATATAAATGGGCAGTAAAAGAAAAAAGTGATTCTGCTGTTGAAAAACTTTGTGAAGATTTGGTGAACGCAAATAAAGAACAAGAATATTTTTTGCAAGGCGTTACGGTAGTAGAGGAGAATGAAAAAGTTATTCTGATTGATGGTCAGCAACGAACAACAACTTTATATTTAATACTTTGGTACTTAAAAAAATTGAATAATCTTACATTGACTTATGACATAAGAGAGTCATCAAAAGAGTTTATTAATGACCTTAAAAACAAAGATTTTCAAAAATTTGAAGAAAGCTTTGAAGACAGTCAGGATGTTCATTATTTTAAGCAAGCTGTTAACCAGATAAATGAAAAATTAAAAGACGAAAAACAAGAAGAGTTTGCAAATTTCTTGTTAGATAAAGTAACGATATTATATATTGTTATCGACCGAGATAAAGCCACCAAAACTTTCACAATGATGAATGGTTCAAAAGCCACAATGCTTCAAGAAGAACTTGTCAAAGCTGAGATGCTGAGAAAAATCTCTTTACCAGAAGACATTGAAAAGCAGGTATCAACTTCAGTTGAAGATAACTTGGCAGAATTGAAAGAAATCATTTCAATTGACTGGGAAACAAATGCACTCAGGAGCAGATATGCACGAGAATGGGATAAATGGCTTTATTGGTGGAACAAAGATGATGTAAAAGAATTTTTTGATTGTAAGAATCCTCTTGGTTATTTACTTAAGTTTTATTTGAAGCACAAAGAAGGTGATAAAAAGAAAATTGAAGGCAAGAAGTTGTTTGATACATTCAGTGAATTACTCAATGAAAATGGGAAAACTGAGAAGCAAAAGACCAAACTAGTTTTCAAAGAATTGAGAGATTTGCAAAAATCATTTGAAGATATTTTCAGAATTCCCAAAGTTCACAATTATCTTAAGTTAGCATTGATTTGTTCAAATAGTGAAGATGATAAATTTGATATAATTGAATATTTTATCAAGACAAAATCCAAAATTGAAAAACTATCTGACTATGCAAAATGGCGATTGGTAGGGGCTACTCATTTGGAAATAGTAAATCCTGAAAAAAGTTCAAGTCTAAAACAAAGAGCCGAAGATATGCTTATTAAGTTAAAAGGTCATTTTGTTTATGAAGAGGCTTATGATTTAGCAGCAAAACAATTTTTAAGGGTTAATGTGGAAGAAGAAAACAAATTGTTCGATGGTAAAGGGCGAAAATTTGATTTTAGTATATATGGGAATAAATCTCTGGAACATATTCATCCAAAATCAAAAGTTTACATTTCAATTGTTCCAGAAGGTGAGGAACTTTCCTATTTCTATGGAAATAATGAAAATATTGAAGAAAAGAAAAATAGCAAACAGTGGCTTGATAGAACAGGTTTTGAAGAGAAGGGGGCAGAACATTGTGTTGGTAATTTAGTACTCCTTGATAAAAACGAAAATTCAAAATTTAACGATAAACCTTTTAACGAAAAAAAACAAATCTATTTTAATGTTAATGAGTGTTTTAAAAGTAGAAACCTGTTGCACTCAATTTCTGTTTTTTCAAAATCAGATTGGGGCATTAAAGAAATCATGGATAATAAAAACAAATTTATTGAAAGAATTAAAAAAGATTACGAAATCAAAGATTAGAGCAATGACAATGAATAAAAAAACTCTTGAAAGTGGAAAAGAATATACTCTTAGTGATTTATTTTCCGGTAATAATAAAATAATAATCCCCGATTTACAACGAGACTATTGTTGGGGAAATAAGACTTGGGACAAAAACGAAAAAGAACAACCCGAATTAGTAAGTTGTTTTATAGATAATTTATTATCAGGATTTTCAGAATATTCCAAGAAAAATGATGATGAAAAGAAGCAACATAAATTAACTTTAGGATTGATTTACGGTTATGAAAGTCCAAAAAATCATATCCAACTTTGCGATGGACAACAGAGGATTACAACACTTTTTTTGTTACTTGGCATGTTAAATCGTCTTTCAGAAAAAAAGTTTAAAAAATTGCTGATTTCAGAAAAAGAACTGAAACACGACGACAAAGAACCCTATTTGCAATATTCAATTCGTGAAAGCACTCTGTATTTTTTAAGTGACTTGGTTTGCGAATTTTTCTTAGAAAAAGAAGTAAAACTTGAAGATATAAATAGTTCAAATTGGTATTTCTCCGAGTATGACCAAGACGCTAGCATTCAGAGTATGTTGGCGGCAATAAAGACAATTGAGAAAAAATTATCACAAGAAATAGACCATGAAGGTTTCGGCAATTTTATTGCCCATAACTTGCAAATGCTTTATTACGATATGGGAGACAGAACTAGAGGTGAAGAAACTTTTGTAGTTATAAACACAACAGGGGAACCTCTTTCGGCAACTGAAAATCTAAAACCAATATTGATAGGTAACATTGAAAATAATGAGGATAGAAAAAAGTTTTCTAAAGAATGGGAAGATAGAGAAGAGTGGTTTTGGAGAAATCGAGATGCAAAAGAGCATACAGCTGATGATTCTCTGAATGACTTTTTTGTTTGGTATTGGCAGATTCGTTTATTGCAAGAACAGCGGTGGATTGATAAAAAATCGTACGAGCTAAATCCCAAAGAATTATTTACGAGAAAACCGGAAATTAATGCCGAAAACGAAGAAAATCCGGAAACAGGGAAATGGGAAGAAAGTATCAAGCCAGAAACTATTCATGCGTACTTTTGTTCTTTAAAAGAACTTGTGGAGCAATGTCAAGATAAAAGAATCAAGAATGTGTTAAACACTATCAAGGATGGCGAAATAACATTGAATTGGTTTAGGGGGTTGCCTAAAGAAAAGTCGCTTTATGTCGTACTGCCCTTGATTGCTTATTGTAAGAAATTTCAAAAACCTACACATTTATATGAATTTGTCAGGAGAATCCGCAAAAATTATTTCGATAAGGAATGGAAAGATAGAACTAATAACTTTGTCGATTGGCGGCACATTGTACAAATTATTGAAATATCGGAGAAAGAGGTAGAGGTCGATGTCTTAAAATTTAAAACACTTGAAAATCGAGATAAATTTAATGCCATTTCAAATGTTACATTAGTAGAATGGTTCAATGAGGATGAACAAAAGAAAGATGCTTTAAAAGAAAAGGATAAGCAAAAGATAGAAGATTGGGAAGACCACCCCGATTTTATGGGTGATTTGAGTTTTTTGTTTTCGATAAAAGAAAATCCTACCATTACAGAATTGGAAAAGTATTATCAGAATTATGTGTCAACAGTAGATTTGGTGAGGGAAGAAAGTATAGACCAACCTCAACTTGTTAATTTATTTCGCTTGTTTTATCTATTTATTGGCTGTAATAAGGTTGGGCACATGTCGAGGGTTACATGGGAGGCTGAAGGTGTCTTGTTTTCAAATTTAAACAGAAAGCATCTGTTTAATAATGAATTTAAAAGTTTGATTGCTTCCGACAATATTCTACATTTTCTTGAAACTTATGTGAAAGGAAAAGTGAAAGAATGGAATTTATTTAACTTAACAGAAGAAAATTTTACTACAGATAAAGCCATAAAACTGTGGCTGACATTAAAAGTGTTTAATGCAAATAAAGAAGGTGTGACTTTAGCATTTTATGATGGTAACAATACCGGAGTGGCGGTTTACAGCAAAGTCTGCAAAAACAAATTAATAGAATCCGAGCCATTCTCAATTGAAAATTTCATGTGTGGTTTTGGTGTAAAAGCTGGTGGTGGCAGCTCCTATATACATTATACTGGCGAGGGTAATTGGAATAAACCATTTATTATCGACACACCATTTAAGTCAATCGCTTTGAAAAAGGAGGAGCGAACCCTTGAACAAATACAAGAAAACAAAGAAAAAATTGATGAAATAATAAAAAACTATCAATGAAAAAATAGACTGCGACACATCTTGTCGCAGTTCAACCGTATCTTTGTATCAAAAGATTGAGATATGGAAAAAAATATTAAACTAAGAGTCTTGGACAGTATCGGAAAAATATACGAGGAATCGAAAGAATGTAAACTCGAAGAGTCCTTCTTTTCAAAAATGGATAATGAACTTTCATTTCTATCTGAATATTTCCGAACAACAAAAAGCCAAACATTTTTTATCTCACTTGTATTTGCATTAAACTACAAAGGAGATACTGTTGATTTAAATGACCTGATTGAATATTTCGATTGTAATCCAATGAAGATTCTGGAATATAGCGATGACTTCAATTTTTTACATTCATCGGGAATCTTTGGGAAACAGAAATCAAGGCACAGAATGAAACTGGCAGGTGCAAACGACCAGTTTACGATTAATGAAAAAATATCAGAGGCAATATTGCAAAATGAACCAATGCCAGAAATTCATGAGGATAAAATTACTGATATTTTTGAATTACTTGAAAAGCTATACAATATTGGTGAACAGCGAGATGATGATGAAATTTCAACCCGAGAACTTTTCAAGCAAACAAGGGAATTGATTTCAGTTAATCTGCATTTTCCGTTAATCAATAGAATTGACCTGCTAAAGCTCAGTATAGATGATTCATATTTGTACCTGCATTTAATTTGGAAAACAATTTCGGGTAGTGAGTCAACTGATATTGGAAGAGCTTTAGAAGGTATTTATGACAACGCCACAAAACGGGTGAATTATATGCAGAAATTTCTTTCTGGAGAAAATGCACTCATTAAAAATAACTTAATCGAAATTGTTGAAGCCCGTTTTTTCAATGACACAGAAATGAAATTGACGGATTACTCCGATAATCTTTTAAAAGAGTGTGGCATAAATCTTTTCATGAATAAAAAGAAAAAGGAAAATGTTATTTCGCCACAAGATATTCCATTCAGGGAATTAATTTTCAGTGAATCAGAAATGGAACAGCTTTTCTTATTAAAGGATTTATTGAATGATGCGAAATTTAAAGAAACACAAAAACGATTATCTGATAAAAATTTACCCAAAGGAGTTACTGCACTATTACATGGAGCACCAGGTACTGGTAAAACAGAAATTGTCAAGCAAATTGCTAAAGAAACTGGCAGAGAATTGATAAAGGTTGAAATAAGTCAGTCAAAATCAATGTGGTTTGGTGAGAGTGAAAAAATCATAAAACGGATTTTTACAGATTATAAGTCATTCGCCAAGGAATGTGACCGAACACCGATATTACTTTTCAATGAAGCAGATGCAATCATTTCTAAAAGAAGAGAAGTTGGTAATTCAAGTGTTGCTCAGACTGAAAATGCAATACAAAACATCATTTTGGAAGAATTAGAGAATTTCGAGGGTATTTTAATTGCAACTACGAACCTTGCAAACAATCTTGATTCTGCATTTGAGAGACGTTTTTTGTTTAAAATTCAGTTCCAAAAACCTGATATTTCTATTCGAGCAAGAATTTGGAAATCGAAATTGCCATTTTTAGGATTGCAAGACTGTAATTTATTAGCTGAGAAATTTGATTTTTCTGGTGGTCAGATAGATAATGTCCTCCGAAAAAATGAAATACATGAAATAATTCATGGTGAAAAAGTTACTTTGACAAAATTGATGGCATTTTGCTCAGAGGAAACTTTAGTAAGTAATCGAGTGAAAATTGGGTTCAGTAAATCGTAATATTATGTCAAAGAGAGAATCAATCGCAAGATACAACTTGATTATAAAGAAGCTAAGAAAGCATCCTGCAAGTTTTGCCGAAATTGCAGACTATTTAGCTTTAGAATCAGAGTTGCAGGAATATAATTTTAATGTTTCAAAACGGACATTTCAAAGAGATTTAGACGATATTCGTTCATTGTACAATATTGATATTCAGTTTGATTTTTCGAGAAAGGTATATTTTCTTGACTTAGATGAGCAACCTGATGTTAATGAGCGGATTTTAGAAGCATTTGATACTTTTAATGCGTTGAACTTGTCTGATAGATTATCAAATAATATTCATTTTGAAAAAAGAAGACCTCAAGGAACTGAAAATTTATACGGTTTGCTTCATGCAATTAAGAATCAGTTACAAATTAAATTTACCTATCAGAAATTTTGGGAAGATGCATTGACTAAAAGAAATGCAGAACCTTATGCTTTGAAAGAATTTAGAAACCGGTGGTATATTTTAGCAAATGATTTGAAAGATAATCAAGTGAAAAGTTTTGCACTTGACAGATTGACTGATTTAGATATAACAAAAAGGAAATTCCAGTTTCCAAATGATTTTAATATTAACGACCATTATAAATATTGCTTTGGAATAATCAGCCCAAACGGTCATAAACCGCAGGAGGTGATATTGTCTTTCGACCCTTTTCAGGGTAAATACATCAAATCACTACCACTGCATGAATCACAGCAGATTCTGATTGATAATGAAGATGAATTGAGGGTTAAATTGACATTATTTGTTACTCATGACTTTTTTATGGAATTACTTTCGTATGGTAAAAACTTGAAAGTTATTGAACCTGAAAGCCTGATAAAAGACATTAAAAATTCATTGCAGGAAACTTTAAAACAATACTAAATGATGGTGGTTGAAGAAATAGTTGAAAAGTTGAAAATTGCTTTAAATATTGCGGATTTTAACACCAACGAATTTGTAAACCTTTTGGAATCTTTGACAGAACAGGAAAACGTAAAGTTAAAAATACTGGACTTTGAATATTATAATGAAGAAAGATTGGAACACGCAAAGAATGAAAAGATTGAAGGAGTAAAATCTCAGAATTTTGAGTGGGCTGCTTCATGGAGAGACAAGGAAAAGAAAATTTTGAAATATATTGAGTTGCGAGAAGAATTTGACATTAAAAAATCGGGATTTCATTTTGAGGAAGGTTTTTTACTTTATTTTTACCTTGGAACAAAAAAAAATGACAAACAGATTAAAGAGATAATAAAAGAAAAGTTAAAAAAATAGCCAACGCTTCACAGCCACACACATTGCCAAGTCGCTCAAAAAGCCAACCACACGACCAAAACTTGTCAAAGAGTGTGTCTGTCCGAACGCACGAGGTACTGCAAAATTGATAGCTAATTGATTGAAAATGAATAAAGGCCAGTTGGTAACACGGTATATAAAACATTTGGCGGATAGTGCTGGTTTTAAGGGCAGTACATTTAATAAACATTGTAGCGGTTTGACAGGAAATCGCTTTGAAATGCCAAACGTTTCATATACCCATCCGTTAGTAACCATAATAAAACTGAAACACATCATTATTAACTTAAATATAATCAACAATGAAAACAAAAAAAATCCTTTTATCCGCATTAATTGCAATTATGTTGACATCTTGCGTATCGACATCTTATTTCCAAGTTTATAAAACTGTGCCTTCTGACAAATTAGTTGTTAAGGATAACCTTTTAGTTTATGAAGATGAAAACTGTAAAGTTTCATACAATCTATGGGGTGAAGGTGGAAATATTGGTTTTCAATTTTTTAACAAAACAGACAAAAATATATACTTGAATTTGGAAGAAAGTTTTTTTATTCTAAACGGAATTTCTTACAATTATTTCAGAAATAGAGTTTTTACAAACTCGACAAGTTCAGGAGCAACAACTTCTCGTGGAGCAACTGCAACAAAATCTGTAACAGGTCTAAATTATTTGGATTTAATTCAAACAAATAGAATTTCAGCAACTAATACCGTTGGCATAATGACATCCTCTGGTTTTTCAGTTTCATACAATGAAGAAAAAATTATATGTATTCCATCAAAGACTTCAAAGATTATTTCAGAATATAATATCAATGAATCACTTTTCAGAGATTGTGACTTATTTAAATACCCAACGAAAAAGCAGATTAAATCTAAGATGTTTTCAAAAGAACAAAGTCCTCTTGTTTTCAGCAATAGAATTGCTTATTCAATAGGTCAGACTGACAATCTTATAAAATTTGAAAATGAATTTTATGTAACAGAAATTTCAAATTATCCAGAAAGCGAAATGTTTGAATCAAAATATGATGAGTATTGTGGACAAAAAAGTATGACAATGACAAAATATTTTAAGAATGTTTCGGCTGATAAATTTTACATCAAATACAGCAAAGGACAAGATACTTGGATACACTAAGAATTACGGTTGCTAACAAAGTGTAGCAGTAATAAGGGTTTTAGAGGGTATTTGAGCGTTCTTCCTCGCATTAAATTTCGTGTAGGTTGATAGTGATGAAGCCCGTAATCCCTTACTACTGCTACACTCAAACGTTATGGGCAAGGCAAATTTGCAAAAAAAATTAATAATTAAACAACAAAATTTATTTTATTTC
>Ga0209717_1003630_pt1 | contig 13267 bp, 17 predicted proteins | sample AD_UKC048_MetaG_FD_184418 | JGI IMG/M metagenome (GOLD analysis project Ga0209717, IMG submission 184418) | Active sludge microbial communities of municipal wastewater-treating anaerobic digesters from USA - AD_UKC048_MetaG (SPAdes) (version 2) | ecosystem: Engineered > Bioreactor > Anaerobic >... | reverse complement strand
GGTTGAGTCATGATCGTCTCCTTGTCTGTTAGTTTTGTCAAAACCATCAAAACAAAGAGCGGGATCTGGCTCAACCTTTTTCTTCATCTGCCGTTACCTATTTTACACCAACCTTTGAGACGCTACCAAATCTTTTGACATGTTCAGTGGCTTCAATAGAGTTATCGCTTTCAATATTGAGATTGATCGTTTAGCATGATTGGCATCACGCATTACTAAGGAACCCGCCTCGCGTTTTAGCATCCGCAAGAAGGTCAGTCCGGTTATGATCAACAGGATGGCCGCGATCTGCAGTGGGGTAAGTACCGCACTCAGGAAAATGACGGTCAGCAGCGAGGCAAAACGGGTTTGAGGAAGAAGTACATGGAGGCCGGAGCGGCGCTGGGCTATCCTGTATCCCAAGGCTGCTTGCTCATAAAATAATCCGGAGCCAGCCAGCTCGACTTCAGGGGGACGGACATCACCGCTTGGAATTGGCTCCCGCATCGGGAAAAGCCTCGGAGGAAAAAAGCGTTTGACAACTATGGCCACTGAAAAAATCTGACCTATTCGGGGCGGGAAAAAGCCGCGAAAACCACTAATCGCCTTTTATGATAAATAGATAGAGAAACGAGGACCAAATGAAAGAATACAAACTTTCCAAATTGCGCAATCTCCTCCTGATGGGAGCGAGCGGCGCGGGCAAGACCACCCTGGCGGAACAGATCTTCCATCTGACCCACACCACCAGCCGCCTGGGCAAGATCGACGAAGGCAACACGGTGATGGATTTCGACGCCGAAGAGACGGCCAAAAAGATGTCGCTGAGCCTGAGCCTGGGCTGGCTGAACCACCAGGACCACAAGATCAACATCCTGGACACCCCGGGCACCCCGGATTTCATTGGCGACGCGATCGTGGCCATCCCGGCCGTGGAAAACGCGGTGCTGGTGGCGAACGCGGCCAGCGGTTTCGAAGTGGGCCTGGAGCTGGCCATCGAGCAGCTGGAAAACCGCAAGGTGGGGAAGATCGTGGTGGTGAACCGCATGGACAACGAACACGCGGATTATCTGAAAACCCTGGAATCCATCCACGAGAACACCGGCCTGAAACCGATCCCGGTGCAGATCCCCATCGGCAGGGAAACCACCTTTGAAGGCGTGGTGGACATCATCCGCCGCAAAGCCATCCGTCCCGCCGGCGAAGGCGAAATCCCGGCCGACATGCAGAGCGCCGTGGACGACGCCCGCCTGCATCTGATGGAAGCGGTGGCGGAGACCGACGAGGAACTGCTGAACAGCTTTTTGGAAAACATGGAACTCAGCGACGAACAGCTGCTCAAAGGCCTCAAACAGGCCGTGGCCAACGGCGAGATCTGCCCGGCCTTTGCCTGTTCCGCCCACACCGGCGCCGGAGTTCTGGCCTTGCTGGACGCCGTCTGCGCCTATCTGCCCTCGCCCGAGGAAGCCAATCCCCTGCAGGTGCTGAAAAAAGGCGAGCCGGCCGAATTCACCGCCAAGGCCGACGGCGAGCTGCTGGGCTATGTGTTCAAGCTTTACGCCGACCCGAACATGGGCGACTATGCCTATGTGCGCGTGTTTTCCGGCACCCTGAAGGCCGGCATGGAATTTTACATCCCCGAAAAGGACGCCAAAGACAAAGCCGGAAACATGTATTACATGCTGGGCAAAAACCGCGGCGACACCCAGGAGATCCGCGCGGGCGAGATCGGAGCCCTGGTGAAGCTGAAAAACGCCAAGGCCCTGAATACCATCGCGGCCCTGGGCAGCGATCTGAGCCTGCCCCTGCCCGAACTTCCCACCGCCACCTACTGGCAGATGATCCGCGCCGCCAACCAGAGCGACGAAGACAAGATCGGCAGCAGCCTGCAGCGCGTGATCGCGGAAGATCCCACCATCAGGTTCGACCTGAACCTGGAAACCCACGAGAACGTGATCTCCGGCATGGGCGAACAGCAACTGCAGCTGGTGCTGAAAAAGCTGAAAAACCGCTATAAAGTGGACGCCATGATGAAAGAGCCGCGCATCCCCTATAAAGAGACCATCACCGCGGGCGCGGAATCGCAGTACCGCCACAAGAAACAATCCGGCGGACGCGGCCAGTATGGCGAAGTCTATTTCCGCATCAAACCCACCGAGCGCGGCGAAGGCTTCCAGTTCATCAACGCCATCGTGGGCGGCGTGATCCCCTCGAACTTCGTTCCGGCCATCGAAAAAGGGCTGGTGGAAACCATGGAGAAGGGCATCGTGGCCGGCTACCAGGTGGTGGACGTGAGCGTGGAAGTCTATTACGGCAGCTACCACGACGTGGACAGCTCGGAAATGGCCTTCAAGATCGCCTCTTCGATGGCGCTGAAGGAAGGCTTCAAGAAATGCCGCCCCATCCTGCTGGAACCCATCCACGAGCTCACCATCATCGTTCCCAGCGAATACATGGGCGACGTGATGGGCGACATCAACACCCGGCGCGGACGCATCATGGGCATGGAACAGCGCGGCAAGAAACAGTATCTGAACGCGCAGATGCCCGTGGCCGAGATGTACTTTTACTATCCCGCCCTCAAGTCCTTCACCCAGGGCCGGGGGCGCTTCACCCAGAAATTCTCCCACTACGAGAAGGTGCCGGACGAGATCGCGGCCAAAGTGATCGCCGCCTGGCAGGATTCCGAAGCATAAAGACCCTGCTTTCCACAGCAGGTTTCAGATTCCGGGGAAGGTTGATCGCACAGCCTTCCCCCTTTTTTACTGCTTGACATTTTAGCGCCCCGGCCAGAGTCTGGCTTGGAAAGATTAAATGATGCAATTCAATAAGATACAAAGAGGTTTGTATGTCCGGACACAACAAGTGGAGTTCGATCAAACACAAAAAAGGCGCGGCCGACGCCAAACGCGGCCAGCTTTTCACCCGCATCGTCAAAGAGATCATCCTGGCCGCCAAGAACGGCGGGGGTGACGCCGAAATGAATCCCCGCCTGCGCACCGCCATCCTCACCGCCAAAGCGGCCAACATGCCCCGGGAAAACATCGAGCGCGCCATCAAGCGCGGCACCGGCGAGATCGAAGGCGCCGCCTACGAAGAGATAGTCTATGAAGGCTACGGGCACAACGGCATCGGCATCGTGGTGGAAGTGATGACCGACAACAAGAACCGCACCGTGGCCGATCTGCGCCACACCTTTTCCAAATACGGGGGCAACCTGGCGGAAAGCGGGGCCGTGGCCTGGAACTTTGACCAGAAAGGCTATTTCAACGTGCCCTCGGCCGGCCTGGATGAAGACGAATTCATGCTGCAGGCTTTGGAAGCCGGCGCGGAGGACATCGAGCTGAACGGGGAATATTTTGACATCTACACCGCCCCCGGCGAATTCCACACCGTGCTGGCGGAATTTGAGAAACTGGGCCTGCCGGTGGAAAACGCCGAACTGACCAGGGTTCCCAAAACCACCATCAACGCGGATGACATCGCGCCCAAGCTCTTCAAGCTGATCGAAATGCTGGAGGACCTGGACGACGTGCAGAAGGTCTATGCCAATTTTGAGGTTTCCGACTCCGTGATGGAAGCCCTCAGCCAGGAATAGTGATCATCCTTGGGATCGACCCCGGCAGCCGCTTTTGCGGCTATGGCCTGCTGGAGATCGAAGGCCGGCGGATCATCGGGGCCGGTTGCGACGTGGTGAACCTGATCAAGGAAAAAGACCTGCCCACCCGGCTGGACATGCTCTACACGGCCCTGGACAAGGTTCTGGCCGAATACAAGCCGGAGGTGGCGGCGGTGGAAAGCATGTTTTTCCACAAGCACATCCGCAGCGTGTTCACCCTCGGCCACGCCCGCGGGGTGATCCTGCTAACGCTGGCCCGCCACGGGGTTCAAATCTTCGAATACACCCCCCGCGAAGTGAAAAAAGCGGTGGTGGGAAATGGCAACGCCTCCAAACAGCAGGTGCGCTTCATGGTGAGCCAGCTGCTGAAACTGAAGGCACCGCCGGTCCAGGACGACGCCTACGACGCGCTGGGCCTGGCGCTCTGCCACCATCACAGGATCAAATATCAAACATGATCGACCACATTATCGGCACCCTCATCCACAAAAGCCCGGTGAACGCGGTGGTGGAAACCGCCATGGGCCTGGCTTTTGAACTGCTGATCCCCATCAGCACCTTTGAAACCCTGCCGGCCGCGGGGCAACCCTGCAAACTCTTCACCCATCTGCACGTGGCGCAGGACGACGTGCGCCTCTTCGGGTTCGCCACGCCCGCCGAACGCGAGCTCTACCAACAGCTGAACCGCATCTCCGGGGTGGGACCCAAAAGCGCGCTGTCGATCATCTCCACCCTGCCCATCGCCAACTTCGTGAGGGCCATCGAGCGTGAGGAAAGCGCCCCGCTCACCAAGGTGCCAGGCATAGGCCTGAAAAGCGCGCAAAGGCTGATCATCGAGCTGAAGGGCAAGCTGCGGCACCTGATGGATTTCGCCGAACCCGGCCAGCTGGGCGTGGAGGAAAACAAGGTCACCGAGGTGGAAAACGCCTTGCAGACCCTGGGTTTCAGCCCCAAAGACGTGCGCCGCGAACTGAGCCTGATGGGCGAAGAAGCGCAGGCCCAGCCCACCGAACAGCTGATCAAGGAAGTGATCCGCCGCCTTTACCAGAGAAGCCGCTAAATGGTTCGCAAAGAAGCCTATCAGACCATCCTGAGAGTTTTCAAGGACAGGGAGTTCTCGGATACCCTGCTGCGTCAGCGCGCCAAGCGGCTGAAGAACGACCACGCGAACGTGGCCCTCTTTTACAGCATGGTGAAGGGCGTGATCAAGCTGCGCGGAAAGCTGGACTACATCCTGGCCCAGCACGCCGACGCGGCCAGATTCGCCGCCACCGACATCAAGATCAAGGCCTGGCTCTATCTGGGCCTCTACCAGCTGATGTATCTGGATTCCATCCCCGCCCACGCGGCCATCAACGAAACCGTGGAACTGGCCAAGGAAAACCTGGGCGACAAGGTGGGGGATTTCGTGAACGCCATGCTGCGTGCCTGGCAGCGAAACCCGGAGGTGGTCTGGCCCACCGACCCCATCCCGCGCATCGCCAGCGAACACTCCTACCCGCCGGAGCTGATCGAACGCTGGATCACCCTTTGGGGCGAGGAAGACACCGAATACCTGGCCATCTGGTACAATGAGAATCCCAAGCTGCACCTGCGGGTGAACGGCACCGCCACCACCCGGGAGAAGCTGATCCAATACTTCGCCAAACGCGAGATCCGGGTGACCCCCTCCCCGGTGGGGAAGATGACCCTGCTCACCGATGAGGCGGACGCGGTGCTGGACGACGTGGCTTTTTCCGAAGGCTATTTTTCCATCCAGGACACCTCCTCCGCGCTGATCGTGGAACTGCTGGACCCCAAACCGGAGGAGAACATTCTGGACCTCTTCGCCGCGCCCGGCGGGAAATGCTCTTACATCGCCGAGATCCTGAACAACAGCGGCGAAGTGGTGGCCGTGGACAAGATCCCCAACAAGATGAAACTGCTGAAGCAGGCGGCGGACAGGCTGCAGCTGAACAACATCAAACTGATAGTTTCCGACGCCTTCCGCTATGGACCGGTGGCCCCGGCTTACGATCGGGTGCTGGTGGACGCCCCCTGTTCCGGCTGGGGAGTGTTCGGGCGCAAGGCGGACCTGCGCTGGCAGGCGCATCAGAACATCGAGGAACTGGTGAAGCTGCAGGAACGGGCCCTGGACCTGGGAGCCAGTTTTGTGCGCCCGGAAGGGATCATGGTCTATTCCACCTGCACCATGAATCCGGACGAAAACGAGCGCCAGATCGAGAAATTCCTTGCCAGGAATCCGCGCTTTACATTGATTGACGCCGTGGAAAAGCTTCCCCGGGACCTTTGCCCGGGAGGGATGTTCCGCAGCCTGCCGTTCCGCCATAACATGGACGGGGCTTTCGCCGCCAAAATGATCAAAACGAGGTAACACACCGTGGCCAGCGAGAAAAGCAAAAAGTTTTGGCTGACAGCTGGGATCGGGGCCGGGATAATCTTTCTCAGCGCCTTCATCACCAGCCAGATCATCTTTCCCATCATCTTCCGCGCTCCGCAGCAGATCGAGGTGCCAGACCTCGTGGGCAAGAGCTCGGCGGCCGCGAGGCAGACCCTTAGCGAACTGGGCCTGCACGCCGTGGTCAAGGATTCCATCTGGTCGGAAACCGAGCGGGTGGACACAGTTTTGGAACAAAACCCCATGGGAGGCGAGCTGATCACGCCGGAAGGGACCGTTTACCTGCGCGTGAGCCGCGGCTCCCGCAAGGTGGGGGTGCCCTCGGTGGTGGGGCTCAGCTACCAGGAAGCCTACTACACCCTGGTTAGCGCCGGGCTAAAGGGCCAGGTGGCGGATTCCCTCTATTCAGACAGCTATGCCCCCAACACGGTGATCCGCTGCACTCCGGGGGTGGGATCCAAGATCGAACAGGGTTCGGTGGTGCGCATGTACATGAGCCGGGGGCCGGAGCCGGTGGTTGCCGAAGAGGCCATCGCCGACACCACTCTGCTGGACAACACGCCTTTCGAAGACTGGTGACGCCCGTGAACGGTGAGCTGAGCGCGCCCACGTTCCTGCGGCTGGACATTCCGCCCAAGCGGCAGCAGCTGTTCGGCTTTCTGCTGGAAGCGGTGGAAGGGCTGGCCACGCACACCCGGGCGCGGGATTCCGAACAGCTGGAGATCTGGCTCACGCGAGGGCAGGAGCAGGATTTTCAAACCTTCATGCGGATCTGGGACGCTTTCCAGTCCGGGCTCCGCGCGGAGCCAAACATCAAAGCTCAGGAGTGTGGGAAGTGAAGCTTCAAACCCTGATCCTCAAACAGCCGGTGATGAACCGGGTGCTCTTCTCGCTGGTCCCGCTGCTGCTCTTTTCCGTATTCATCTACGGCTGGCGGTGCGTTGCTGTTGTGCTGGTCTCGAACCTGGCCGCCTTCGGCACGGAATATCTGTTCATCCGCCATAAAAAAGGTGGAAAGGTCTCCATGGCCGTGTTTGTGACCGGCAGCCTGCTGGCCCTGACGCTGCCGCCCACCATCCCGCTCTGGATGGCCGCTTTGGGCAGCGTGGTGGCCGTGGCCTTCGGCAAGATGGTGTTTGGCGGCTTTGGCGCCAACCTCTTCAATCCGGCCATCCTGGGCCGCACCTTCGTCTATGTGTCCTTTCCCCAGCAGATGACGGTGGCTTGGGTGAAGCCGTTCCTGGCGGCGGATTGGCCCGGCGGATTCGCCCGCTGGAGCGCCGGCAGCGCCATGCAAACCGGCGCCACCATCCTGGGCCAGTCGCGCGCGGGGCAGGCGATCACCACCACCTGGCAGAATACTTGGCTGGGTTTCGAGGCCGGCTCGCTGGGGGAAACCTCCGCCCTGCTGATCATCCTGGCGGGGATATATCTGTTGGCCACGAAGAGCGCCAAATGGATCCCGATGCTGGCCACCCTCGGCGGCATCCTGCTGTTCAGCCTCATGTTCTATCCCGGGCAAAATCCCCTCTTCCTGCTGGGCGCCGGCGGAGCGCTGTTCGGCATCGTGTTCATGGTCACCGATCCCATCTCGCAGCCCAAAACGAACCCCGCCCTCTGGATCTATGGCGGCCTCACCGGCTTCCTCACCGTTTTCATCCGGCGCTACTCCCTGTTTGCCGAGGGCTTCATGTTCGCCCTGCTGATCACCAATTCCCTGATGCCGATCATCGAGCACGGGCTGAAAGCCCTGACCTCAAAGAAGGCGGTGGCCCATGGCAAATGAGACCAGCTTTCGGGACAGGCCGGTTTACCCGGTGCTGTTCATCCTGCTTCTGAGCGTTGTCTTCGTGGGCATCCTGGCCCTGATGTTCCGCAGCAACGAGCCCCGCATCGACAGGCAAAGGCGCGAGGCCTATGAAAAGGCCGTTCTGGCGCTCTGCGCGGACAGCCTGGCCAGCCTCAGCGGGTCCAGCGCGGCCCAGATCATGGCCGCCTATCCGGGCAGTTTCACGCAATATCTGGGCAGGGAAGAGGGCTTCGCCCGCCCCGCCTTCGCCGCGAAAGTGGACGGGAAGCTGATCGCCTATGTCTTCGACATCACGGGGAAAGGCCTCTGGGGAACCATGCGGGCCCTGGCGGCCACCACTCCGGACCTGCAGACCCTGCTGGGGATCAACGTTTACGAACAGGTGGAAACCCCGGGCCTGGGCGGACGCATCGAGGAAGAGTGGTTCACCTCCCAGTTTGAACGCAAGCGGGTGCTGGAAGCCGGCGGCGCGGTGGAGCTGGAACTGGTGCCGGAAGGCCAGGCGGAACTCGGGCCCGCGCAGATCCGCCAGATCACCGGGGCCACCATCACCAGCAAGGCCGTTACCGACATGCTGGGCAGTGAACTGTCCCGCGTGGCCGGATCCCTCAGGGAGGAAAGCAAATGACGCGCAAAGAGATCTTTGTAACCAGCGCTTTCAGGGAAAACTCCGTCTGGAAGCAGATATTGGGCATCTGTTCGTCGCTGGCGGTAACCAATCTGATGCTGAACAGCCTGATCATGGGGATCGGGGTGATCTTCGCGCTGGCGCTTTCCAGCCTCACAGTTTCGCTGATCCGCGAATACACCCCCCGCAGCGTGCGCATGATCGCCCAGACCCTGATCATGGCAGCCTACGTGATCATGGTGGACATCCTCCTCAAAGCTTTTCTGCCTGAGATCAGCAAACAGCTGGGGCCCTACGTCGGCCTGATCATCACCAACTGCATCCTGATGGGGCGGTTGGAAGCCTTCGCCTCCAAAAACCCGCCCCTGGATTCGGTGGTGGACGGCATCGGGGCCGGCATCGGCTACACCCTGGTGCTGCTGGCGCTCTCGTTCGTGCGGGAGCTTTTCGGCTTCGGCACCCTGTTCGGGATGAGGATCTTTGGCTCCTGGTGGACGAACTGGAGCATCATGGTGATGGCTCCCAGCGCCTTCTTCCTGCTGGCGCTGCTGATCTGGATCGTGAACACCAAATACTACAAGGCGGGTTAAGATGGACATCTCTGCTTTTCTGCTGTTCTGGGCGGCGATCTTCACCAGCAACATCCTGCTCACCAACTTTCTGGGCATGTGTTCCTACCTCTCGGTTTCCAAAGAGGTGGAATCCTCTCTGGGACTGGGGATCGCGGTAACCTTCGTGCTGGTGTTCACCACCGGACTGAACTGGCTGGCCTACCGCTACCTGTTGGTGCCCTTCGGCATCGAATACCTGCAATACATCGTGTTCATCATCATCATCGCGGCTTTCGTGCAGCTGCTGGAGCTGCTGATCGAGCGCTACGTGCCCGCCCTCTATTACACTTTGGGCATCTTTCTGCCGCTGATCACGGTGAATTGCGCCATCTTCGGCGTCAGCCTCTTCATGGTGATCCGCGATTACAGCTTCATCCAGTCGCTGGCCTACGGCCTTGGCAGCGGCCTGGGCTGGCTGCTGGCCATTCTGATGCTGGCCGGCATCCGCGGCAGGCTGAGGGAGAAAATGGTGCCCCAGGGCCTGCAGGGGGCGGGGATCAGCCTCATCATCACCGGGATCATGGCCCTGGCCTTCATCGGTTTTTCCGGCATAGCGCCCATCCAATAAAGGTTTCAGCATGCTACAGACCATCCTGAAAGACATTGGCTTACTCACCGGGATCAGCGGGGTGCTGGCCATCCTGCTGGTGATCGCCGAACGCTGGCTGAACAACTATGGCGACTGCAAGATCAGCATCAACGGCAAGCGCGACCTCACCGTGAAAGGCGGCAACACGCTGCTGAACTCCCTCAGCGAAAAACAGGTGTTCCTGCCCTCCGCCTGCGGGGGACGCGGAAGCTGCGGCGCCTGCAAATGCAAGGTGCTGGAAGGCTGCGGACCACTGCTGCCCACGGAGAAACCTTTCCTCAGCCAGGCTGAACTGGCCGACGGAATTCGCCTCAGCTGCCAGGTGAAGGTCAAAACCGACCTCGCCATCCAAATCCCGGAAAGCATCTTCAACATCCGCAAATTCTCCTCCGTGATCAGCGAGATAGTCGATTACACCTACGATATCAAGGGCGTCACCTTCAAACTGGACGAGGGCGAAAGCATCGATTTCAAGGCCGGGCAGTATGTCCAACTGCTCACCGAACCCTACGGCAAGGTGAAACAGCGCGTGTCCCGGGCCTATTCGATCTCGTCCAAACCCGAGCTCCAGCACAGCATCCAGCTGATCATCCGGCTGGTGCCGGAAGGGCTCTGCACCACCTGGGTGCACAACCACCTCCAGCTGGGCGACCGCGTTAACTTCACCGGGCCTTACGGGGATTTCTATCTACGGGACACAGATGCGGACATCCTCTTTGTGGCCGGCGGATCCGGCAAAGCGCCCATCAAATCGATGCTGGAGCATCTGCAGGTGGTGGGCACCAAGCGCAAAATGACCTATTTCTTCGGCGCCCGCACCCCCAGGGACCTCTATCTCACCGAGGAGATGAAGGCCTTCGAACAGGTCTTCCCGGATTTCCGCTACGAACCTGTGCTCTCCCATGCCGAGCCGGGCGACAACTGGCAGGGTAAAACCGGCTATGTGATGCCGTACTTCAAAGACGCCATCCGCGATCCCGGGAACACCGAGGCCTATCTCTGCGGCAGCCCCGGCATGATCAACGCCGTCACCAAGGGTCTCACCGATCTGGGCGTGCCCGTGGAAAAAATCTACTATGACAGTTTTGGATGAGCCATGAAACCCACCCCCCATGAATTGAAAACCATGCAGCGCATGCAGCCCGGAGTTACCACCCTGAGTGGCTTTCTGGGTTCTGATACCCGCCCCCTGAACGAGATCATCGCCGACGACGGTGCCGTCCTGGCCACCTTGGACCACAGCCAGGAAGAGATCGCCGCGCGGATGGAAAGCTTCACCCAGGCCTCCTGGAACAGCTATCTGGAAGAAATATTGATCGAGGGCAAATATCTGGTGCAAACCGAAGTCTATCGCGGCAAAATGCCCTGTCCCTTCGGCCACCCCGGCGTTTTCCGCAAGGCGATCACCCGGCTCACCAATCAGGTCAACGGGATCAGCGTGGTTTGGACCTCGCTAAACATCCATCTGATCAAAGCGCACGGGTTTTTTGAAGGCAGGGACAGCGCGTTCCGGCTGGATCCCCAGACCCTGGTCTCCGCCCTCTTCGATTAGGCCCGAACAGCTGTCAGATCAGCCCCACTGAGCGCATCAGGGGTTCGCCGGCCAGGGCCCAGATCACGGCCGCGAGGGCGATGAAGTTGCCGAAGGCGAAGGCTTGCTCCGGCTTGCGGATGAAGAGCAGGAAATAGAGGATGCCCATCAGGCAGGCCAGCAGGATCACGAAGGGGATGTGGATCGCGCCAAAAAAGGCCGCCACCGCGGGGATCAGGATCACGTCGCCGCCGCCCAGCCCCTCTTTGTGGAAAAACTTTTCCCAGGCCAGCGCCAGCAGATAGAGCAGCGCGAACAGCCCCAAAGCCGGCAGCAGATACACCCAAAAGAAGTTCATGAAGTCGTAGCCGCTCTGGATGAAACCAAGCACCAGACCCGCAACCACCATCGGCACCGAGAGCACCAGCGGAATGATCTTGTGGAAGGCGTCGATGAAAAAGATGGGGATCAAAAAGCCGAACATCACCGTGAATTTCCAGAAGCTGAGGCTTTCCACCCCGTAAACCAGGAATAAAGCCAGGAAAAGCAGCGGAGTGGCGATCTCCACCGCCAGGTGATGCCAGGGGATCTTCGCGCCGCAGGATCGGCATTTGCCCTTCTGGGCGAGATAGGTGTAGATGGGGATGTTTTGCCCCGGAGGCAGTTGCTTGCCGCAGGAAGTGCAGTGCGAGGGGGGATTCACCACGGATTCGCCGCGGGGGACGCGGTCGATCAGGACGTTAAAAAAACTGCCCAGGACTGCGCCCAGGACAGATATGATGATCGCAATGAGCAGTGTCAAGAAACCTTACCACCTTTCAGGCCAGGGCCGCTGGTCGTTGTACCAGTTGGAAGACCCTGTGTACCAGGGCGCGCCCTGCCGGAATTCCACGGAAAGGTTAACGCTGTCCGAGGGACGGTAACTGAGCCGGAACTCGGGGATCACCTTGGTGCTGTTGTCGGAATTGAACTCCAGCTTGGAGGTGGATCCAAAGTTCACCAAACTGAGGTCGAGCTCCAGGTCCAGCTTGGGATTGAAAGCGTAGCGGATGTGGTTGGTGTAGCGGGAGAGGTAATATCCTCGCCCGAGGCTGCTGGTGCCGGCCTCAAAGCCCAGGGAATGGCTCATGGACAGTTTGTTCAGGCCGAACAGCGGGGTTCCGCTTCCCCTGTAGGGATTGAGGTCCGGTTTGGGCATATCTATCTGGGCCAGCAAGGGCAAACTGAGCAGCAGGATCAGGATTCCGATCAGGGTGGTTTTCATTCGGATACTCCTTGGTTTTCTTCTTTTCGACAAGATAACTTACGCCCCCATATCTGTCAAGCGTCTTCAACATTTCGGAAGCAACCGCCGCCCAAGCCCTCTACCTCTGCGACTTCTACTTCGCCAACACCATCCCCTTCCTGGAGATCGTCAGCGAACAGGACCGCCTCGCCGGGGAACGCAAACTGGTGGACCTGCTGGTTAGCAAATACGGCGGAAAAGCCGGACACTCCAGCCTGCTCAACTCTTCCCACATGAGAAAGAGGGAGTTCAATGAATGCATCGCGGGATTGATCGACCGGGAGGCGATAAGAGTGGAAGCCTCAGATCGGGTTCATGGACCGGTGGGGAAAATGTATGTTCTATCACCTTTGATCATGGAATCGTGGAAAAAATGACCGAGCGGGGCAGGGGCAACCCTCCCCGCTTTTTAATACGTAACACCAGTTTCAACTGGTCGGACCGCCGGATTTATCCGGAAATCTTCTGCCGCGTACCAGGCCTGTCAGTCCATCGGCAAAAACCGGATGAATCCGGTGGACCGACCGGATAAATCCGGTGTTCCGGTTCCCACGGAATTCGCTGACTGTCCTCTCCTGACGGCTTCGAGAGTTTGATTGACATATTTACCGCCATCAGTTCGTCAGATTTCTGTTCCATGAACCATTCTTTCACAACCCTTCACAAATGGCTGTGAATAGTTCTAACCCTTTAACCCAACTTTACCACAGTTATTCCAGATAAGCCTATTTTAGAGCCGAAAACACTACATTCCTCAATAGTGATAATCTTATAAACCGATAATTATCATATAGATATGGTTTTGTGGTATGAGCCA
>Ga0209717_1003628_pt1 | contig 13277 bp, 21 predicted proteins | sample AD_UKC048_MetaG_FD_184418 | JGI IMG/M metagenome (GOLD analysis project Ga0209717, IMG submission 184418) | Active sludge microbial communities of municipal wastewater-treating anaerobic digesters from USA - AD_UKC048_MetaG (SPAdes) (version 2) | ecosystem: Engineered > Bioreactor > Anaerobic >... | reverse complement strand
CATCGCAGCCCAACTCAACGATCGTCCCCGGCAACGCCTGGGCTTCAGAACACCGAGCGAAGTGTTCGCTCGGTCTTAGTGGTGTTGCACTTCAAAGTTGACTTCAAGCCGCACTCGCTGTTGGAAGCAAGCCCGTGAGTTTGGAGTCACCGTAGGTGCGCAGCACTCGGGAGATGACTACTTGGTAACCGGCGAGCCAGTTCGCTTGCTTTGACTTTGCCTGCAGATGTGTGGGATGACTCATCAGCGCCTGCAAGGCTTCGAGCGACTCCCAGTAGTACACGTTGGAGACAAGGCCGGTTGAAGTGTTCTCCCAAGACTCTTCGCCAAGATAGCCGGGCGTGGACTTTGCGGCCTTGGCGATCTCTTCGTCGAGCCGATAGAACTCGTCATCCCACTGGCCCTTGGCGAAGATGAAAGTTGAGGAATACATGGGAGCCTCAGGCGTGTGTTCGGGGATATGTTGAGCGTTGGACTGGCAAGCGCTCAGTGCAACCTCTGCGGCCTAACGTTTGAGCTGAGAGGCCGGAGCCGGAATGGCGCTTGGTCCGCGAGCCGGACGATAAGCTAGAGCGCCTCGCGGGCCAAGTGCCTTGCCGGTGGAGGTCCCGCGCCAGTGAAGGGTTAGGCCTCGCTCGGCGCTACTGGCATACGCGGTAGCCGTTATCGAAGATGACGAGCCAGCCGTCATGCGCTTGGCGCTGCCAGGTTGTGTAGAAGCGAGAGGTGCTTGCCCCAGACGCCAGAGTCACCGGCCCTTCCGTGTACCCGAGAGTCCCACCGGAGGCCACTTCGACGATTGACGGCTCCCAAGAGAAGGGTGCACTGGGGCCTGCAAAGAAGCGCTCCCAAAACTGCACGATGGCAGCTCTGCCCCGCAGCGGCTGGCCGCCGTTGATGAAGACCGCATCTTCTGCGATGAAGCTCGAGAAGGCCTTCAGGTCGCGAGCGGCCATAGTCGCCGCAAAGGCAAGTTCCGACTGCCGGACTTGTTCGCGCAGGTCGGTGATTGAGAGATCGGTCTTCATACCGGTGCAGCCAGCGGCTGGGAGCAACGTGGATGCGAACACAAGAGCAGAGCGACGTGATGTCATGCTGGATTCCGCGTGGACTGCGAGGCCTAACGTTTGAGCTGAGGCGCAGACGCAGGGAAGGCGCTTGGCCCGCGAGGCGCAGCATAGACCACGTGCGGTTCGCGGGCCAAGTGGCTTGCCGGTGCGAGTCCGCTCGAGCGAAGGGTCAGGCCTCCGTGCGTGGCGTTACGTTGCCGCCTTGGCACGGAGCCACCACACAACGGCGGGTAAGAAGGCGAGCAGTATCAGCCCGATGGAGAGGTAGTTGCCACTGCTTGGGTTGAAGTCTTGCCAGATGCGCGCCCACTTGAGGCGCATGACCAGCCGGCCGATTGCGATATCGAAGGCTGCCATGAAACCGGCTAGGCCAAGCCCGAGAAGCAAGTGTTCTCCGACACCCACGGCGCCGATGTCTGGAACGAGGAAGAAGCAGAGCCCAAACGCGAGCAGCGTACCGGTGGCAACGCTGAGCTTGATGGCTAGCGCCTTACCAACCCTGGGAGCAAGCAGAACCGTGCGCGCGATTCCGTGAAGAGTCTCGGCTCCCGCCAGCAACACGCAGAGCGAGGCGAAGCGAAGGAAATCGATGGACTCCATTGCGCGAAGGGAGTGAATCGGAGGCCTGAGGTTTGAGCTGAGCCGCGAGCGCCGGTGTGGCGCTTGGCCCGCTAGACGGATGATGAACCACTCCGGGAATCGATCCAAGTGCCACACCGGTGCGATTCGGCACCAGCGAAGGGTTAGGCGTCGACCTCTGCTGCAGCCAAGGAGTATGCGTAGCGATAGAAAGCACAGGTCAGCGCTTCTACTCCGCGGCTGGGCAGACCGTGCGCGGTACAAAGCCCCCCCGCATAGGCGGTGACCGCCTCCTCGTCATACCCCGTGATGATGAGCGCAGAGTCCACTCCACGATCTGCGCCTCTGATGCGCTGCTCGTTGGTCATTGCAGCGACTTGAGCGCCTTGCAGAAGATGAGCACTGCCCAGTCCCGCTAGCCCGGGAATGGCTGGCAGAGCGTCTTCGAGCAGCCAGCTGTTGAGTTGGCTGGTGCTCGATGTTTCAGGAGAGAAGTGAATGAGTGCAGCGGCGCCTCCCTGGCCAACGCCGAAGCTACCAAGCACGGCGCAAAGACCTCGGTTCATTCCGCGGTAGTGCGGCATCATTCGCTGAGTCCAGGGAGTCGGGTTGTTCAGCCTGGCTAGGTAGGCCTGCGATGCAAGCGTTTCGAGCGACTCAACCTCGTACAGAACCATGTAGCGAGGATCGCCGGCAGTTGAAATCCAACGTGTGCCGCGACGGAACCCAGGAATCGACAATCGCTCGGGAAGATGCTCATGCGTGTGCCAGCGGTCGTGTTCCTCGATGGCAGCGGCCTCGATGTCGAAGGACAACAGCATTGCTGCAGAACCGAGCAAGGGCATAGACATCCTCGATTGTGCTGAGGGGTGCGGCTTCGACGCCTAACGCTTGAGCTGAGGGGCCGGAGCCGGAATGGCGCTTGGCCTGTGAGGCGGAGCATAGGCCAACAGCGCATCGCGGGCCAAGTGCCATGCCGGTGGAGGTCCCCGCTCGAGCGAAGGGTTAGGCCGCACTTCGCGACTCGGCCAGTGCTTTGAGATTGCGGAGCGTGACCGGGAGCCCCGAGTTCACCTGCTTGGCGAGCATGTTGCCGAGAAGAAAGGTGAGGAGACCTGAGAAGGTGACCCTGTGGACGACCTCGGTGAGCCCCTGCGCCGGGACGAGTTCGTGCTCGAACACCATTCGGAACAGCGGGATCTTCGACTCGACGGTGAAGCAGCTGTCGAGCACGAGATGCGTAACGACCATTGGAACGGAGTTGCCCGTGGTGGGCGTCAGGCGGCCGCGGCTTCCAACCGCAAAGGGACCTTCCAGAGTGGCAAGCTTTGTGTCGGGGTCCCAGGTGTGCCAATGCTGAACGTTCTCGTAGATGCGGAAGATGACCCCTGGGGTAGCAGCAACCTTGATTCGATGTTCGACTTGCATGGCGAGGAAGGAGTGCGAGGACTCTGCGTTCAACGCAGCCCGGCCCTGAGGGCGGACATGTGGTTGTGTTCGGCCTAACGCTTGAGCTGAGGGGCTGACGCGGGGAAGGCACTTGGCCCGCGCGACGGATGATGACCGGAAGCGCATCTCGGGCCAAGTGCCACACCGGTGCGAGTCGGCTCGAGCGAAGGGTTAGGCATCACAGCCAGCGCCGTACGCGGGCGGTGTACTGGATGTACTGCTCCCCGAACAGTTGCCGAAGAACTCGCTCTTCCGGCAGGACTTGGAAGCGGGTGATGTACAGGATGAAGACGACCGGGCCCAGGAGCGGAAGAACGGCCGAGAGATATACGGCCCAAGCCAGCAACAGGAAACACATGCCCACATACATGGGGTTGCGGGTGACTCGGTAGACGCCGGCAGTGACCAGCTTGGAGGCACGCTCCGGCGAAAGCGGATTGATCGTGGTTCGAGAGGCGCGAAAGGCCAGAAGACCAGCAAGATCAAACGCCAGTGCCACAGCGACCAGGGCGATTGCAGTGATGTTGCGTGTACTGGCATCAAACGCCAGAGTCGGGCCAAGTAGCGCGACGAACCACATGGCTACTCCCACTAGAGCGCCGACCACGGGAGGCGGAATCTTGTGCTCCAGCCAATGCATGGGTGTTTGGGTGATGCCTAGCATTTGAGCTGAGCCGCGAGCGCCGGAATGGTGCTTGGCCCGCTGGACGGATAATGGACCACTCCGGGAAGCGGGCCGAGTGCCATGCCAGTGCGAGTCGGCTCGAGCGAAGGGTTAGGCGTCACTGCTACTTGTTGAAAACAATCTGCAGCTGTGCCTTGGCCGCAGACACCTTGCTCCATTTCGCTGGTAGCTCCGTCTCGTAGGCAGCGCGTAGTCTCTTGATGAAAGTACCCTTGGGGTCGGCCACACCTGTTACGGCGTAGTCATCATCCCATGGGCTTCGCCCTTCACGGACGTGTTCTTCGAAAGAGCCAATGAAGTGCGAGAACCAACTCGGCCAGTGATGAGACTCTCCTGAAGCGATAGTGACGCTGAAGTAGTCCAGTAGTGCTTGACGAAACTCCTCGATGGCCGCCTTTTCATCGGCCTTCTTGAAGCCCTTCGCAAGTTCCTTCGACACTAGGGCGAAGTTGCGTAGGTCCTCGCGCCACGTGGTGTACTCCATCCCGTACTGGCGAAACTGACTCAGAAGATCTAGCGGAGGCGTCTCAAACTTTCGGCACAAGTCGTAAAACTTCTGAAACGAGGTCAGGTAGTTCGCGTGGATCGTCTCGAGGCGCTTGTAGGCTGGTTCGAAGTGCTGAGCATAGGCGCGACGCCTCTCTTCTAGCGTCTCCTTTGACTTCGATCGCCACGTGTCATATAGCCAGGTGAAGGCTCTGAGCATCGGGCCAAAGATTGCACTTGAGGCGCTGGCGGGTTCAGGCATAGTCGTCTCCTGTGTCGCGAGTTGTGACGCCTAACGTTTGAGCTAACCGGCACGACGCGGCGTGGCGCCCTGGACGCGACGCGGATGATGTGAAGAAGCGCCTCGCGGCCAGGGTGCCATGCCGTGGCGTGTCCGGTTGAGCGAAGGGTTAGCCGTCGCTGCCTTTGCGCTACTTGCCCGCAAAGGCGAGGAGTGCCTTCGGGTTGGTACGAGCGATGGTCAGCAACGTGCGCGCAGCACCACTCGGCTGCTTGCGACCCTGCTCCCAGCCTTGCAACGTGCGCACCGACACGCCGAGCAGGGCAGCGAACTGGCTTTGCGACAAACCAGTCTTCTCCCTTGCCTCGGTGGCGGGGCTGTAGGCGACACGGACCTTGCCAGCCTTCATTTCGCGGATGGACTGCAGGAGCTCAGCGCCAAGATCGCGGCTGGCCTCGAACTTGGCAAGTTCCTTGGGGGACAGAGGCTTAGTCTTCGAGGGCACGACGGATCTCCTTGAGTACAGCACCGGTGAGGTTGTCGGTCTTGGACTTCGCATACAGAGTGAGAAGCACCAGTTCTTCAGCCTCGTTCCGAGTGAAGTAAATGACCCTGACTCCGCCCGACTTGCCTGTGCCCTGACGCTTCCAGCGGACCTTGCGAATGCCACCGGACTCCGGCACGACATCGCCGGCTTCGGGGTTCGCAGAGAGGAAGGACGCGAACTCGCCTCGTTCCTCTTCAGTCCAGTACGCGGGCCACTGCTTCTGAAAGAGCAGGGTCTCAACGACAGTGAACATTGCCAGACTATACGCCTAAGGCGCACAGCTGTCGAGCCAGTTGTTGCCTGCGACGCCTAGCGTTTGGGCTGAGGGGCTGACGCCGGAATAGCGCTTGGCCCGCGAGGCCGATGACAAGAACGACGGGCTTGCGGGCCAAGTGCCATTCCGGTGGAGGTCCCTGCTCGAGCGAAGGGTTAGGCCGCAGTTCGCATTGCGTGCATTCAGGGCAGTGCTTCGACGCGGATTCGGTCGGCTTCCAGCGTGCCAGGGCCTAGGAACACGACGTTCCCGGCGGCGTCCTTGACCTCAACCTCAATCACACCCTGCAAGCGCCGACCTCCGTTGACCAAGAGCAGACGATAGCGAACAGTTTCAGAGCCTATAACTTGCCCCGGAGCGGTGGGGTGCTCCGCTGTACCCTGGTAGAGCAGTTGAATGGTCGCTGAGTACTCGTTGCGCCCAGTCTTGCGCCACGCTCCGTGCCCTGGAGTAGCCAAGAGGGGCCCGAGTGGCGAGAGTGGCACGTACAGCCGCCTTGACTCGTTCACGGTTCCGTCTGAACCAAAGGTAAACAGAGTTCGAAGTGGAGGTAGCGGCACGGTAGTGGACGTGGCGGTACCGCTCCAAGAGCCGACAACATCACGGCCGTCGTCCGCGTAGGCCAGACCGGGATGTACCAAGCCAACCAAAGCGGCCGATGAGCCAATTAGAAGCGCTTGACGTCTCTGCATTTCGGTTCCTTTCGCGTGCGACTGTAGGTAGAGCTTGGTTCTGCTGCCTAACGTTTGAGCTGAGCGGGCGAGCGCCGGGATGGTGCTTGGCCCGCGAGGCGGATGCTAAGCCTGAGAGCCTCGCGGGCCAAGTGCCATGCCGGTGCGAGTCGGCTCGAGCGAAGGGTTAGGCCTCAGTTCGCGTGGCAACCCACGGCTTCGTGAGTTGTCGAGCTCTACAACTCGCATAGCAGTTCAAAAGGTTTGGCTAGCGAGCGCAGGATCGAACCAAACATCCTCGTACCCAGCTCGATCGATCTGAAACTGATATCCCGGGGGCAAGTCGAGATAGCCAACGGCCTCTGGCAAGTACTCAATCAAATGCTCCACGTGCAACGGTGCAAAGAAGTCGGCATTGTTCGACCTTTCACTCCCGCACCATAGGAACCATCCGTTGGTCCCGTCGCCAGGTTGGATCCGCATTTCGTTGATGGGAATTTGACTGATCGTGTCGAGAGCGATCCCCACCTTGCTACCTGCCAGCGGCGGCTGTGGAGCTGCATTCAAATTTTTGCAGACCGATTTTGATTGCGATGTGGCCATGGCTTAGCGGCTGCCTCTGAGGCCTAACGTTTGAGCTGAGCGGGCGAGCGCCGGGATGGTGCTTGGCCCGCGAGGCGCATGCTAAGCCTGAGCGCTTCGCGGGCCAAGTGCCATGCCGGTGCGAATCCGCTCGAGCGAAGGGTTAGGCCTCATCTTGCCGCGAGCCGAAACCAGCGAGGGACTTGGCTCACATACGCCTGCCAGGCGGAGCCATGCTTCTGCGCGAGCCACGGTTCTTCGCCGTAGACGACCCGCAGGTGGAAAGCAAGGGCAACGAGAGCTGCATAGACCAATAGGCCCGGCGAACCAAAGGTTGCAGCCCAGCCAATGAGGACGAGCAGAACACAGACGTACATGGGGTTGCGGCTGTAGCGGTAGAGCCCGACGACAACGAGGTTCTGCGTAGGTGACCAGGGCGCCAAGGTTCCCTTGCCTTGGACGTAGAAGTCACGAACGCACCACAGTAAGCCAATCGTTCCAGCCGCGAGCATTGCCAGGCCCAGCGGATGCTCCGGCTGCAGCCTCCGCACTTGCCACTGCCAGAAGGCTGGAATGGCGAACGCAACCATCCCTGGCATTGCGATGAAGGCGAAGAGTGCTCGCCAGAACATGAGGCTTAACGTTTGAGCTGAGCGGCAGGCGGCGGCAAGGTACCCTGGCCGCGAGGTGCAGCATGAGCATGAGCGCCTCGCGGCCAGGGGGCCTTGCCGTTGGCTGTCCGCTCCAGCGAAGGGTTAGGCGTCACTGCAGTTCGCGCAACAGTTTGGGATGCTTGACGGCCACCTTAAGCAGGGTTCGCGCAGCGCCCGTTGGCTCGCGGCGACCTTGCTCCCAGTCTTGCAGCGTGCGAGCGGACACGCCGAGCAACTTGGCGAAGTCTTGCTGCGAGAGACCGCTGCTAGCTCGAGCTTCGGCAGCTGCTGGTAGCTTTACCTTGGTGATGCGTCCAGCTTTGCCGCGGCGCATTTGCTTGACCGATTCCAACAGATCAGCCTGGAACTTCTTCATTTCAGAGGGCATCTTGAACTCCATTCTTCAGCTGCTCGAGGAAGGCAGTCGGCAGGTTGTCGAACTTGGCCTTTGTGTAGACGATCAGCAGCCAGATCGTTGTGTCTTCGGCGAGAAAGTAGATCACTCTGGCTCCGCCGCGCTTGCCCATGCCACCACGGGACCAGCGGACCTTTCGACAGCCGCCGCTGCCACGGATGATGTCGCCGGCCTCGGGATTGGCGGCGATGAAGTTGATAAACGCTTGGCGTTCATCGTCGGACCAGACTTGTAGCGCGTAGCGGATGAAGATCGGAGTCTCGGCAACGGTACGCATGCAGGCATTGTACGGCGTTGCCGTATGCTTCCGCAAGCCGACTCTGCACGCAGGGGTACCCGGTGACTCCTAACGTTTGAGCTAAGGGGCCGAAGCCGGAATGGCGCTTGGCCCGCGAGGCGGATGATGACAGCGAGCGCCTTGCGGGCCAAGTGCCAGGCCGGTGGAGGTCCCCGCTCGAGCGAAGGGTTAGGCCGCATTCACTTGCCGCTGGCAGGATGACAGTAAGCGCGGCCTCAAGGCCCTCTTGACGCCTGCCGGTTGAAGAGGTCGACGGTGCTCAGACGTCGAGTACGTGGCGAAGGATGTGGAACGGCACTCGCCAGGTTCCGCCGTCGCCGGTGCCGAGCGTCGCGGTGCGCTGGTTGATGCGCACGATCACGCCGGTAATGTTGCGACCCTCTCGGTCGTCGAACGTGACGGTGTCGCCGCGTTGGAACTCGCGAACATGGGTGGTCACCGCGGCGGGCTCTGGCGGCGGCTCGTATGGAGCTTGCTCGTCGCGACGTTCGGTGCCGGCATACGCCTGCATCGACAGGCAAGGAATCTTCCAGGTTCGCTTGGTGCCTTCCTCCAGCACCGTCGCTTGTGTGTCCCTCATGGCGATGATCTTGCCCAGACGCATCTGCCCGTCGCGGAAGTCAACGAACTGCACAGGCTGTCCGAGGTGCAGGCTCGCGCGAGCAGCGATGCCACGGCGCGGGTCGGCCAGCATGGCTTCGATCACCGCCTTGAGCTGGTAGAGCTGCAAGCTGCTCGCGCCGTCGAGGGTTTCAATCATCCGCGGGTCGATGCCTTGCGAGTTCACGCCGAAGCCCTCTTGGTTGCGGCGCCCGACGTTGCTTCGACTCAGGCGGCCAGGGGTTGCTCTTGATCGTGCCGCCAGATGTTCCAGGGCAGCAACTCGTCGATGCGGTTGATGGGATGGTCAGCGATGCGCGTCAGCACGTCCCGCAGGTAGGCCTGTGGATCGAGCCCGTTCAACTTGGCCGTCTCCACCAGACTGTAGATCGACGCGGCGCGCTCGCCTCCGGCATCCGATCCCATGAAGAGGTAGTTGCCTCTTCCGAGTGCAACTCCGCGCAGGGCGCGCTCCGCGGCGTTGTTGTCGATCTCGATGCGACCGTCGTCACGGTAGCGCGTCAATGCTCGCCATCGCGTGAGCGAGTAGCCGATCGCCTTGGCGAGCTCCGACTTCGCCGACACCCTACCGAGCATGCTGGTGAACCAGTCGCGCATCTGCTCGAGCAGCGGTCCCGCGCGGGCCTGTCGTTCGCGTCGCCGGACGTCAGGTGGTCGGCCCCGGATCTCGGCCTCGATCGCGTAGAGGGCGGCAATGCGCTGCAGCGCCTGCTCGGCGATGGAGCCGCTCACTCGGCCCTGTTCCTTGTACATCTCCCAGAACGGTCTTCTCGCGTGCGCCCAGCAAGCTGCTTCCTCGACCCGCCCGGTCGCATAGATCTTCCCGTAGCCGCCGTACGCGTCGGCCTGCAGGATGCCGCGGTAGTCCGACAGGTGCCGCTGCGGGTGCTCGCCCTTGCGGTTGGGCGTGTACCGGTACCAGGCCGCCGGAGGTTCGGCGCTGGCGGCCGGGCGGTCATCGCGCACGTAGACCCACAGTCGCCCGATCTTGGTCCTGCCGCGCCCGGGGTCGAGCACCGGCACTGGTGTGTCGTCGGCGTGCACCTTGACGCCGGCCAACGTATAGCGGCCGAGTGCGGCCACCAAGGGGTCGAGCAAGGCATGGCTCTGTTCGACCCAGCCCACGTAGGTCGATGGATCGAAGCACACGCCGTCGCGCGCGTGGATGCGGGCCAGGCGGTGCAGCGGGATGTGGTCGCAGTATTTGGAGACGAGCACGTTGGCAAGCAATGCCGGTCCAGCCACACCGCGCGCGATCGGCCGGCTCGGCGCCGCTGCCTGGAAGATCGTCTGGCAGGCCACGCAAGCGAGCTTGGGGCGCACATGACGGATCACCTTGAAGCGCGAAGGCACGAACTCGAGTTGCTCCGACACGTCGGCGCCGATCTGGCGCAGGCGACCGCCGCATTCGGTGCAACCACAGGCGTCGCCAGCCGCGTCGTGCGCGGCATCCGTCGCGGCGGGCCGGTGCATGTGGCTCTCGCGCGGCAGATGTGCCGGCAGTTGCCGATCGATGCCTGCGCCGTTCGCAGCTTCAGGCTTCGGCGCCGCCTTGGGCGCCGGATGTTCATACAGTGCTGCGCCCTCGATGAGCGCGATCTGCGGGTCATCCAGCTGCTCGCTGGAGCGCCCGTATTGCGCTCGGCGCGCGCGCAGCAACTGCAGCGAGAGCTTGTCGACCATCAGCTTGAGGAACGCCACCTCGGAGTTGCGCTCCTCGACGAGGCGCAGCAGCGCTTTGACGGTGTTGGGCGTGTTGAATGTCGTCGGCACAGAGATCTACTGTGCCGAGTCCGCATGCCCCTCGCTATTGGGGGCGCACCGGAGGCATCTTCATACAGTGGTTCAGGCCGCGAGTTCGGGCTGATGCGTTCGCATCGGCATGCGCCAGTCGATGCCCTCGAGCAGCATCGAGAGCTGCGCCGGTGTCAGCGACACCTTGCCCGATGTGGCCTGCGGCCAGACGAAGCGGCCCCGCTCCAATCTCTTGGCCAGCAACAGCAGGCCCTGTCCGTCGAACCAGAGGACCTTGAGGATGTCGCCGCGCCGGCCACGGAAGACGAAGACGTGACCGCAGAACGGGTTCTCGACCAGCGCGGTCTGCACCAACGCGGCCAGGCCATCGAAGCCCTTCCTCATGTCGGTGTGGCCGGCAACGAGCCACACTCGAGTTCCTGGCGGCGGGCCGATCATGCGAGGCTGCGCAGGGCCGTGAGCACGGTGCGCAGGCTGGCTTCGTCGACGCTGCCGCGCAGTCGAACCCGGGCGCCGCCGATCTCGATCTCGATGACGCTGGTGTTGGCGCGCGCCGTTGGCAATGATGGCGGCAGCAGCGGCGGCGCCGCTACCGCTTCAGTCTGCAGCGTCGGTGATTCGATCGTGACGGGCAGCAGAACTGGCGGCGAGCTTGTGGTGGCCGTAGCGCCCGCGTCCGAACGTAAGTGCTGTCGCCGCCACTTGAACAACAGGTTGGCGTTGATTCCGCTGTCGAGCGCGATGCCGGACACGGAAGCGCCGGGTTGCAAGCTTCGCTCGATCAACTCGAGCTTGAGTGTCGGACTGTGCTCGCGCCGGCGGCGTCTGGCCTGTGTGTCTTGCTCGGACATGGTGTGCACCAAGAGCCTGGTGCACACCATCCCGGGCACGCACGATCAGGCAATCCTGCCCGGCACGGCCGCGCCTCACCAGAGGGCCTTGAGGCCGCGCTTACGGATGACACTGAAGGGAGAGGATTGGAACTACCGAAGTAGCTCGTGCCAAGGTGGCGCAAGGAATGAACGCGCAGCTAGAGGTGACACGTTGAGATGGAGCTCAGGCAGCTACGCGGAAAGCTACCCGAAGAGCAGAAACAGCAAGGGCGGCACTAGCACCAACGCAGACGCCGCGAGAGCGGAAGCCACTGACGAGAGGTAGCGGCGTAGTGCCCAAGTGAAGGCTAGGGCGGCTGCCGAGAACTGGAGCACTGCCATGAAGTACGCGGGCATGCCGGCGATGAACGTAGTACTTGCTGAGTACTTGCTCTCCGCCGTGTGGAAGCCCCCGCCATAGACGATGAGCCAGCCGCCAAGAAGCGAAAGAGCTCCGAAGGCGCAGACAGCAAGGAACGCAGGAAGTGAGGTGCGGGCAGTGTCCGGCATGTGGCCTAACGTTTGAGCTGAGGGGCCGGAGCCGGGATGGCGCTTGGCCCGCGAAGCGGATGATAAACAGCGAGCACTTCGCGGGCCAAGGGCCATGCCGGTGGAGGTCCCGCTCGAGCGAAGGGTTAGGCCTCGCTTCTTGGCGGACGGGCAAGAGACTCAGGTACTGGAAGCTACTGCGTACTCTCGGCGGCCAACGCTTCTTCGAGAAGCTGAACCCATGCAACTGTTGTTAGGACGCTTTCAACACCGGGAGGCGGCTTCACTGCGGGCAGCAGGCCCTCGATCTCAGCGATGAGTTGCTTTGCTTCCGTGAGTAGGTTGTTGAGTTCCCTATCGAGTGGCACGAAACCGAGGCGATTCGGCTTCGTCGAGTCACCTCCGCGAGCAATTCGGAGCGTTGTGACTTCCGAATCAGACACCAGCTCGTACTGACCGTGCATGAGAGCGTTCCGCACAGCTGCGAGGTCGTTTGTCTTGGCAATGAGTGTGCGTAAGTGAGTTAGTTGAGTAGAGCCTTCGGCGAGAGACTCCGCGGCTACGTTGAGGATGAGAGCACGCTTACGGTTGCCCGAGTCCAATGACCGATAGATTGCATCCACCTTCGGCCGCTCGGCACCTGGAAGCAGGCATGTGAAGTAGAGGTACCAGAGGTCCTCAACTCGGTTCCAAAGCAGGTTAGCTAGTCCAACTTGTTGAAGGATGGCGTTGATTGGACGCGGCATTGCGAGGCCTAACGTTTGAGCTGAGCCGAGAGCGCCGGTATGGCGCTTGGCCCGCCGGATGGATGATGAACCACTCCAGGAGGCGGGCCAAGTGCCATGCCGGTGCGAGTCGGCTCCAGCGAAGGGTTAGGCGTCACTTCCCTTTGCCTTGCAGCTTCCGTTGGGCAAGGCTGAACTGTGGCTTGCGCGTTACCTCCCACATAGCTCTGACTTCCGGCTCCATCTTCGCCTCCAGTTCTGGCGGGTTTCCGGTCGGAGCGAGAGTGACTTCAAGCCACTCCGGTTGGGGATCGAGTAGGCCTTTGGCAGAGGCAGTGACGACGAAGTCTCGCCCGCGTACTGCGCCGAACTTCTGGAGTTGGGCGATAAAGGGATCCAATCCCGTGGCGCGCAAGGCGAGGGATAGTCCGACGAGGTCATCGTGTTCATTGAACGCGCTGCCCGGGATAGTGACGCTGGCGTGTGGGTCGGATTGCTCGACCTGCATGATGAATGGAAGGGTTCGGTGACCCTTCCGAACGATTAGTCCGAAGCCTCTCGGCAACTGCACGGTCATGCGAACGCTTTCGCCTCTGTCTTCGCCAACTTGGTAGCAACTACCGCCATATGCGCTGGTGACGCCTAACGTTTGAGCTGAGCGGAGAGCGCCGGTATGGTGCCCTGGCCGCGAGGCCGATGATAAACAGCACGGGCTCGCGGCCAGGGTGCCATGCCGGTGCGAGTCCGCTCGAGCGAAGGGTTAAGCCTCGCGGTTTGGCAGAGTAAGTGCAACACCTTCTTCAACGAGGTGGGGGAGCTGGCGACACTGTTTGCTTCCTCAACCGGCAAGAAGGGGATGCAGACA
>Ga0209717_1003627_pt1 | contig 13280 bp, 11 predicted proteins | sample AD_UKC048_MetaG_FD_184418 | JGI IMG/M metagenome (GOLD analysis project Ga0209717, IMG submission 184418) | Active sludge microbial communities of municipal wastewater-treating anaerobic digesters from USA - AD_UKC048_MetaG (SPAdes) (version 2) | ecosystem: Engineered > Bioreactor > Anaerobic >... | reverse complement strand
TAAGCTGCTTGCCCAGCTGGGTGAGTGCGGCGGCGTCCAGCGGCACGCCTTTCACCACGGTCACGCCCTTTCCTTTGCGGCCCTTGGTGTCCAGCGATACGCGCACGATGCCGTCTGTTGGCGGTGGTGCCGCAGCGTTGGCCTTGCAAGTGCATTGGGCCACGGGCATGCGGCAGGTCGGGCACATGCGGCCTGATTCGGTGGAATACACCAAGTTGCTGCTGGTGTTGCTGCGGGACGGGGGGGTTCGCATGCACATGATTATGGGTCGCTGGCGGAATGTGTTGCTGCCCCGCTTCCAGCACAATGGTTTCCATGCAAAACAACACGGCGCGCGGCATTCTGTATCTTTGCCTGGGCGTGTTTGTCTTTTCCATGCAGGACGCCATCATCAAGCAGGTGAGCGGCGCCTATCCGCTGACCGAGGCCGTTTGCATTCGCGGATTGGTCGCAGCACCCATCTTGCTGGCGCTTGTGCAGCGCGACGTGGGCTGGCGCGCCATCTTTGCGTCTGACATGTGGCCGCTGACGGTGCGTGCGCTGATCATGTTTGTTTCGTACACCGTGTATTACATGGCTTTTCCGGCGCTGCCACTGGCCGACGCGGTGGCGCTGTACTTCTCCGTTCCCCTATTTGTCTCGGCACTGGCGGGCCCTTTTTTGGGTGAACGCACGGGCTGGAAGGTATGGACGGCTGTGCTGGTGGGCTTTGTCGGGGTGATGGTCATGCTGCAGCCGGGCAGTGGCCTGTTCGAACCCGCAGCGCTGCTGTCGCTGGTGGCTGCCGCCATGTACGCCGTGTCTATGCTTATGGCCCGCAAGCTCAGTGGCTCGCAAGGCACATCCGTCATGGCGTTTTACCAAAACGGTGTGTTTTTGCTGGGGGCAGGGTTCACGGCCATCGTGTTGAAGCTCCTGGGTATTGTTCATGCAGATCATCCCAGCCTGTCTTTTCTGGTGCGGCCCTGGGTGTGGCCCACGTTGCCTGATTTTTTGTTGATGGGCGTTTGTGGCTTGGTGGCTGCCACCGGCATCATGTTGCTCACCAGCGCGTACCGGGTGGCGCGAGCCAGCGCAGTTACGCCGTTTGAATACACTGGCATTCTGTGGGCGCCACTGTGGGGGTTTTTGTTTTTCAGCGAGGTGCCGCGCGGCACTACTGTGTTGGGCGCGGTGATCATCATTGCGGCGGGCTTGGTGGCGCTTCGGGCGGCTAAACACCCTGCAACGTGATTTCAGGCACACTGGACGTGACATGTCTGCCCGTTTAACTGCCAGCTTGCGGGCGTGGATTCACAAACGGGTCCACCACCACACAGCCCATTTGAAACCTGCTACCCGCGCCTTGGTGTGGGCAGTAGGTGCAGGCTTGCTGTTCAACGTGCTGAACGCCTTGATGCGGGTGCTGGCCCAAGACATCAACCCGCTTCAGGCGCAGTTTCTGCGTTATGCCTGCGGCTTTGTGGTGCTGGTGCCCGTGTTGTTGCGCAATGGCATGGCAGCCTATCAGCCGCGCCATATTGGTGGACAGTTCACGCGCGGAGCACTGCATTCAGTGGGACTGTTTTTCTGGTTCGCCGCGCTACCCAAAATTCCACTGGCTGACATGACCGCCATTGGCTTTACCACGCCGCTATTCATCATGCTGGGGGCCTACCTGTTCCTGCGCGAGCCTATGCGGTGGGAGCGCTGGGTCGCTACGGTTCTGGGGTTTGCAGGCGTGATGATCGTGGTGGGGCCGCAGTTTTCGGTGGGCGGCGGCTCGGGCTGGTATCACCTGCTGATGCTGGCGTCAGCGCCACTGTTTGCAGCATCTTTTCTGGTGACCAAGGCGCTTACCCGGTATGAGACGACCGGCACCATTTTGGTGTGGCAGGCCATTACGGTGTCATTGTTCAGCCTGCCCATGGCGCTTCTGAATTGGTCCGAGCTCAGTGCCTGGCAGTGGGCGGGCTTCCTGCTCAGTGGGGCGCTTGGCAGCGGGGGGCACTATTGCCTGACGCAATCGCTCCAGAAGGCTGATATTTCGGCCACGCAGTCCGTGCGTTTTCTGGAGCTGGTCTGGTCTGCCCTGATGGGCTGGCTTCTGTTCAGCGATGTGCCCACGCTCAACGCCATCATGGGTGGGCTGTTGATCAGTGCAGCCACCATTTGGGTGGCGCGGCGCGAGTCCAGGTGAGAGAATGGCGGCGAATACCGCAGGGGAATTTCATGCAAAACCTGAACAGTGAGGTGAGAAGTGCCGCCATCATCAATGGCGTCATTCAGCTTACGTGGACCCTGGGGCAAGTGTCTGCGCTGGGAACTTACTGGCTGCGTGACAACTGCCCCTGCTCGCTGTGTCGGCACCCCGGCAATGGCCAAAAACTTTATGAAATTGTTGACCTGCCGCGCGAGCTGTCACCCCGTGAGGCTTTTCTGGCCGAGAACCAGACCCTCAAAGTGGTCTGGTCTGACGGGCACCGCTCTGCCTACACGCAAGACTGGCTGATTGCCCATAACCTGTGTGAGCAGGCACGGGCGGCGCGTCGGCCGCAAGTGCAGCTGTGGCGTGGTGAGATTGCCGGCAATCTGCCGGTGGGTGACTGGCCCGCTGTGGTGACTGATCCGGTGGCCGAGCTGGCGTGGCTGGAGCGGTTTTCGGTTTTGGGGTTTGGCCTGCTCAAGAATGTGCCGACCGAGCCCGGCACCGTGGCCGATGTGGGCGACCGGCTGGGCTTTGTGCGGGTAACCAACTACGGGCGATTGTTCGACGTAAAGTCTGTTCCCAACCCGACCAACCTGGCCTACACCGCCGTTGGGCTGGGTGTGCATTCGGACAATCCATACCGCCACCCCTCACCGGGCGTGCAGCTGCTGCATTGCCTGGAAAGCGAGGCGCCCGGTGGCGACACGCTGCTGGTGGATGGCTTTGCCGCCGCCGAGATATTGCGGCAGGAAGATACCGTGGCATTTGAGCTGCTGACCACTGTGCCGATGACGTTTCATTACGCTGATGCGCAGACCGATCTGTTTGCGCAGCAAACACTGATCTCTGTCGACCATGTGGGTGCCGTGACGGGTGTGCACTTCAACAACCGGTCTGCCGACTGGCTGGATGCACCGGCTGAAGTGACGGAAGACTGGTACGCGGCCTACATCCAGTTTGGCCGTATTCTGAAACGCCCCGAGCTGGAGCTGGTTTTCCGGCTGGAGCCCGGCCAGTGCCTGGTGATGCAAAACGACCGCACGCTGCATGGTCGTACAGCGTTTGACCCCAATTTGGGTCGCCGCCATCTGCAGGGTTGCTACATCGACCGCGACGCGATGGAAAGCCGCCGTACCGTGCTGCGCCGCTCCATTACCCTGCCGAACCACCTGTCGTCCCATCCGGCGCTGTCAGAGCCAGCACGCGCCATGTCGGTCGCTGCCTGAGTAGCCATGCAAGGGACTGACGCCCGAGCTGTGCTGGACGACATCTACGCGGCGTTTGCTCGGCGTGGGCATGATGCCTATGGAGAAGGCGTCAACCAGCTGGACCACGCGCTTCAGTGCGCAGCGTTTGCCGAGCGTGACGGCGCGCCGGATGCGCTGGTCGCGGCCACGTTGCTGCACGACATCGGCCACATGCTGCATGACCTGCCGGATGATGTGGCTGACCAGGGTATCGACACCCAGCATGAGTCCACCGGCTCGGCCTGGCTGTCGCAATATTTCGGGCTGGCCGTGACCGAGCCCGTGCGCATGCACGTGGCCGCCAAGCGGTATCTGGCGGCGGTGGAGCCGGGTTACTTCGACAAGTTATCTGAGGCGTCAAAGCTATCGCTGCGCATTCAGGGCGGGCCGATGTCGCCCGAGCAGGCGCGGGCGTTTGAGACCGAGCAGTTCTTTGAAGATGCCGTGAGGCTGCGCCGCTGGGACGAAGAAGGCAAGATCGTCGGTTATCAGGGTCCGGCGCTGTCACACTTCGAACGCTGCATATTTAATAGCTATTCACGCATATCCGACGAGGGTTAGAGGCGAATTTGATCACCATTTATCGTGTAATTTGACGTCGACACGCTCACCCCACAGCTCGATGTGCGCCGCCGTGCCGCTGTGCACCACCGCACTTGCTGCGCCCCGCACGTAGCCCAGGGCCACACAGGCGCCGGCTTTGGGGCTCCAGCCCGCAGACGAAATCTCGCCAACCGCTTCTCCGTTCACCAGAATCGATTCGCCGCCCCAGACAAATGTGTCGGGTGAGTCCAGCACTAGCGTGACCAGCTTCTTGCGTAGCGGCTTGCCCTGCTTCTCCAGTAAGGCCTGCTTGCCGATGAAATTGGCGGGTTTGTCCAGCTTCACGGCGAACATCATGCCGGCCTCGAACGGGGTTTCGTCCGGCCCTAGCTCGGCGCCCCAAGCCCGGCGGCCCATTTCCACGCGAAGTGCATCCAGCGCGTAGTAGCCCGCGTCACGCAGGCCCAGGTCTTTGCCCGCTTCCTGCAGCGCCAGATAGACATGGCGCGTCATCTCGCTAGGCACATACAGCTCAAAACCCGGGCCACCCACATAGCTCATGCGGGCGGCGCGAACGCGGGCGTAACCCACGTCGATCAGTTGCGTCCATGAAAACTTCAAGCCTTCCAGTGACAGATCGTCCGGGCTCACACGCGCCATCAGTTCGCGGGCGTTGGGGCCCATGACGGACAACACGCTGTACAAGGGCGAGATATCTGTCAGCACTGCATGCTCATGGGGCTCAATGTGGCGTGAAATCCAGTCAAAGTCACGCACGGTCTGGGCGGAGCCAGTCACGATCAGGAAGCGCTCGCCGCTGGCGTTGGGCTGCTGGCGGATGATGGTCAGGTCGCTCTCAAAACCGCCGCGCTCATTGAGCATGGCGGTGTACACCATCTTGTTGACGGGCACGTCCATCTCGTTGGCGCACAGGCGCTGTAACACCGCAAGCGCATCGCGCCCCTGCAGCAGCAGTTTGGAGAAGGAGGTCTGGTCGTATACGGCCACCGTTTCGCGCGTGGCCTTTTGCTCTTCAATCATCCACGGCAGCCAGCCTGGTTTGCCCAGCGTGTGTGCAGGGGTCGGCGCGCCATTCAGTCGGAAGTAATTCGCCCGCTCCCAGCCGTTGCGACTGCCGAACTCGGCGCCTTTGGCGGCCAGCACATCGTACAGCGGCGAGGTGCGCAGCGGCCGCATGGTTTGCAGCTCCTGCCGCGGCCAGCGCATGGCATAGTGCAGACCCAGCGTTTCACCGGTGCGTTCGGCCAGTGCCTTGCGGTTGCCAGTGAAGGAGCCAAAGCGGCGAATGTCCACGTCCCACAAATCACTGCTGGGTTCACCGCCAATGATCCACTCGGCAATCAGCCGGCCCGCACCGCCGCTGTTGGCAATGCCAGCGGAGTTGAACCCGGCGCACACAAAATAGTTTCGTACCTCGGGCGCTTCACCCAGAATGAAGTTGCCATCCGGCGTGAAGCTCTCGGGGCCGTTGAGCAGCATCTTGATCTCGGCCGTTTCCAGGCACGGCGTACGGTGGATGGCTGCGGTCATCAGCGGTTCGAATTGATCCCAGTCTTCGTCCAGCAGCTGAAACTGGAAGGTGGACGGAATCGGGTCCACCCGCCACGGCTTGGCCAGAGGTTCGAAGCCACCCATCAGCAGGCCGCCCACTTCTTCCTTGTAGTAAATGAAGCCATCGGGGTCGCGCATTACAGGTAGCATGGGGTGCACGCCCTCAATCTTGCCGCTGACGATGTAGAAGTGTTCGGCCGGATACAGTGGCACGTTCACACCTGCGAGCTTGCCAAACTGCCGCGCCCACTGGCCTGCGCAGTTCACCAGCACTTCGCAGCGCACATCGCCTTGCACTGTTTTGACACCGACGGCCTTGCCGTTTTCGATGATGACGCCGGTGACCTCTACGCCTTCAACTATCTTCACACCGCGGTTGCGCGCGCCTTTGGCCAGCGACATGCACAGGTCTGCCGGGTTGGCCTTGCCGTCACCCGGCAGCCAGATGGCGCCCTGCAAATCGTCGGTGCGCATCACCGGATAACGGTCGCCCGCTTCCTTGGGGGAAATCAGGTGGCATTCCACGCCCCAGGCGTTTGCCATGGCGGTCTGCTTCTTCAGCACCTTCATGCGCTCGGGTGTTTTGGCCACATTCACGCTGCCGCATTGTTTCCAGCCAGTGGCAAGACCCGTTTCGGCCTCGAGAGAGGCATACAGCTCGATGCCGTATTTGCTCATCACCGTCATATTGCGGTTGGGCCGCATCTGGCCGATCAGCCCCGCTGCGTGCCAAGTGGTGCCGCTGGTGAGCTTGCCCTGCTCCAGCAACAGCACATCAGTTTTGCCCATTTTCGCGAGATGGTAAGCGGTAGAGCAGCCCGCGATGCCGCCACCGACGATGACGATTTCTGCATGGGTTGGAAGACTCACAACAGACTCCTTGAAAATAAACTAGCCCAAACGCAATGCCATGACGCCCGCCACGATCACGCAGGTGCCGATCACCCGTCGCGGCGTGAAATGCTCTTTCAGAAACCAGGCGCCCAGCAACACGGCAAACAAGACAGATGTTTCGCGCAGGGCCGCAATGGTGGCGACCGGAGCGCGGGTCATGGCCCACAGCGCAATGCCGTAGGACGCAAGGGATGCAGATGCACCAATGGTGGCCACCGGCCATCGTGCGCGCGCGTAGGTTCCTAGTGCCCGCCCGTGTTTGGCATACATCAGAACGGCAAACGGCCAGCCGGTGAACAGGAACAGCGTGGAAATGTATTGCATGGCGTTGCCTGCTGCGCGCACGCCCAGCGCATCCACAACCGTATAAGCCGCGATGATGAGTGCGTTGGCCAGCGCAAACCCGATGGCTTTGGGTGCAGCGCGTGCATGACTGCTCAAGCCCAGCACCAGCACGCCCGCGCTGATGCCGACTACGCCGGCCCACGCGAGGGCAGACAGCGACTCACCCAGCGTGAACGTGGCCGACAGCGCCACCAGCAACGGCGCCAGGCCGCGCATGAGCGGGTAGGTCAGCCCCAAATCACCGTGCCTGTAGGCGCCGATAAGGGCGGTGTAGTAACCAATGTGAATAACGACCGTAGCTGCAATGAAGGGCCAGGCTTTGGCATCGGGCCAGCCAAACCAGGCCACCATGGGAATGGCCAGCAATGAGCCGATCAGATTGATGACGGCCATGTCCATGTCTTTGTGCACGCTGGACTTGACCAGCGCGTTCCAGCTGGCGTGCAACAGGGCGCCAAACAAAACTGCCGCTACCACAGGCCAGGTCAGAGCCATTGGGTTATTTGCGCGGGGTGGTGGCCAAAGGCGTGCGGGCCTGACGGCGCAAGTCATTTTCAATCGTGCGTGTCTTGCTGGCCATGGTGTGGGCAAACATGGCGCGACCCGCCTTCTCTGCGTCGCCCGACGCAATGGACTCGACCAGCTCGCGGTGTTCGCTGGGTGCGATGGGCAGCAGCCAGCTGTCGGTGAGGTTCAGGCGCCTGAACAGCGAGATTTCCTTGATCAGCTTGCGGTAAATGTCGGTGAGCTTGCTGTTGCCCGCCATCTCCACCAGTCGGTCATGAAATTTGAGGTTGAGCAAGTGGTAGTTGTAGGCATCACCGCCCTTCACCGCCCGTTCCATCGCATCGACCAAACCGCGAACTTCCTTGAGTTGCGGTGCGGTGATGTTGAGCGCCAGCCGCCGGCCCACCAGTTCATCCATGGCGGCGCGCAGGTCAAAAATTTCAACCGCTTCGTCAATCGGGATGTCGCGCACGAAGACGCCACGGTTCTTTTCGGTGCGGACCAGGCCGGCTTCGTCCAGCATGCGGAAGGCTTCACGCACTGGCCCGCGTGAAACACCCATTTGCTGCGCCAGCTTGGCCTCAATCAGTTTGCTGCCGGGTGCGTGCTCACCCGCGAGAATCGCGCGTTCTATCTCCTGCTGAACCACCATGGTGAGCGAGTTGCTCTGCAGCATGGCAATGGTGGGGTGAAGGGCGGCATTCATGAGCGCTATTGAAGCACAGTCGTTAGAATTGTCAACAATTGGCAAAAAACAATTGACACAAGCAGGCATGCGACGTCAAATGTTTGATCAACCCAACGCCGGAGTCACCATGGCCAGCAATTCAAAGCCCAGCTCAAAACCGCATCCAGCCGTCACGGCGATTCAGAAGTCTGGTGCGCCCAAGGTGAAGGTGGCTGTCAGCGATATTGATGGTGTCCTGCGCGGCAAATACCTGCATCGGGACAAGTTCCTGGGCGCGGCAGAGCCTTATCCCGGCGGTGGTTTCGGCTTTTGTGACGTGGTGCTGGGCTGGGACATGATGGACAACACCTATGACAACACCACGGCGACCGGCTGGCAACATGGTTTCCCCGATGCGCTGGCCCGGCTGGACCTGAACACTGCGCGCCACGTGCCATGGGACAACGGCGTGCCGTTTTTTCTGGGTGAGTTTGTCAATGCTGATGGCACGCCGCATGCTCAGTGCCCGCGTCAGGCACTGAAGCGGGTGCTCAAACGCGCCGAGAAGATGGGCTTCAAGGTCATGACAGGCATGGAGTTCGAGTGGTACAACTTTCTGGAAACGCCACAAAGCTGGGCCGCCAAAAAAGGCGTGGCACCCGAGCCACTCACGCCCGGCATGTTTGGCTACTCACTACTGCGCGTTAACCAGAATCGCGAATTTTTCAACGCCATCATGGACGACATGCTGGCTTTTGGCGTGCCCGTAGAAGGCCTGCACACGGAGACTGGCCCCGGCGTCTATGAGGCGGCCATCGGGTTCAGCGAAGCGCTGGAGCAGGCAGATCGTGCGGTGTTGTTCAAAACCGGCACCAAGGAAATTGGCGCAAGGTTCGGCATCATGCCCAGCTTCATGGCCAAGCCGCACCAGCCATTACCCGGTTGCAGCGGGCACATCCATCAGAGTTTGTCCGATGGCAAGACCAACCTGTTTTACGATGCCAAGAACCCGCGCAAGATGAGCAAGCTGTTTGAAAGCTACCTTGCAGGTCAGGTGGCGTGCATGATGGAATTCGCGCCGATGATCTGGCCCACCATTAACAGCTACAAGCGCCTGGTAGATGGTTTCTGGGCGCCCGTAAAACCGACCTGGGGCATGGACAACCGCACCGCCAGCTTCCGGGTGATAGCCGGCAGCCCCAAAGCCACCCGGCTGGAGACACGTTGCCCCGGCGCAGATGTGAACCCGTACCTCGCCATGGCCGCTGTCATTGCGGCGGGTCTGGACGGCGTTGAAAAAGGGCTGAAGCTGACGGCTCCACCCATCACCGGAACCAACGTGGGCGCCGAGCACATTCCGCGTGCACCACGCACCCTGATCGAGACCACCCGCAATTTCCAGAAGTCATCCATCGCCCGCGACTGGCTGGGTGACGGCTTTGTTGACCACTTCTCTGCCACCCGTGACTGGGAGTGGCGCCAGTGGCTGGACGGTGTGACTGACTGGGAAATGAAACGTTATTTTGAGATTATTTAACTACCCTTGATAGAGCCACGCAAATGACCACGACCAATTTCTCTTTTCCTACCCCTATCAAGTTCGGTGCTGGCGCGCGCAAGCTTGTGGCCGCCCATTTGCTGGAGGCGGGCTTCAAACGACCGCTCATCGTGACTGACAAAGCGCTAGCGGCGTTGCCTGTATTGACAGAATTCAAAAGCCACTTGGCGGGGCTGGATGTGGCAGTGTTCGGCGGCGTGTTTGGCAACCCCACCTGCAGTCAGGTGATGGATGGGGCTGCCGCTTACAAGGCGCACAAAGCGGACTGCATCATCGGTTTCGGTGGCGGTGCGGCGCTGGACGTGGCCAAGGTGGTGGGCGTAGCGGCCACGCATGAGGGTGACATTCTGGAATACGTCTGGGATCACCCGAAGGTGCGGCCCATCAACAACGAACTCCCCTATTTCGTAGCGTTGCCCACCACGTCGGGAACTGGCTCGGAAGTGGGCCGCTCCAGTGTGGTGAGCGAAAACGACACGCACCTCAAGCGCGTGGTGTTCAGCCCGAAAATTCTGGCCAAGGTGGTATTTGCCGACCCTGAGCTGACGTTCGGCCTGCCCGCCCATGTGACGGCAGCCACTGGCATGGATGCGCTCACCCACAACATCGAGAGTTACCTTTCGCCTGCCTACCACCCGCTGTGTGACGGCATTGCGCTGGAAGGCACGCGCATTGCCGCAGCCGCGTTGCTGACGGCCGTGAAAGAACCCAACAATTTGCAGGCGCGTAGCGACATGATGATGGCTTCGATGATGGGGGCCATAGCTTTCCAGAAAGACCTGGGCGCCGTGCACTCCTGCGCGCACGCACTGGGTGCGGTGTGCGACCTGCACCACGGCCTGGCCAATGCACTGATGATCGACACCGTAATGGCCTGGAACTATGAAACCGTGCCAGAGAAGTTTGACGAGCTGGCCCATGTGTGTAAGGTTCCTGGCGGTGGCAAGGCTTTTGTGGGCTGGCTCCAGCAACTTAAAACCAGCGTTGGCATCACCGGGCGGCTGGGTGCGCACGGTGTCAAGCCGGAGCATATTCCCCGTCTGGTGGAAATTGCCACAGCTGACATTTGCCACCAGACCAATCCGCGCCCCTGCAAGGCAGCAGACTTTGAGGCGCTGTTCAAGGCGGCGATATAAATCATGGACCGTTTGAAGATTGGCATCAGTGCCTGCTATTTGTATCCCGATCCTGCACGCGCCGCGTTTGGCAAGAAGACGCTGAACTATGTTGAGCAGTCGGTGCCGCATTGGGTGATGTCGGGTGGTGCATTGCCCGTGATGATTCCTCCCACCACGGGCGAGACGGCACGCGGCGACATCACGCTGGACGATTACGCCGCGTGGCTGGATGGTTTGGTGTTGCACGGCGGTGCGGATCTGTGGCCGGGCAGCTACGGCGAGCAGCCTATCGACCCACGCTGGCAAGGTGACCGTCTGCGCGATGTGTATGAGATGGCGCTAGTTAATGCTTTTGTGGCAGCGGGCAAGCCGGTGTTTGGCATCTGCCGAGGGCTGCAGCTGATCAATGCCACGTTTGGCGGCACGTTGGTGCAGGACATTCCCACGCAGCGCCCAAGCGCGCTGGAACACCGCAATGCAGACCGCTACGACCGCAATTTCCATACGCTGGAAGTGGTGCCGGACACCAAGCTCAGCGCCTTGCTGGCCCATGCCAGCAGCTACAAAATCAATAGCGTTCATCACCAGTGCATCAAGGACCTGGCGCCCAATTTCAAGGTGGAGGCGCGTTGCCCGGATGATGGAACAATTGAGGCCATTCGCCACACCGGAGACGCCTGGGTCGCCGCCGTGCAGTGGCACCCCGAGTTCCACGGCCCTGAACATGGCACGCTGGATGACACACCGGTGCTTCTCGATTTTCTGGCTGCTGCGAAAGCGGCCCGCTGCAAGACCGCCTGAATAGATACGGAATAACACCTATGAACCAACTCGCTATCCACAACCCGGCTGACGACACCCTGATCACTTCGTTACCCGCAGACGATGCCGCATCGGTTGCTGCCAAAGCAGCCCGCGTGCGCGCTGCACAGCCTGCCTGGGCCGCCACGCCTCTGGCGCAGCGCAAGGAGTGCATCGAAAAATTCCGAGCCGGTGTGGTGCGTGATCTGGAGTCGCTGGCCGTTACCATGACGCGCGAAACCGGCAAACCCATCAAGATGTCACGCAACGAACTTAATGGGCTGTTGGGACGCATCGACTTTTTCCTGAAGGAAGCACAAGACACACTGGCTACGGAAACGGTGTTCAGCGAAGGCGGCATGACCGAGCAGATTCAGCACACGCCGCTGGGTGTGGTGGCCAATATTTCGGCCTGGAATTACCCGTGGTTTGTGGGCTGCAATGTCATCCTGCCCGCGCTGCTGACGGGCAACACGGTGCTGTACAAACCCTCCGAATACGCGACCATGACCGGACTGGAAATCACCCGTCTAGTCCACGAGGCCGGTGTGCCGCAGGACGCGATGATCTGCCTGGTTGGCGGGGGTGCTGTAGGCGCGGCCTTGCTGGAGCAAAAAGTGGACGGCGTGTTTTTCACAGGGTCTTATGCCACTGGCAAACGCATTGCGCAAACGGTGGGTGACCGCTTCGTCAAGCTCCAGCTCGAACTGGGGGGCAAAGACCCGACCTACGTTTGTGAAGATGCCGACATCCAGAACGCGGCTGAGTCGCTGGCTGATGGCGCCATGTACAACACCGGGCAAAGCTGCTGCTCGGTCGAGCGTGTCTACGTACATGAGAAAATTTACGACAAATTTGTAGATGCCTTTGTCAACACGGTGAAAACCTTCAAGTCAGGTGACCCGATGAGCGAAGACACCTACATCGGGGCCATCACCCGTGCACCGCAGCTGGACGTGCTGGACGCTCAGGTGAATGATGCCAAAGCCAAGGGCGCGAAACTGTTGACAGGTGGCGCTCGCGGTGGCCATGGTAGTCGTGGCAACTGGTACCAGCCGACCGTGTTCTCCAACGTCAATCACAGCATGGAACTGATGCGCGAGGAGAGCTTTGGCCCGGTCATCGGCATCCAGAAGGTTTCAAACGATACGGAAGCCGTCCAATTGATGAACGACACACGTTATGGCCTTACTGCAGGAGTGTTCACGCCCGATGAAGCACGCGCCAAAGGCTTGCTGGAGCAGGTCAATGCCGGTAGCGTTTACTGGAACTGCTGTGACCGCGTCAGCCCGCGCCTGCCCTGGAGCGGCCATGGTGACTCGGGTGTTGGCCTCACGCTGTCCACCTATGGCATTCAGACTTTCACACGACCCAAAGCCTGGCATCTGCGCAAAGCGTGAAACTGACGCTGTTCGATCTCGATCACACCTTGCTGTCGGGCGACAGCGACGCGTTGTGGTGCGACTTCCTGATCGACGAAGGCATGCTGGAGCGCAGCACCTTTGCCGCGCGCAACGCCGATATGGAGATGCGTTACAAGGCCGGCACGGTCGGCTTGGAGGAGTTCGCGAACTTCTACCTTGGTACGCTGGCCGGGCGCTCGCCAGAAGATTGGGAACCGCTGCGCCAGCGTTTTCTAGCTACCGTCGTTGTGCCACGTGTTCCGCGCTCGGCGCTTGACCTGGTCAATCGTCATCTGAACGCGGGTGATCTAGTAGTGCTGACCACCGCCACCAACCGCTTTCTGACCGAGCTGACGGCCGTCCATTTGGGTATTGCGCACCTGCTGGCGACGGACCCGCAGCTGGAAAGCGGTGTGTTCACCGGTCGCGCCACTGGT
>Ga0209717_1003617_pt1 | contig 13311 bp, 11 predicted proteins | sample AD_UKC048_MetaG_FD_184418 | JGI IMG/M metagenome (GOLD analysis project Ga0209717, IMG submission 184418) | Active sludge microbial communities of municipal wastewater-treating anaerobic digesters from USA - AD_UKC048_MetaG (SPAdes) (version 2) | ecosystem: Engineered > Bioreactor > Anaerobic >... | reverse complement strand
GTCAATCACGTCCAGATGACGTATTACCTGTTGCTGACCATGCTCATTTTTGGGGTGGCCCAATTGATCCATTCCATTCGCCATGGAGAGTTGCTGCATTTTGCCAAAGCTGCGGCCCTGGTCATCGTTTCTGGTTTAATCGGCATTGGCACGGGTGCCTCCAATCTGCTGACTACCCTGGAATACAAAGACGCAACGATGCGGGGCACCAAAATTTTGACTCCTGCTCCGGGCACACCTGCGGCACTAAAACCTGCACCGAAGGAAGGTCTCGAATTCGACTATGCTACCCAATGGAGCAACAATACCGTCGACCTTTTGGCAACACTGATTCCTGGTGCTGCCGGAGGAAGCAATGCTGAACCGGTTGGCGCCGACTCCAAAAGTGTCGCCACATTGCTGGCAAAAGGATATCAGGGTACCACCGACTTACAACTGCCTTTGTATTGGGGAGGATTGCCCTTCACCAGTGGCCCCGGTTATTTAGGAGCAATTGCTTTATTTTTGTTTGTATTTGGTTTATTTACGGTCAAGGGTCCCGTGAAATGGTGGCTCGGTATTGGGGTATTGTTCACCATGATTTTGTCTTTAGGAAAAAATGATGGCGGGCTCAATAAGGCCCTATTTGAAACCCTGCCTTTGTTCAATTCATTCCGCGCGCCCAGCTCAGTACTCAGTGTTACCGCGTTTTTGGTTCCCATGTTAGGGTTTTTAGCGCTGGGACAAGTGTTAAAATCCGATGAAGACCCCAAGCAGTTGTTGCGCAAACTCTGGATTTCAGCTGGTCTGACTGGAGGGGTTGCGCTGATTTTTGCGCTGATTGGGGGTTCATTCTTCAGTTTCACCAGTGCAGCTGATGGCAATCTGGCGGGTTACGGCCTGGACGCTCCCAGTATAGTAGCCGACCGCAAAGCTTTATTCAGCAGCGACTCTTGGCGGAGTTTTTTACTGATTGCGCTTTGTGCTAGCTTGATCTGGGCCGGGGTGACTCAAAAAATCAACAGTACCATTACTTTGGTTGGTATTGGCTTGCTCACGATTTTTGATGTATGGGGCGTGGGGCGTCGTTACGTCAACACCGCCAGTTTTGTATCCAAAACAGAGTATCAACAAAATAACTTCCAGGCTCGTCCGGTCGATTTGGAAATCATCAACAAAGAAAAGGACTTGTACTACCGCGTACACGAGGTCAAACCTGATGCGTTCCAATGGGCGATGACGTCGTACTTCCACAAAACCATCGGTGGCTACAACCCTGCCAAAATGCAGCGTTACAATGACCTGATTGAACAACACCTAAGCCAGGGCAATCGCAAGGTGCTGGACATGCTCAATACCAAGTATTTCATCGTCACCCCCGAAGGTCAACAGCCCATTTCGCAAATCAATCCCGGTGCACTCGGCAATGCCTGGTTTGTAGATACGCTTTTGATTGCTGAGTCCAACAACATTGAAATAGCAGCACTCAATGCTTTTTATCCTGATTCTCAAGCCATCGTACATCAGGAATTCAATGATTACATCAAAGGCTTTGATGTCAAAAAGGAAGGCAGCATTAAGCTCAGCAGCTACCACCCGGAAAAACTGAAATACCAAAGTGATAGCCCTAGTGAGCAATTTGCGGTGTTTTCAGAAATGTGGTATGGCCCCAACAAAGGTTGGAATGCCTACATCGATGGCAAACCTACCGAGCACATTCGCACAAACTACGCACTACGTGGCATGCGGGTACCTGCGGGCAAACACGAAATTGAATTCCGTTTCGAACCCGCCTCTTTTGCCAAAGGGAAAACCATTTCCGGCGCTTCTTCTATTGTTTTAATCCTCGGCGTACTGGGCATTGTAGGCACTAGTGTATGGAATTTCATCAAAAACCCTCCGGCGGAAGAACCAAAACCGGAACCACGCCCAAGGTCACAACCAACCCAACCAGCCGCACCAGTGACACGCAAACCTACAGGCACAGATCGCAGAGATCCGAAGAAAAAGAAGCGATAAGTTCGTAGAGACGCGATGCATCGCGTCTCTACTACAACCATACGATGCATACCAGCGTTAATTGGTAACGTCCCAGCACTTAAATAGATCCTGACAATGCAATTTTTATACCCGACTTTTTTGTGGGCACTTACCGCCTTGGCCATCCCGGTGATCTTGCACCTGTTTTATTTTCGGCGGTTTAAAAAAGTGTATTTCACCAACGTGCGCTTCCTCAAGGAAGTAAAAGACGAAACCAGCATGCGCTCCAAATTGCGCAATCTCCTGGTCTTAGCGGCGCGCTTATTGGCAATTTTGTTTTTGGTCCTGGCTTTTGCCCAACCCTTCATTCCCCAAAAAGGTGAGGTCAAAAAAGGCATCAAGGGAGTCAGCGTATACATCGACAATTCTTTCAGCATGAGTGCAGCCAGTCAGGATGTTCCCTTGCTGGAGAAAGCCAAACAACGGGCCAGAGAGATTGTCAGCGCCCACGGCCCGGAGGATCGTTTTCAAATTTTGAGCAACGAATTCAGTGGTAGACAGCAGCGCCTGGTCAATCGGGAAGATGCGTTAGCCATGATTGATGAAATTGTGCTAGGCCCTGAAGTACAAGTCATGTCCAAAGTGCTTGCTCGCCAAAAACAGGCCTTGTCTTTGGCCAAAACCGACAACCTGGCTTCATACCTCATTTCCGATTTTCAACGCAGTGTAACCGACCTGACTACGTATCAAGATAGCCTGTTGCCCCTCAACCTGATTCCACTCCAATCGGTACAAGAGAAAAACATCAGCATCGATAGTGTATGGTTTGAAGCGCCAGTGCGCATGGCCAATCAAACCACGCCGCTCTTCATCAAAATCCATAACCACAGTACGATCCCGGTTGAAAATGCCCGGGTATCCCTAAAATATGGCAACGAAATCAAGCCCCTCGGATCGCTCAGTGTTGGACCAGGTGCCGACCGCACCGATACGGTCAACATCACCATTTCGGGTACCGGCTGGCAACGCGCCGAAGTAACCCTTACCGACTACCCGATTCAATTCGACGATCAATATTTTTTCAGCTTTTTTGTTGCTGACGAAATCAAAGTGTTGTCCATCAACGATGCCACCCCCAATCGTTATTTACAAGCAGCGGTAAATGGCTTGCCTTATTTTAAATTGACAGATGTCAATAGTCAAAGTCTGGATTATTCCAAATTTGTGGACTATCAATTGGTTATTCTGAACGACCTGGCCAATGTATCTACCGGGATGGGGGCTGAACTCAAAGAATACATCGACAACGGTGGCAATGTGCTGCTGTTTCCTGGCCGCAATGCCAACCTGGGTACCTACTCCACTTTTCTGCAAAGTTTTCCCGCCAATCCGCCGCAATCCTTTGAACAGGTCAGCCGGATCGTAGGGGAAGTCAACCAGGGTGAATTCATCTTCAAAGACGTTTTTCTCAATAAAAGTGCCAACCTACGTTTACCCTCTACCCAGGGAAATTATACGTTTGGCCGTTTTAATTCCCGCGCAGAGGAACAATTGTTGTCGTACCGCGATGGCAATCCTTACCTGTCCAAATACAAACAGGGCAAAGGCAACCTCTACGTATGTGCCGCTCCCTTGGCCCAGGAGTTCAACAACCTGGTCAACAATGGAGAAATCTTCGTGCCCATGTTGTACAAAATGGCCATTTCAGCCGGTACAGATCCGCGCATTGCCTACACCATTGGTCGCGATGAATTACTCGAAGCCGATCACCAGGCCAACAGCGCTGAGATCGTGTACAAAATGAAAGGGGAAGGAGGTGAGTTCATTCCGGAACAAAGAGCCGTTGGAGCCAAAGTATTTCTGACCATGAACGGGCAGGTAAAAAAATCAGGCTTTTATGATCTCTTCCTCAACCCTGGCCAGGTCAATCACGGCTACGCGTTCAACTACAACCGCCGTGAATCAGCCTTGCAGTACTATTCGCCCACTGAACTGACTGAACGTTTGGGGGAAGCGGTCAACATCATTTCTGCACTGGATACGGCGGTTCTCACTGCGCAAATTGAAGAAGACAACCGTGGCACAGTATTGTGGCGCTGGTGTATTATTTTAGCTTTGCTTTTTTTAGGTATTGAGATACTTTTGCTGCGATTTTGGAAAGTATAATTTAGGGTTCGGGGGTTCGAAAGTTCGAGGGTTCGGGGGTTGTCGTCCACATTGGAACTCCCGAGCCCCCGAACCCTCGAGCCCTCGAACCCCCGAACCCTCTAGCTATGAATTTTCTGCTCCGTAAAGCCACCGTTATCGATTCCAATTCGCCGTACCACGGCAAGGTGGTGGATATTTTTATTGAAGGAGATAAAATCACTTCAATTGGTTCCGAACTCAAACGCAAAGCCGATCAGGTCATTGAAATAGAAGGCATTCACGTATCTCCGGGTTGGGTTGACATTGGGGTACAAGTCGGAGATCCGGGATTTGAACACCGGGAAGATTTGCGTTCGGTTAGCGCAGCTGCCGCCTCTGGTGGATTTACGGCCATTGGCGCACAGCCCAATACCTATCCCGTTGTAGACGGCAAAACCGAAGTAGCCTACCTTGTACAACACAGTCGAGGCAAACTGGTCGACATCCTCCCCATAGCGGCCATCACTGCCAAATGCCAGGGTAAGGACATTACGGAAATGATCGACATGCACCACGCCGGAGCCATCGCTTTTTCCGATGGCAACCAAGCCATTGCCGACAATGGAATGATTCTGCGCGCCTTAGAATACGTCAAAGCTTTTGATGGCATCGTCATCAACCAGCCGTTGGATCGTACCCTGGCTTTTGAGGGTCAAATGCACGAGGGCGTGGTGAGTACCTCCCTGGGCATGAAAGGTATCCCCAATCTGGCCGAAGACCTCATGGTGCAGCGCGACATTTACCTGACCCAATACGCTGAATCACGCCTGCATCTGGCCAACTTGTCTTCACAATTTGCCGTAGAACTGGTTCGCCGCGCCAAAGCCAAAGGATTAAAGATCAGTTGCTCTGTTGCCGCGCTCAACCTCGCTTTTGATGATCGAGCGCTGGTAGAATTTGACAGCAACTATAAAGTACTCCCACCCTTGCGCAGCCACGAAGACATTGAAGCCCTGAAACAAGGGCTAAAAGATGGAACCATCGATCTAATTGGCTCCAACCACGTTCCGTTGGAAGAAGAAGCCAAAAAACTGGAGTTTCCATATGCTGATTTTGGGGCCATTGGCCTCGAAACCACGTATGCCTTGGTCAACACACATTTGGAAGGTGTCCTGTCACAGACCGAATTAGTCGAAAAACTCGCCATTAATCCCCGAAGAATCTTCAACTTGGAGGAAATTACGGTGAGGGAAGGAGCAAAAGCCAATTTAACCGTGTTTCATCCTCACCAAACCTGGACTTTTGAAAGATCGCACATCTTTTCCAAGTCTGGCAACTCCCCCCTTCTGGGTAAGCGTTTGAAAGGTAAGGTGATTGGGGTAGTCAACAACGGATCGGCATTTATTAACCCTCATTAAATTTTCGCACATGGAAACTCTTGATTCAACAGTAACTAAAGGTAACCCCAATGCTTCTTATTGGCCTTATGTAACCCGTTTTGGCGTCATCACTGGCGTCATCGGTGCTGTTTTAACGCTGATGATGTACATTGGAGGCAATGGCCTTAGCCCAATGGTTTGGTCTTTTTCCTTAATGGGCATTGGATTGCTCAGTTTGATCATCAATGGTGTACTTGCTACCCGTGGCGTGCGGGCTTACCGCGAAACCGAGTTAGGTGGCCTGATACCTTTTGGCAAAGCTTTTCTCGTAGCTTTCTTGATTTTACTGGTCGGTTCACTCATCGGTGGCTTGTTCAATTTGTTGTATGTAACGGTTATCGATCCTGATTTTGCCAACAACATGGCTAGCCGCATGTCAGACTGGTTCGCCGAAATTGGCATGGACGAAGCCCAAATTGAACTCCAAACTCAAAAAATGAAGGAAGGGTTCTCCCTGTCCCGCCAATTGATGAACCTGGCCATTTTTGGCCCAATTGGAGCTGCAATTATTGGATTGATTTCGGGTGCCGTTGCCAAACGCAACCCACCAATGGATTAATTTTCGGTTTTCCGTTCTCCTTTTTTGGTTATAAGTTTGCAGGGTGATTTTTTCAACTTGCTAACTTAACCAACACCATGATAAAATTCGGTAGTATAGCAGGTGTCGCCCTAGTGTTGTGGCACCTGCTATTTTATGTTGTAGATAAAAAGCTGTACTTCCACCCGGCTGTGCAGTGGAGTGTTTTGCTCTTCTATGTGCTTGGTATGTATCTAGCTTGCCGCAGCGGAGCCCAAAAAAGTACGGATATGTATGCCTGGCAACCCGCTTTGCGCACGGCTTTTGGCACATTTGTTGTCGCCCACCTGATTGCGCATGTATTTTACTTCGTTCTTTTTAAGTTTATTGATCCCGGAATGGTAAATTTGCAGGCCGAAATATTATTCGAAGGAATTGAGCGTAATACGGCACTGTTGGGGGAAGAAAATGCTTGGAAAATGAAAGACCAATACAAAGCCGAGGATTTTAAACCCACTTTTCAAAAATCCGCTTTTGCTTTTACCTTCGGCTTGATTGGGGGATTTGTGCTCGCTTTGGGTGTAGCCTGGTCCACTTATGGGAAATCCGGATTTAACCAAACCAAATAATCCCTTGCATACATCACTACAGTCATGAACATCTCTCTGGTTATACCGCTGCTGAATGAAGAAGAATCCTTGCCCGAGCTGGAAGCCTGGATCCGGCGGGTGATGGATGCCCATCAATACACTTACGAAGTGATCATGATTGATGATGGAAGTACGGACAAATCCTGGAAAGTCATTGAGCAATTGCGCACCCAAAACCCCAGCATCAAGGGCATCAAATTTCGGCGCAATTACGGCAAATCCGCAGGTTTGCATTCCGGTTTCCAAGTCGCCAGCGGACAGGTAGTCATTACCATGGACGCCGACTTGCAAGATAGTCCCGACGAAATTCCCGAATTGTATCGCCTGATTGTTGAAGAAGGGTATGACCTCATTTCTGGCTGGAAAAAAAAGCGCCACGACCCCGTTTCCAAAACCATCCCCTCCAAGTTTTACAACTGGGTAGTACGCAAGGTCAGCAAAATTAACCTGCACGATTTCAATTGTGGCCTCAAAGCCTATAAAAACGAGGTAGTGAAAAGTGTGGAAGTATACGGAGACATGCACCGCTTCATCCCACTGTTGGCCAAGTGGGCAGGTTTTAAAAAGATTGGCGAAAAAGTGGTAGAACACCATGCCCGCAAATACGGTTATTCCAAATTTGGCTGGACCCGTTTGTTTACCGGATTTTTGGATTTGCTTTCGGTGGTGTTTGTAGGACGTTATGCCAAAAAACCCATGCAGTTCTTCGGTACCTCCGGCCTGGTTGTGTTTGTAGCGGGCTTTTTTGCCGTAGCTTACCTGGGGCTTTCCAAACTATCCGATATCATGAACCATGTCAAACGAGCGCCGCTCATCGCCGAGAATCCCTGGTTCTTTTTTGCGCTCACCTGTATGGTAATTGGTACCCAGCTTTTTTTGGCGGGTTTCATCGCCGAATTGGTGAGCCGCAGCGCCCCCAACCGCAATAATTACATCGTTGAAAAAGTTCTTGGAGAGCTTGAAATCAAAGAATAATGCAAAAAGTACATTTGGTAAGTGGTGGCTGTGGATTTGTAGGCCGCAACATGGTAAAGCGGCTTTTCCGCAAGACGCAAGATCGAATTGTTTTTATCGATGACCTTTCCGTGGGTACGCATCCCTCCTCCTGGCTGGATGTGCCACAGGGCCGCAGCATTGGCAACGCCACTTTTTTTGGCCCCGACGAGCGCCTTTTGTTCATCCAAGATGACTTCAGGAACGTACTGCGTGGCCTGCACGATGCGCCTGGTTTTTTTGCGCCCCTTGGTTGGGAAGTGGACAAACTGAGCGATGTTTTCCATTTTGCTGCCATCGTAGGCGGACGCGCCAAAATTGACGGAGACCCCATGATGGTTGCTCTGGATTTATCCATCGACGCTGAATTTTTCTACTGGATTTGTCGCCACAAACCCGCCCGGGTGCTATACCCCAGCTCTAGCGCAGCTTACCCCATCGACTTACAAACCGAAAGTGATGCCATTGCCCTGAGTGAAAAAGACATCAACTTCGACCGCATGGGCAAACCCGATATGACCTACGGATGGAGTAAATTAACGGGAGAGTACCTGGCGCAAATTTCGGCCCAATACTACGGGGTCAAAGTCACTTGTATCCGGCCCTTTAGCGGCTACGGTGAGGATCAGGATTTATCCTACCCCATCCCTGCCATTGCAGCGCGTGCAGCGCGCCGTGAAGACCCTTTTGAAGTATGGGGCAGTGGCAACCAGGGGCGCGATTTTGTACACATTGATGATGTACTGGATTGTGTGGAGGTTGCCATGGATACCATCCACGATGGCAGTGCCATTAACATTGGCATGGGCAGTTTGAGCAGCTTCCGCGAAATCATTGAGATTTTCTGTCGCCTTGCGGGGTATCAACCAACGATCAAACCTTTGTTGGACAAACCAGTAGGGGTACATTCGCGTTATTGCAACATGGACTTTGTGAAGGAAAAACTGGGTTGGGAAGCCAAAATCAGTTTGGAAGAAGGTTTGCGACGGGTGTATAATGAGGCGATAAAACGCTTGTAGTGATTGATTCAACGCGCTACCGCGCTATCGAAATAAAGAAGCATACAATGGGAGCGCGGATGACGCGGATTGAGCGGATTTACACGGATTTTCCGCCTGCGGCGGAATGGGATAGGCCACAAATTGCACAAATTTTCACAAAAAACGCCCAAACTTCGTTCAAGCGAATAGAAGAGAATGTCACAAACTTCGTTTGTGACTCAATTTGTGAAAATTTGTGTCATTTGTGGCTGAAAAAAGCTGCGCCGCGGGCGCACGAAATCCGTGTAAATCCGCTCAATCCGCGTCATCCGCGCTCCCATTAATGTCGCTTTTGCAAAGCACTAGTAAATGAAAATAGTCTGCTTTGGCCCAGGGCCAAAATTCAAAGGAGGAATTTCCAACTACAATACCTCATTGGCGAAAGCACTGGACAAAATCCCCGGTACCGAAGTCCACATCGTGTCCTGGACACAACAGTACCCGGCCATCATTCCCCGGGAATTTATCGACAAATCCAGCCGGATGGATTTGCTGGAAGGTAGCCATATCAAGGTAAAATACATCACCAACTACAACAACCCACTGAGTTGGTACCAGACTTATCAGTACATCCTGAGTCTAAAACCCGACAAAGTAATTTTCCAATGGGCCATCGCCATTCAGGGGCTCCCGATCGGGCGCATCGTCAGTTGGTTGCGCCATCATCCCGAGATTGAAGTGATCCTCGATTTGCATTTTGTGATCCAAAAGGAAAACAGCAGCATTGACCAATTTTTTACCAAACTGGGCATCGGCAAAGCAAAAACCTACATCGTTCACGCGCTCAAGACTTATCAAGAATTACAAACCCTGTATCCACAGCGCAAATTCCAGCTCAGCTACGATGGACAGCGCAGCGCGAATCCAGCCGAACAGACTGTGCTTAAATTGTACCACCCGATTTACGATCTTTTCCAACCCAAGGCTGATTTTGATATCGCTGCGTTTAAACAAGCCCATGGTTTGCGCAAACATGTATTCCTGTTTTTTGGTTTCATCCGCAAATACAAAGGTTTACATCACGTGATTCCGGCCTTCCAAAAAGTGGCAGCCCAGCGTGATGATGTCTCCCTGCTCATTTGTGGGGAATCATTTTGGCAAACCCTGGACAATACCAAGCTCACTACCAAGATCAAAAATGCCCTGTTTGGCCTCGCCAAAAAAGTAGTCTTGCGGCAAAGTGACGATGAGCGTCAGTACAATCCACTGGCCTTAATTGATGAACTCAATCTGCGCGATCGCGTTGCGGTGTTCAATACCTTTATTCCCAACGAAGACGTACACAAATATTTTCAGGTGGCCGACTGTGTGGTACTTTTTTATGACTACGCCACTCCCTCGGGCATAGAGTCGCTGAGTTACAACTTTGCCCTGCCTCTGGTGGCAACCAAAGTAGGGCATTTCCCCGAGACCATCCAGGAAGGTTACAGCGGCTATCTGGCCGAAGCTGGCGACATCGACTCAATGGCTCAACAAATGCTGCGTTTTTTGGACGCGCCCATTCCTCATGAGAACATTCGGAACAAAACCTCTGAAATGAGTTGGGAGAATTACGCCAAGGTGATAATGTATACAAAATGATCCATCCGTTGATTCAAACCCGCATTGCATCCCATTTGTACGTAGTGACCTTGCTGCACGAGCAGGAAGATTTGCTGGAGCGCTGCCAACAAATGGCGGATGCTTTGCTTAAAGCCTTTCAGGAGGGCAAAAAAGTGCTATTTTGTGGCAATGGTGGAAGTGCTGCCGATGCACAGCACCTCGCTGCGGAACTTTCCGGACGTTATTATTTCGATCGCCCCCCCTTGTATGCAGAGGCACTTCACGTCAATACCTCATACCTCACTGCCGTGAGCAACGATTACGGCTATGAAGAAATATATGCTCGTTTGCTTCGGGCCATGGGCACTCCGGGGGATGTGCTGGTAGCCTTATCTACTTCCGGCAACTCTGACAATGTATTGAAAGCCATTGCCGCCGCACGTGAACAAGGCATGATCGTGATCGGAATGACCGGGATGGATGGTGGCAAAATGGCACAACTCTGTGATGTACTGATCAATATCCCTTCCAAGGACACTCCACGCATTCAGGAGTGTCATATGCTATTGGGGCATATTGTCTGTGAGATCGTGGAACAAACCTTATTTAAAAAACCATAGACTTGTGGTATACCAAGAAGCCTCTCGTTACAACAAGTCTTATGAATTGATCAAATCATGCTCCCAGCTGCTTTTTCAGCCCAAATGCAAGACCAACTAGGCCAGGCAGCTTATGCGGATTTCCTCCAGGCACTCTCCTCCCCTATTCCCGTAAGTGTGCGTCGGAATCCTCTAAAATTAAAACATTGGAAGGAAAATTACGCCGGAGTAAAATGGCATCCAGAAGGAGTATATTTCCCCACTCGTCCGGTGTTTACACTTGATCCTCGACTACACGGTGGAGCTTATTATGTACAAGAAGCTTCATCCATGTTGTTGTTGTCTGTTTTGCAACAAACAGTCGATTTGAACAGTCCACTCAAAGTGTTGGATTTGGCGGCAGCCCCTGGAGGGAAAAGTACCCTGCTTGCTGCGGCACTGTCGGAGGGAAGTTTATTGATCAGCAACGAAGTCATCAAAAACAGGTATCAAATTCTGCGTGAAAACCTGAGCAAATGGGGCTATCCCAATGTGGTTTGCACCAATCAGGATAGCCGGGAGTTTGCCCCACTACAAGGGCAGTTTGATTTAGTTTTACTTGATGCGCCGTGTTCGGGAGAAGGTTTGTTTCGCAAAGACCCCGCGGCAGTCAATGAATGGTCGCCGGAGCACGTGCAACACTGTGCGGCACGCCAACGCCGGATTTTAGCCGAAGCCAGCGCGCTACTCAAGCCCGGAGGCATACTCATCTATTGTACCTGTACTTACAATGACCACGAGAATTCATTGAATGTACAGTGGTCGCAAGAAAACCTGGATTTGACACCCATCGCCTTAGCTTTTCCAACTGAATGGGGCATTCAAGCCCGGGAATTGGGGTACCAATGTTATCCCCACCACCTTGATGGGGAAGGTTTTTTTATCGCTGCACTGCGCCAGGAAAAAAAGTACCCTTTATTGAAATCCAACCCTCCAAAAGGGTTTTGGAAAAATACTCCCCGCAAAAACACTGGCGCGTTAAAAGACTGGATCAATCCAAGTTTTGAATTTCAAGCGCTGGAAAGCCCCCATGGTGAACTGGCAGCAATTCCTCAACCCTGTTTTGACTCTTTTCAGGAACTCAGTCCCCATTTGCGACGCTGGGACCCCATATTGGAACTGGGAGCTTTCAAACATCAGGATTTTGTACCTGCTGCATCGCTGGCCCTCAGTGCGGTTGTGCATCCCGCTATTCCCAATTTCAGTCTTGATCTGGCCACTGCTTTGCAATACTTACGGAAAGAACCGATCGAACTAAACGAGGTCACCGGGAGTTGGGGCCTCGTCAGTTATGAAGGCATCAACCTGGGATGGATCAAGAACATCAAAGGGAGAATCAACAATTATTTCCCGAAAGAATGGCGAATAAGAATGGGTTAGAAAGGGTGTGGTCACGCCAAGCGCGCCAAATCCCGCACCAATATCTTACCCCGATTGAAATAAATCAGGTCAGATTTGCGCAATTCATTCAAGACCAGGGTTACCGTTTGCCGAGATGTACAGGTAATGTTGGCAATGTCTTGATGGGTCAAGGAATGGCGCAACAACATTTCATATCCTACACGCTGCCCCCGATCCGAAACTGAATCTTTGATAAAATCCACGATGCGGGTACGGGCATCTTTAAAGATCAGCGATTCCATTTTTTGCTCGGCCAGGCTAAGGCGACTGCCCAAATAGAGCATTACCCGGTTGCAGAGTTCAAAGTTTTGGCGCATTAAACGACGAAAATCCTCCACTTTCACCGCAAACAATACGACTTCTTCTTTCATGACCTGCGCAAATTCTTGGCGGCGAACCTCACCGACCAAGCCCAATTCGCCAAACATGGCCAGGGGATGAATCAAGGCTTTGATGACTTCTTTACCATCGTGTGAAGTGGCCCCAATTTTGATGGCTCCTTCTGCCAAGAGGTAAAGTACTTCCGAGCCTTCACCGGTCTCGTACACAAAACTATAGCGGGATTTCTCGCGATGTTCCATCTGATTGGCCAACACTAACTTCTCTTCAGGACTAAGGCAGGAAAACAAAGCGAAGCGTTCGATGAAAGCCATTTTGGCTTCCAGGGTATTGCCCAGATTTCTTTTGCGGTTGTTATTGGCGTATATGGTCATGAGTCAAGAGTTTTTTCAATGAAAAAAGTTGGGTGATTTTGCTAAATACACAACTCCTTGACACATAAGAATTGGGTTACCCCCACGCCAGCAAGTGATTTATTGGAAAAAAATAAAAAAAAGGAAAGAATAGTCATCGGAACGGCACAAAAGACCAAATCACCGTAAAAATTACCCCTTACTTAGGTTTGATGACCACAGCCTGCTTGGCTTGACTATAACCAGCAAAGACCCCTTGCCCATTGCGAATGTTGTTGAACAATACTACTGGATCAGAGAAAGGTAAATCATC
>Ga0209717_1003612_pt1 | contig 13324 bp, 9 predicted proteins | sample AD_UKC048_MetaG_FD_184418 | JGI IMG/M metagenome (GOLD analysis project Ga0209717, IMG submission 184418) | Active sludge microbial communities of municipal wastewater-treating anaerobic digesters from USA - AD_UKC048_MetaG (SPAdes) (version 2) | ecosystem: Engineered > Bioreactor > Anaerobic >... | reverse complement strand
TTCGGTAACGGGAATGTTCTCATCTGCTACATATCAACGGATCTGATCTTCAAGAACGGCTTCGACTGATTCGAGCGGCCCGTTCCGCTGCTCGTTCGCGTTCCGCGGTGCATCGCGTGCGCGAAAAACACCGGACAGGTTGAATCCGGGCAGCGGACGTAGCGCAGCAGGTACCGAGGCTCGCGGTGCCGGGCCGGCAAGGTCTGTGCTCGCCGTGATTTCCCCGGTGCCGTATCGTTCGCGCACCGGACGTTCCGCGGCGTGCGTCGCCTGCGTCATTCCCCACCTGGCAGGGTTGATCATGGTTCCACCGAGCAAGCGTGCCGCGAAACCATCGGACCAATCGCGCCGGCAGGATGCCCCGCGATCGATCAACCTGGCACTGCAGGGCGGCGGTTCGCACGGAGCGTTCACCTGGGGCGTGCTTGATCGGCTGCTTGAGGACGGTCGGGTCACGTTCGACGGCATTTGCGGCACGAGTGCCGGCGCAATGAACGCCGTACTCGTCGCACATGGACTCATGCACGGCGGAAGTGAAGGCGCGCGCGCCAGCCTCGCGAATTTCTGGGGACGCGTCGGCCAGATGGGTGCGATGCTCAATCCGGCTGCGGCGCTGCTGGCCGGCAACCCGATCGCGAATTCCGGTTCGGATCCGATCCTCGCGACCCAGCAATGGGCGATCGAATCGTTCACACGTACATTTTCTCCGTACCAGTTCAATCCGCTCAACGCGAATCCGCTGCGCGACCTGCTTGCCGGTTGCGTCGACTTCGACGCCCTGCATCACTGCGATCACGTCAAGTTGTTCCTGTGCGCGACGAACGTGCGCAGCGGCAAGGTGCGCATCTTCGACAACGCAGCGATGTCGGTCGATGCGGTCATGGCATCGGCCTGCCTGCCACACCTGTTCCACGCCGTCGAGATCGACGGCGAGCACTACTGGGATGGCGGCTACATGGGCAACCCCGTGCTCTATCCCTTGTTCTACCAGACAGCGACGCGTGATGTGGTCGTCGTCATGGTCAACCAGATGTGGCGCGACGAGGTGCCGACGACCTCGGCGGGGATCGAGGATCGACTGAACGAGATCAGCTTCAACTCATCGCTGATGCGCGAGATGCGAGCAGTCGAGTTTGTCAGCCGCCAGTTGACCGAAGGCTGGTTGAAACCCGAGTACGCCAAGCGCATGCGCCACATACTCGTGCACCTGATCCGAGCCGACGCCTTCATGGGCACCCTGTCGGCAGCGAGCAAGATCAGTACCGATACGCACTTCCTCGCCAGCCTTCGCGATCTTGGGCGGGCCTCGGCCGAACAATGGTTGAACGCGCATCATGCGGACCTCGGCCGGCGCAGCACGGTCGATCTGCGCCGCGAATTTCTCGACTGAATTTCGCGTGTCGCTGCGCGTGGCGGAAGTCGTCCGCTTCCATCATGGTTCCGGGTGCTGCGTCGATCAGAGCAATCGGCTCATGAACACGCTGTGCCGGTCCACGACGTAGTCGGCGAACGGATCGCACGCGACGAAACCGAAGCGCGCGTACATCGCGCGGGCCGGTTCGAACGCGGCCATCGATCCGGTTTCGAGGCTGAGTCGTCGATAGCCGCGCTGCTTCGCCACCGCGAGCATGTGGCCGAGCAGGGCCGCAGCCACTCCCTGGCGTCGACAGGCATCGGCCGTGCGCATCGACTTGAGCTCGGCGTGCCCGGCATCGAGTTCCTTCAGCGCGCCACAACCAAGCAGCCGCTCACCATCCCAGGCACACCAGAACGTGATTTCGGGTTGGCGCAGTGCATCGATATCCAGGGCATGAACGCTTTCCGGAGGGGAATGGAGGGCCATGCTCTGCAGATGCTGGTTGAGCAGGTCGTGAACGGCGGGGCTGTCCAGATCGTCGGTACGGATATCCATGAAAAATCCGGTTCGGGTGGCGGTTGGGATCTGTTTGCGGCGGAGTCGCATTGCTGCGTTGCCGCAGGATTTCATCGCAGTTGCCGTCGTCGGATCAAGCGCTTTGTGCTGCTGTAATATGCCGGGCTTTGCCAACCCGGAAGCCTGTACATGCGCATCCTGTTGTTCGCTGCGGTCCTTGTCTCGTGCGTCGTCAGCGACGTCAATGCCGGGGAATGGGTCATCGACGCAAGGTGGCAGGATACTTCCGAACTGGCGCGGATCGCGCCGAACTTCCAGCATCTCAAGGTCGATCGCAAGAATCATGTCGCGTCGCTGATTGCGGATGATGCCCAGCTCGCTGTCCTCGACGAGCTGGGCGTCGCCTACTCGGTCGATGTGGTGGGCACGGCGAACATGCGCACGTTCTACGCCGAGGCGTTCAACGTGACTCGAGCGATTCCGGGTTACGCGTGCTATCGCACCGTCGAAGAAACCTACGCGACGATGGACCAACTGGTGGCGACGCATCCGACGCTCGCCAGGGCGATCGATATCGGGCCCACCTGGCAGCGCACCCAGAATTCGTCACAGGGTTATCAGATGCGCGTTCTGCGCATTGGCAATTCCGCGACGGATGCGAGTATTCCGGACAAGCCCGACATGGTCGTGTTCAGTTCGATCCATGCGCGCGAATACGCGCCAGCCGAGGTCAATACGCATTTCGCCGAATGGCTGCTCGACAACTACGGGACCGACCCCGAAGCGACGTGGCTGGTCGATCACGAGAACTTCCACCTGATCCTGCAGGCCAATCCCGATGGCCGAAAGAAGGCGGAAACCGGGCTCTCCTGGCGCAAGAACACGAATACGGCGTCGGCGAGTTGCGGCAACAATTCGGGCATCGACCTCAATCGCAACTTCCCGTTCCACTGGGGCATCGTGCCGAACAACGGCGGCTCCAGCGGTTCGATCTGCAACGAAACCTATCGCGGACCGCTGTCCAACTCCGAACCGGAGACGGCCAACCTGGTCAGCTACGTGGCCGGCGTGTGTGGCAACGACGGCGTCTGCAGCGGTGGCGTGCTGCCTGATCGTCGCTCGGGTCCGCTGCATCCGGCGAACGTCAACGGCGATGGCGGCGCCGCGGCGCCGGATGACTATCCGGGCATGTTCCTCGACGTGCACAGCTATGCCGAACTCGTGCTCTGGCCGTGGGGCGATACCTCGAGCGCGGCGCCGAATGGCGCTGCGCTGCGTGCTTTCGGCAAACGCCTCGCGTGGTTCAACCATTATTCACCGGGCCAAGCCGACACGCTCTACCCGACCGATGGAACCACCGACGACACGTTTTACGGATTGCTCGGCGCTCCTTCCTATACCTTCGAGCTCGACGAGGCTTTCTTCGAATCCTGTGACGCGCTGGTCAACACGACAATCCCGCGCAATCTCGAAGCGCTGCGCTACGCCGCACGAAACCTGCACGCGCCTTATCGATTGCCCGCTGGACCGGATGTCACGCAACTGGTCGCGAGCCCCGACCTGCTCAGCGCAGGAACGGGCATCACGTTGACCGCACGCTTCGACGACACGCGGTACAGGGAAGAAGACAGCGCAACCGAACCGGTGCACAACATTGCATCGGCGGCGGCCTATCTGGATGGCCTGCCGTGGGAAGGCGCGTTGTCGATCGCCCCACTTGGGCCGGTCGACGGTGCCTTCGACAGCCCGGTCGAGGAAGCTGGCGCGGCCATTTCCACGACCGGGCTTTCGAACGGCAAACACCTGCTCTTCGTGCAGGGCAGCGATACCTCGTCGCAGGCCGGCAGCCCCAATGCCGTATTCATCGAAGTCGCCGAGCCGGGCGAAATTGCCACTCTGGCCGGCACGATCAGCGCGTTGCAGGGCGGTGTGCCGCTGGCTGCAAGCGTGCGGGTCAGTAATGGCAGCACCGGGGAAAGCCGCAACGCCCTGAGCAGCGCAAGCGATGGCGGCTACCTGCGCCCGATGTATCCCGGCAATGTCGACATCCATGTCGATGCGCCAGCCGGGTATCTAGATGAAGATCTCAACGGGGTCAGCCTGACCGGTGGCCAGACGCAGGTGCGCAATATCGCCTTGTACAGTTCATGCGCGGTGTTCGTGGATGATGTGGAATCCGGCGCGAATGGCTGGACCGCAGCGTCGCCGTGGGTCCGCTCGAGCAGCGTGGGCGGAAACGCGGGCTTTGCATGGGCGACACCGAACTATGGCAACAACCAGAGCAGCAGCCTGTCGCGAACGCTCGATCTGACCGGCTATGCCGAAAGCAGCCTGAGCTTTGACGATCGTTGTGACACCGAGTCCGGCTACGACTTCGGGCGCGTCGAGATCTCGGTCAATGCCGGCGGCAGCTGGACCTCGCTCTACCAGTGCTCGGGCCGCACGAGTTGGCAGCACAATCGCCTGACCCTGCCTGCAAGCACCGACAATCTCGCCGGCCTGCGCCTGCGCTTCCGCCTGACCAGCGACGGCAATACGACCCGTCCCGGCGGATGGGCCATCGACAACATCGTCCTCGAATCCGGCGGCGCGCAATGTCGCGCCGACCAGATCGACCGCATCTTCACGCACGGATTCGAATAGCTGCCGCTTAACCCGCCGATGCGGTGGGCGATTCGGGCATGACGGGAGTGATACGGATCATCGCTGGCGCGCGACACAGGCGCGGTGCGATGCGTTGCGGTCTGCGCGGGCGAGGATCAATCGCTGGAGACGAAGCGTAGCGGGTGCGATGTCAAAGCCGGCCGCTTTCCGGCGCGGTGCTGGACGCGACTTCTCGCGCGATCAGGCGCGCGTCACGCTGCGCTGCTGGGCACGGAAGCGTTGCAGGGAATCGCGCAGGGCGTCGCTGCGGTCGCGCATCAGCTTCAACTTGGTCCGTGCGGTGATCAGCCGTACCTTGAACATTTCACTGCGCTGCCATTCCTCGGTTGCCATCGGCTGATCGGCGATCTGAGCCGGAGCGGAGATCGGCGCGGCGTGGCCAAGATGGCGCAGCGCGATGTCGAATTCCTGGGGGTCGAACTTGACCGGCATCGGTGGTTCCTCGGATACGCTGAGTTGTTCGTGGGTTGCCCGGGAAACTTGCCGCATTCCCGTCTTTTCGCGATTCCCGGGCACTGTACCCGCACCGAATACCCGGAAATGCGAACTGGCCCGCTTGTCCACGGCCTGCCTGCAATGTGCCGAATGCCGTGGCGCGAAAGTGTGACGGGTGCCACGGGATTGGTGGGTGCCCAGGGTCGGCCTGGCGCGGACCTCCCATCGACACATCCGCACGGCGGCTTTCCTGGTGGATGCCGCGCGCAGGGAAACCGGCCGCGGGGAATCGTTCGACGACCCGAACCACTCGCGCTGGCGCGTTGCGAGTCGGCTGGATTGTCATTCCGGGCGGCGAATTCGGCCCGATGAGCGCGTGCCTGGAGTGACGCGAGCAAGGCGGATGACGAAGGCATCCAGCGATGGATGTGCTGGAACCGCGCCGGCTGCGAGCGGGCATCAGCATCGCAGGAGCAGATGCCCCGCGTGGCACACGAAGCGCGCTGTACCAGCGATCGTGGAGCCCGGCATGCCATCCGTTGCTGCCGGTTTCGCAAATGCGGCATGCTTGCTTTTGCGCACTCGCGGACCGGCGTATGCTTTGCCCCGGTCGAACTCAGGGAGCAGAGCGATGCAGATCGAGGATATGGTGCGTGCCGTGCAGGCGAAACTCGGCGTCGGTGTCGATGGACGCGCGGGACCCGAAACCTGGGGTGCGATCTACAAGCGGATCGTCGACAAGGCTTCCCCGGTCGGTATCGCGCTGACCGAGGTCGGCGACCTCGCCAACTCGCGCAGCGAGAAGATCATCGAACGACTGCATCCGCGTGTCCGGCCGTATGCGCGTGCGCTCTATTTCAAGGCGCGCGAGCACGCCCTCACGATCAACATCATCAGCGGCCTGCGCAGCTATGCGGAGCAGGATGCGTTGTACGGACAGGGCCGTACGCGGCCGGGCGACATCGTGACCAATGCGCGTGGCGGCTACTCCAACCACAACTTCGGCATCGCCTTCGATATCGGCCTGTTCGAACGCAACCAGTACCTCGGCGAGTCGCCGATGTACAAGGCAGTCGGGGCGCTCGGCGTCGAGCTGGGCCTGGAATGGGGCGGCAACTGGAAGACGATCGTCGATCAACCGCACTTCCAGCTGCGCCCGGAATGGGCGGCCGACCTGAGCGAACGCCAGATGCTTGCCGGGCTGCGCGATCGTGTCGCCGCGGGAATCGACGCCTACGCCTGACCGTCGCCGCACGGGATGTGGGCGACGCTGGATTGCGTTGGCCTATGCCGCGTTGCGACCGAGCGAAGGATTGCGCCATGCATTGAGCAGATCATCCTGGCGCTTCATCGCGTCGGCGTGGAAGCGCTCCTTGACATGGCCATAGCCGCGGATGTGCTCGGGGATCGATGCGATATCGACGGCGAGAGCGTGGTTCTCGTTGTCGAGGCCGGCCAGCAGCTCGTCGATCTGCGTGGAATAGTCAACGATGAGCTGGCGTTCCATCCTGCGCTCGGCGGTGTAACCGAAGATGTCCAGCACACCACCGCGCAAACCCTTCAGTTTGCTCAGCAGGCGAAACGCCTTGAACACCCAGGGTCCGTATTCAGCCTTGCGCAGGCGACCTTCCGCATCCTTCTTCGCCAGCAGCGGCGGAGCAAGATGGAAGTGGATCTGGTAGTCGCCTTCGAAGGTTTCGCGGATCTTCTTCTCGAAATCACCGCTGGTGTAAAGACGCGCGACCTCGTATTCATCCTTGTACGCCATCAGCTTGAACGCGTAGCGCGCGACGGCCTGGGTCAGGCTCGTGAATGCCGGCGTCTTTTGTTGTTCGATGCGGCTCACCTTGTCGACGAGAGCCTTGTACTTCGCGGCGTAGGCGGCGTTCTGATAGCCCGTCAGGAACGCGATGCGACGTGCGATCTGCTCGTCGAGCGAACTGCTCAAGGCCAGGTCGTCGAGTGCTTCGGCCGTGTTCGCGGACGCAAGCGATGATGTCGCCGTTCGGGCGCCTTCTGCCGCGGCGAGAACGGAACTTGCCGTGTGGCGCACGGGCAGGTTCAGCGGAATCGCTCCCGATGGCAGTCCGGCCGCGCCAATGCCTGCGGCCTTCCTCACGACAGCCATGTCGTGCGCGCCCATGCGGCCCCAGTTGAAAGCGGACTTGTTCATTTCAATCGCCGCACCGTTGAGCTCGATCGCACGCACCAGCGAGTCGAGGCTGACCGGCACCCAGCCCTTCTGCCAGGCGTAGCCCAGCATGAAGAGGTTGGCCGCGATCGTGTCACCGAGCAGGGCCGTGCCGAGCTGGGTGGCATCGATCAGTTCAGGCTCGTTGCCGTCGAGCGCGATGCGTACGGCATCGACGATCTGCTGCGCCGGGAACTGCATGTCCGGCTTGGTCGTGAACGTGCCGGGCATCGCCTCGTAGGTGTTGAGGACGACGTTCGAGCGGTTCGCGCGGATCTTCGACAGGGCCCAGTAGTCATTGACCACGACCATGTCGCAGCCGAGCACGAGGTCGGCTTCGCCAGCGGCGATGCGCACGGCGTGGATCTCGGCCGGATCCCTGGCGATGCGCAGATGGCAGGTCACGGCACCGCCCTTCTGGGCGAGTCCGGTCTGGTCGAGCACGGTACTACCCTTGCCTTCCAGGTGTGCGGCCATGCCGATCAATGCGCCGATCGTGACCACGCCGGTGCCGCCGATGCCGGTGACGAGGATGTTCCATGGCTGATCGAGGTCCGAAGCGAATGCCGGCATCGGCAGGCTGTCGAAATCGACCTCGCCTGCACCCGCCTTCCGCGCTTTCCTGACGCCGCCGCCGTGCACGGTCACGAAGCTCGGGCAGAAACCCTTCACGCAGGAATAATCCTTGTTGCAGCCGGACTGGTCGATCTCGCGTTTGCGACCGTATTCGGTGGGCTTCGGCAATACCGAGACGCAGAACGACTTCTCGCCGCAGTCACCGCAGCCTTCGCAGACCAGGGTATTGATGAAGACCCGCTTCTTCGGATCCTCGAGCTTGCCGCGCTTGCGTCGACGCCGCTTCTCGGTCGCACAGGTCTGATCGTAGATCAGCACCGAGGTGCCCGGGATTTCGCGCATGCGCTTCTGCACGGCGTCGAGTTCGTCGCGATGGATGAATTCGACGCCAGCCGGGAAGATCTCCGGTTTCGACCATTTCCCGATATCGTCGGAGACGACGATGATCGTCTGCACGCCTTCGGCACGCATCTGGTGGGCGATGTCCGGCACGGTCAGGGTGCCATCGACGGGCTGGCCGCCGGTCATCGCGACCGCGTCGTTGTAGAGGATCTTGTAGGTGATGTTGACCTTGGCCGCGATCGCCTGACGGACCGCGAGTGAACCGGAGTGGAAATAGGTGCCGTCGCCGAGGTTCTGGAACACGTGTTTCGTTTCGGTGAACGGGGCCTGCCCGCACCACGTCGCGCCTTCGCCACCCATGTGCGAGAACGTATCGGTGCTGCGGTCCATCCACGTCACCATGTAGTGGCAACCGATACCGCCGTGCGCCCGCGAGCCTTCCGGCACGGCGGTCGAGGTGTTGTGCGGGCAGCCCGAGCAGTAGTGCGCCGCGCGCGGGAAGTTCGCACGCGGCAGGGTCAATTCCTGTTCCTTGGCCTGGATCCAGGCCACGCGCGAGCGGATCGCCTCGCTCGTGAAGAAGCGCGCCAGGCGTTTCGCGATGACCAGCGCGATCATCGCCGGGGTCAGTTCGTTGGTGCTTGGCAGGACCCAGTTGCCGGCTTCGTCGTACTTGCCGACCACGCTAGGCCGCGTTGGCCAGTTGTACATGTATTCCTTCATCTGCGATTCGATGAAGGAGCGCTTTTCCTCGACGACGATGACGTCTTCGAGGCCATTGGCGAATTCGCGGATGCCGATCGGTTCGAGCGGCCAGGTCATGCCGATCTTGTAGACGCGGATGCCGATCTCGCGCGCATCGTGCGCGCTGATACCGAGGTATTCCAGCGCCTGCAGCACGTCGAGATAGCTCTTGCCGGTGGTGACGATGCCGAGCCGCGCCTTCGGCGAATCAAGCACGATGCGATCTATGCGGTTGGCCCGGGCAAAGGCCGTTGCCGCCTGCACGGCGTACTGGTGCAGGCGCATTTCCTGGTTCAGCGGCGGATCCGGCCAGCGGATATTCAGGCCACCATCCGGAAGCACGAAATCTTCGGGCATCAGGATATCGAGCTGATGCGGATTGACGTTGACCGAGGCCGAGGATTCGACGGTTTCCGCAATCGTCTTGAATCCGACCCAGCGTCCGGTGAAACGCGACATGGCCCAGCCGAGCATGCCCATGTCGAGGATGTCCTGGACCCCGGCCGGATTCAGGATCGGCATCATCGCCGAGACGAATTCCAGCTCCGAACCGTGCGGCAGGGTCGAGGAACGGCAGGCATGGTCATCGGCGGCCAGCGCCAGCACGCCACCGAACTTCGAAGTGCCCGCCGCATTGCCGTGCTTGAACACGTCGCCGCAGCGATCGACACCGGGACCCTTGCCGTACCACATCGAGAAAACGCCGTCGACCTTGGCGCCCGGGAACAGGTTGGTCTGCTGGGTGCCCCAGACCATCGTCGCGCCGAGATCCTCATTGAGGCCCGGCGTGAACTCGATGTTCGAGGATTTCAGGTGCTTCTTCGCCTTCCACAGCTCAAGGTCGAAACCGCCGAGTGGCGAGCCGCGATAGCCCGAGATGAAACCGGCCGTATTGATGCCGGCCGCACGATCGCGCATCTGCTGCATCAGCGGCAGGCGCACGAGCGCCTGCACGCCGGAAAGGTAGATGCGGCCTTCACGCCGCGTGTACTTGTGATCGAGCGTGTACTCGGTGTCGATGGCTGGCGCGAGCGAGCTGGCGGGGACGGACATGGCGGATACCGGGCTATGCAGCAAGGGCAAGAGCGGAATTGTACCAGCGCCACGCGCGGTTCCGGCCCGCAGCCGGTCCTGGGTGGCGGATTCGAGAACGGCTGGCCCGACGCTGGAGCCGCGATATCAAGAGGCGGTCGGCGAGGCAGCCTCGAACGACTGCGCCGTGCGTTTATCCGGGAGTGGCGATCCGACGCACCGGGCGCTGGCCTCCGCCACCGGCAATCGGGCTAGCGCAAACTCAGCGAGCAGTTGAAAGCCACCGTGATGCGTTCGCCTTCACCGTAGAACGGCAGGACCTGGTGCAGCAGCCAGGACGGAAACAGGACGAGTTGGCCCGGTTGCAGGGAAAGGCCGTAGTTCTGCGTGCCGAACGGGAATTTGAAGCGCTCGTTGCCGGCGTCGAGATACATCGATTGGCCGATGTGCGGATGCAGGAAATTGAGCAGCCCGCTGTCCGGCTGGTTGGCGTCGTGTTCGCCGGCGGACACGCAATAGACACCGGACCAGCTCGCCAGTGGATGGTTGTGCACGCCGAAAAAACCGTTGCGCCGCGTCACATGGAACCAGGCGTCGGTCTTGATGTTGAGCCGAGCGCGCGTCGCCGCGTCATAGCCATTGAGTTCGGCGGCGATCTGGCTGACACGCGAAAGGCAGAAATCGCGCAGCTCGACGATCGCGGGTTCGGGCCATGAAAACAGATGGAAATGACTTTCGAAAACCTGCTCGTTGCGCAGCGTGATCGGCCCCGGGTTGGCGTGCCGCTTGCCCTCCTGTTCACGCGCAATGAATAGATCGCGCAGGGCCGTATTCAGCCGAACGGGATCCGGATGTTGGTCATAACCGAACGGGACCGGAAACAGGGCCTTGATCTGCAGCATGGGGCAGGCTGTCGAAATTCAGGAGTCGCCACTCTACCCGCTGCGTTGCAACGTGCAACGTCAGCGTCGCCCTAGGGCAGCGGCTTGGCCCGGAATGGAAACATCTGCTGGGCGACGAAACCATCGGGCATGTAGTCGCCGACCACGCCGTACTGGTTCGGCAACTTGCGGTCCGCCTTCACCGCGGTGCCGAACAGGTAGTCGATGAACGAATAGTGCGCGGCGTAGTTGCGATCGATGGCCTCGTCGTCGGAGGCGTGGTGCCAGTGATGGAAGTCCGGCGTCACGATCAGGTACTTGAGCGGCCCCCACGGCACGCCGACGTTGGCGTGGTTGAGCACTGCCTGGAATCCGACCACGATGATGTAGACATTGATCACGGCTTCGCTGAAGCCGATCACGAACAGCGGTGCGACCACGAGTACGCGGGTCACGATCACCTCGAGGATGTGCTGCCGGGATCCGGCCAGCCAGTCCATCGTCTTCGTGCTGTGGTGGACCGAGTGGAATTTCCAGAGGAACGGAATCTCGTGGTAGGCGCGATGCGTCCAGTACTGCGAAAGATCGGCGACGAGGATGCACAACAGCACCTGCGGCAGGAACCAGATGCGCTGCACGGCAAGCTGGAAATCGTGCTGGACCATCCAGCCGAAGCCGTGGTGGATGACGAAGTTGACGGTCAGCAGGATCAGGCCGACGAGGAAGTGATTGACCGCGAAATGCTTGAGATCGGTCTGCCATTCGCGGCGGAACACCGGCTGGCCCTTGCGCAAAGGCAGCAGCTTCTCGATCGCGACGAAGATCAGGGTCGAGCCGAGCAGGTCGAGGATGAACCAGTCGAGGCCGATGTATGGCGTGTTGTCCGGAAAATCGCCGACCGGCACGCGCGAGCCGCCGAAAGCCACCGCGATGATCACGAGGGCGAACGCGAGCAGGTTGAGATTGCGTCGCACGCCAAGCACGAGATTCGACAGCGACAGCGCGCCAGCAATGAGCAAGGCGATGAACATGGCCTGGCGCAGCACGTCGACCGAATACTGGTGGCGCAACTCGGGCGTGGTCAGGTATTCGGGAAAATGGAAGGCGAGGACGCCAAGCAGGCAGAGGAAGCCGAGCGTCAATGCGATGATAGTCGCGATCAGCCCCTTGCCGAACCGCAGCTCGCCGCTGCTCGCGAGCAGTCCCGAGGTTTCGTCGACCGTGGAACGAACAATGTTCGCAGGCGCTTTCGCCGCGGCGCCGAGCGTGTACGGAATGCGGCTGATCGATCGTTTCGACATGGGTTCCGGTCGTCCAGGTGGGGTGTCGCGAGGTCGGTATCCGCCGCGGATTCTATCCGCATTTCATTCCGCCGGACCGATGCGGGGCAATCGAGGGCGATGCTCCTTGCATGCGGCTGCGCGCGTGCTCTAACCTCGCCCTTCGCTTGAGGGGAACCGACCCATGTTCGATGCCATTGGCCACATTGCGTTTGGTCTGTTCGGCCTTGCCGTCCTGATTTCGATCGCCGTCCTGTTTTCCGCCAACCGGCGCGCGATCAGCTGGAAACTCGTCGCGACGGGCGTGCTGCTGCAGATCGTCTTCGCAGCGCTCGTGCTCAAGGTTCCGCTTGGCCGCGAGGTGTTCAACGGCATTGCGACCGGCTTCGTCAAACTGCTCGACTATGTGCGCGCCGGATCGGATTTCATCTTCGGCAGTTTCATGGACACCTCGAAATTCGGCTTCGTCTTCGCGATCCAGGTGCTGCCCACGATCATCTTCTTTGCGGCCCTGACCGGTGTCCTCTACCACCTCGGCATCATGCAGATGATCGTCAAGGGCATGGCCTGGGTCATCACCAAGGTCATGAATGTGTCCGGTGCGGAGACCACGTCGGTCTGTGCCAGCGTGTTCATCGGCCAGACCGAAGCGCCGCTGACGATCAAGCCCTATATCGAGCGCATGACCCAATCCGAACTGATGACGGTGATGATCGGCGGCATGGCGCATATCGCCGGATCGGTCATGGCCGCCTACGTCGGCCTGCTTGGCGGCGATGACGAAGGCCAGCGCATCTTCTTCGCCACGCACCTGTTGACCGCCAGCATCATGGCCGCGCCGGCGACCCTGATGCTGGCCAAGATCCTGATGCCGGAAACCGAGGAGCCGCTGACGCGCGGACAGGTCAAGCTCGACGTCGAGAAGACCACGGCCAATGTCATCGATGCCGCTGCGACCGGTGCGGCTGATGGCCTGCGCCTCGCCCTCAACGTCGGCGCCATGCTGCTCGCCTTCATCGCCCTGATCGCCCTGCTCAATGCGCCTTTCCAGTGGCTCGGCGCGCACGCCTGGGGTGCCGATCCGGCATCCTCGCTCAACGGCTGGCTCGGCGTGCAATTCGGCCATCCGGTCGAGCTTTCGTTGCAGACCCTGTTCGGCTGGGTGCTTGCGCCGATCGCTTGGATCATCGGCGTGCCATGGCAGGACGCGACCCTGGTCGGCAGCTTCATCGGACAGAAGGTTGTCATCAACGAGTTCGTCGCCTACGTCGACATGGCCAAGCACATCGACCAGATGACCGAACAC
>Ga0209717_1003610_pt1 | contig 13327 bp, 10 predicted proteins | sample AD_UKC048_MetaG_FD_184418 | JGI IMG/M metagenome (GOLD analysis project Ga0209717, IMG submission 184418) | Active sludge microbial communities of municipal wastewater-treating anaerobic digesters from USA - AD_UKC048_MetaG (SPAdes) (version 2) | ecosystem: Engineered > Bioreactor > Anaerobic >... | reverse complement strand
ATCTCGGGAAATCCGGATCGGTTCGCGAAGAGCGTGCTCGGCTTTCCGCCACCGCCAACACCGGGCCCGAGCGCCAGGAATTCGGCCTTCAGGTTCACCGGGACAGATCCCTCGAGTTGCCCTTCGAAGATCCGGATCGCATGCTCGAGTCCTTCGGCAGCCAGCCTTTCGTTAGCGGATGTGCCAGCAATGCCGCCCACGATATCCAGAGCCACGGCGGAACAGATCGCTGCTTGGAGGAATAAGAATGTCAGTAGTATCTGCAGTATTTGATTCATAAACGTGTTGGTCCCACATTACATGTATTAGTTTTGATAAAGATGCGTGAAGAAGTCTCGCCCTTTCCAAGCTGCTACCTTCGTAAGGGCTTGTTCTGTAATATCCTGGCTGAGGGCCGTGACCATGCGGATGTGTCGGCCTTTGCTCAATACCGTTTGGTTGCGGCCAACGGCCGCGCTGTAGACAACAGGTCCAGTTTGTGCATAGTGAACCATATCCGTTTAGTACAAAATGTCGGGCGCAGGCATACTCGCGCTTCCATCCGGATAGAACGTTATGGGAATTGGGTTATCGCTATCGGAAGACAGGCCTACGTCGAAGGGACGCACTGCAATGGCCCCCTTCTCATCGATGAAGGGCCACCAGGCTGCTAGCGTTTGTGGATACTCCGGACGACTCTCAGGATTGACAAGCGTTACCTTGCGGTCGGGCGCGACCACGGCGTAGACCTCTCCGCGCCGGAGGGGGCCACTGTAGGTCATCTCGAGGCCCGCGCCTCTCCGGTTGATCCACAGAACGTTGGGCCGCGGTTCGAGACCCTCGGGAGGGCCGAGGAGACTCCCGTCGGCAAGGAGAAACACCCAAGCGAGGTTATCGGCGGGCGGCGCGGGCCACCAATCGGCAGGGGAATCCTTGGCAATGACCGTATCGGGTGGCGGTGCGGACGGCCTCCCGGTCTTGTCTGTGAACGGCCAGGCACTGGCGGCCTCGGCGTGGTTGGCAGGGCCTGTGGCGTTGGGCGCGAGTACGATCCGGCCGTCGCCCTGAATAACCGCGTACGTACCGCACCAGTTGGGCTCGGAATGGACGACAGCCAGTCCGTCGCCCTCGGGCACCAGTTGAAGCATGTTGTTCGCAGGCGACCGGTTGGTGGCGCTCGGCGTGATGAGTTCGCCGTTGACGCCCAGGTAGAGCCAGGTTCGCGTGGGAGCCGTACGAGAGGGATTGGCGATACCCCAGAAGACGATCCTCTTGCCGTCCGGTGACCACTGTGGATGCCTGGGAAGCGGAACGGTCATCCGCCGCGCCGACCAGTCCGGGATTAGACGCTGCTCAGGGCGCCCATCCATTGAGGTGAGAAGGACCTCCGGTGGCCCGCGTCGCGTTCTCAGGAACGCGATCTCGGTGCCGTCGGGAGTCCACGCGGGAAACTGGTCGTCCGCGGGATTCCTGGTCAGGTTTCTTGGATTCCCGCCATCGCGATCCATGATGTAGATCTCGTTGTTGCCGTCGCGCATACTGGCAAAGGCGATCTGCTTGCCGTCGGGCGACCACGCCGGCGTCCAGTCGTCGCAATCCGGCGCCTTGGTCAGGTTGCGAACCTTCGTTCCATCGGCGCGCATGACATAGATCTCTTTGTCGCCGTCTCGATTGGTGGCGAAGGCCATCTGCGTGCCGTCCGGCGACCAGGTGGGATAGGCGTCCCAGCCGGGACTCTTGGTAAGATTCGTCGGATTCGAACCGTCGGCGCCCATGACGTAGACCTCGCAATTGCCGTCGCGCGTCGTCGAGAAGGCGATGTGCTTGCCGTCCGGCGACCAGGCCGGCGTCGAGTCGACATCCTTGATGCCCCTCGAGTAGTCCTGCTGCGTGAGGTCCTTGACGTTGGCACCGTCGGCATCCATGACCGAGAGGATGAGTTGGCCGCCGGCCCTTCGCGCAAAGGCGATCTGTTTGCCGTCCGGCGACCACGCCGGGAACGCCTCATGTCCTCGGCTGTGGGTGAGGTTGGTCAGGTTCCCGCCGCCGATATCCATCACATAGATCTCGGTGCTGGCCTTGAGGCTGCCGAAGATCGGGCCGCAGACGCCCCATTCATCGGTGGTAAGCGGGCTCGTCGTTCGTCGGGCACGGGCCAGCGGTTGGATTTCGACACCACCGGCCTCGACGGCCACGCCCAGCAGCAACACCGTCACGGCCGTCGCCAAGCCAATTCGCTTCGCTGTACGCATCGCTCGATCTCCTCAATCGCGCCACTTGTCCCACCTTGTCAGAGACATTCTTCGTATCACTACCGCAAGATATATATTAACAACCCATATACTTCTTGTAACCCAGGATAAAGCAAGTATCGTCATATGTCAACTCAGCATTTAAGACGAGACTTCCTCACATTTGACATTGCAGGGGGCATTTGCCTAACATTCAAGCTTCCCCACCGCCCTCGCCTGCGAACGGCACTTGGACGCGTTCCGAGTCCGACGGCGACCGGCTAACAAGAAGGAGTGGCAGTACCATGTTCCGGATTCTGAGTAAGCGCGAGCTGGCCGAGAAGATAAAGGAATACGTGGTTGAGGCGCCGATGATTGCCCTCAAAGCAAAGCCGGGCAATTTCGTCCTCGTGCGCACGGACGAGCGCGCGGAGCGCATACCTCTGACCATCGCGGACAGTGACGCGCAGGCCGGAACGGTGACGATGGTGGTGCAGGAAATCGGGCGCGGCACACTCAAGCTTGGCGAGTTGAGCGAGGGCGACACGATTCTCGATATCGTCGGCCCGCTGGGCAAGGATCGCGAGATGCCGAGTGGCAACGAGACGGTGGTATGCGTATCCGGCGGCCTGGGCGTGGCACCGATGTATCCGCAGACCAAAGCGTGTCACGAGAACGGCTGCAAGGTCATCTCGATCATCGGATCGCGGAGCAAGAGTCTCTTCTTCTGGCAGGATCGCATCGAGGCCATCAGCGATGAGGTTATGTACAGCACGGACGATGGATCCTTCGGCCACCACGGATTCGCCACGCAGCTTCTCGAACAGGTTATCGCGCGCGGAGAGCCCATCAGCGAAGTGATCGCCATCGGCCCGGTGCCGCACATGCGCGCCGTGGTAAACACGTGTAAGAAGCACAATGTGCCGTGCGTTGTCAGCCTGAACCCGATCATGGTGGACGGGACCGGCATGTGCGGCGGCTGCCGCGTGACGGTCGCCGGTGAAACCAAGTATGCGTGTGTCGATGGGCCGGAGTTCGACGGGCTCGAAGTCGATTTCGCGGAGCTGATGGCGCGTCAGGGCGCCTACCGCAGCGAGGAACAGCGCCCCGTCGAGCCGGAGGAGGAATGCCGCCTCGAGAAGCAGGTCGCCGAGATGGAAGCCGCGAAGGCCGGCGACGGTGCGCATCACCGGCCCACGACGTTCAACGAAGTAGCGCGCGTCTATACCGAGGAGGAGGCTTTGGCGGCTGCCGGGCGCTGCCTCGTATGCAAGAAGCCGCAGTGCATCACGGGATGTCCTGTCGAGGTGGATATCCCCGGTTTCATCAAGGCCGTGCAGGACAAGGATTTCCGTGGCGCTGCCGCCATCCTGAAGGACAAGAATAACCTTCCGGCGATCTGCGGTCGCGTCTGTCCGCAGGAGAATCAGTGCGAGAAGACCTGTGTCCTCGGCCGCAAGAGCACGCCGGTTACCATCGGAAAACTTGAGCGTTTTGTGGCCGACTGGGAAGCCGCTCACGAGCCGGCGGCGCCGGTCGTCGCCGAGTCCAATGGTAAGCGCGTCGCCGTCATCGGCTCGGGCCCTGGCGGCCTGACCTGCGCCGGCGACTTGGCCAAGCTCGGCTATGCCGTGACGATTTTCGAAGCCTTCCACGATACCGGCGGCGTGTTGCGCTACGGTATTCCCGAGTTCCGTCTGCCCAAGGCCATCGTGGACCGCGAGGTGGCCTACGTGAAGAGCCTTGGTGTCCAGATCAAGCTGAACATGGTGATGGGCAAAGTGGCCACCGTCCAGGATATCTTCGATCAAGGCTTCAGTGCCGTCTTCATCGCCGTGGGCGCGGGCGCGCCGGCCTTCATGAATATTCCCGGCGAGAATTTCATCGGTGTGTTCTCGGCCAACGAGTTGCTGACGCGCGTCAACCTCATGAAGGCCTACCGCAAGGACTACGACACGCCGGTGCTCGTTGGCGAGCGTGTGGCCGTGGTCGGCGCCGGCAACGTGGCCATGGACGCGGCGCGGGTGTCGTTGCGGCTTGGCGCCAAGGAAGTGACCATCGTCTACCGCCGTTCAGAAACCGAGATTCCCGCGCGCGCCGAAGAAGTCCAGCACGCCAGAGAGGAAGGCGTCCAGTTCAAGCTCCTCACCAATCCCGTGCGGATTCTCGCGGATGAGAAGAATCACGTGATCGGTATGGAATGCATCAAGATGGAGCTCGGCGAGCCGGATGCGTCCGGGCGTCGTCGGCCGATCCCCATCAAGGGATCCGAGTTCACCTACGACTGCGACATGGTCGTGCCGGCCCTCGGCAACAAGGCCAATCCGCTCCTGACCGGCAACACCAAGGGCCTCGAACTTAACAAATGGGGCAACATCGTGGTCAATCCCGAGACCTTCGCGACCAATCTTCCCGGCGTGTACGCCGGCGGTGACATCGTGACGGGATCCGCCACGGTCATCGAGGCCATGGGCGCCGGCAAGATCGCCGCGCGTTCCATTCACCAGTACCTATCGGGATCCGCCAAAGCGGCCGTCGCGGCGGAGTGAGTCGCGCCGTTGCTTCGGATTGAGTCTCTCGGGGTATTCCGTGACGGAGGGGTTGCCGCTGCCGTCCGGTGATGTCCGAGCCACGTGCCCGGCGGCGTCCGTCAAGACTACGGGCGTTGACGGCGCTTCGCGAACCCGAAGCTGTTCACGTAGTAGGTGATGGCCCGATTGAAGTACACGGGGAGGACCATCAGCGTGCGCACGAGCGAGCCCTTCTGGGTGCGCCGGATGAGCCGGAAATAGGTGATGGGCTCGAGTATGGCGTGGGCATAGAGCTGAGCCAGCCAGATCATCAGGCGCGTGAGCCGTGATTCGGGTGCGCTGCGGAAACGGGCCACCAGGCGCTTCATGAGAAACAGGTGCAGTGTCGGCGCCAGCTCGACCAGGGCGTTCACCGGCGTCGCATCGCGCACCAGATAATCCTTGTGCAGGGCCTCCGTGAGTTTTTCGGGACACTCCTTCGCGGCCCGGGCTTGTATGCGGGTGCCGGGGAAGAATGTGAGCGAGAAGATGAGGGCGTAGAACGGCTTGGGAACCGCCATGAGCGTCTCGACCGTAGCCAAGGTGTCTTCTCGCGTCTCGAAGGGATTGTCGACGATCACGTCGAAGTACGTGGCCACCGGATACTCTTGGAGGAGCCGCGCGGCGCCGATGAAATCCTCCGCTCGGATGGGGCGTTCGTAGACCTCGGCGCATACGGTGTCGCTGCCGCTCTGGAGACCCATGTTCGCCCAGACCATGCCGCTTTCGATGGCGGTCTCGATCTTTTCACGGGTGAAGTAGCGCGGCGTGCCCTTGGCGATGAAGGGCCGGCCGATACGCCTCTTGTAGGCATCGCCAAACGCCTTGAGGTACTCGATGCTGCACGACAAGAAACAGTCGTCGATGAAGTCCACATACTCGACCGTGGGCCCCTCGCGCACAGCATATTCCAATTCGGCCATCACATGATCCGGACTGCGGCGGCGCACCGTCCATGTGCCGTACAATCCGCGCAGAAACTGGTTGCAGCAGTAGGTGCAGCCGTAAGGGCAGCCCCGGGAGGTCATGATCTTGTACACGCCGCCTCGATACCGCTTGTAGCGGCTCAGATGGCGTTTGTCGACGGCCACGACGCGGCGGCGCGATTGGATGAAGCTGTTGGGCGAGATCTGCCGCGCAATGGGCAGGCTGTCGAGGTCTTCGATAAGCGGATATAGTGGATTGCGGATGAGCGATCCGGATTCCCGGAAACACAGATTCCGAATGGATCGCACGGATTCGCCCGACTCGATGGCCGCTACGAAGTCGCGCATCGTGTGCTCGCCTTCGCCAATGCACACGTAGTCCGCGTAGTCGAGGCACATCTCGGGCGCCGTGGTCGGATGGATGCCGCCCCAGACCATCGGGGCGTCGGGACACCACGCCTTCAGCCATGGCGCAATGGTCTTGGCCGCCTCGAACTCGCTCATCATGAGGCTCAAACCGATCACGCCGGGGGATAGGTCGGAGACAAAAGCCTTCAGGTTGGCGATGGCCCCGGGGGCATCCGCATCGAGCTCCGGAAGGTACAGCAGATACGAGTTCTGTCCCTTGTCCAAGAGAAAGTGGTGCAGGGCCTTAAGACCGATGATGTCGAGGTCCCGCTGAAGAGATACCAGCAATACATTCATGTCGAGTACGTCCGAACGCGGAATGAGCGAAGAGCCGATCGGCACTATAGCACGCGCCCGTAACGGGCGCAATTGCCCCGCCCGTGAGATTAGCAAATGGCTTGACAGGTGGGCGCCGGCCGCGCCACTACCAACCTACCAACTCGGGATGCCTCGGCGTGACGCCGGCGTAGTAGGCCTGCATGGCGGCGACATCGGCGTCGATGTCGCCGGTGGGAACAAACATGGGTCCCCACGTGCCGACCTTCCGGCCATAATCCAGCGCAACGAGGACGATGGGAATGCCCGCGCCCTCGGCGATGCGGTAGAAACCGGTCTTCCACTGCTCGACGCGGGAGCGGGTCCCCTCGGGCGTAAGGCCGATGATGAGGCGCTCGCGCCGGTTGTACAGGTCGATCATCTGGCCGACGATGCCGTGAGGGCCGCTGCGATCGATGGCGATGCCGCCCAGCCATGTGAAGAACCAGCCGTACGGCAACCGGAACAAACTGTCTTTGCCCATCCAGAGGGCTTCGAGTCGCTCGTGGAAAGCCATCGCCACGAGGATGGGCCAATCCCAATAGCTGGTGTGAGGCGCAATGGCCACGATGAACTTCGGCGCGTCCGGCGGCTGGCCTGCAACACGCCATCCAAAACACCGCAGCACGACGCGGAACACGTGGTGCAGCGCCGAACTCAACACGGGCGTCTCGAACATGGTACGTCGCATCGGGAATCTCTGGTTTCGCCACCCCACCGGGAAACGGCACGCGGAAAGGGAGTGTTTAGGATAGCAAAAAACGACCGGCGAATCGAGACTCCGACACCAGGAGGCAATTGCGGAATCGGGCGGGGCGTGTATTGATGGGGGTTTGGCGTAGGGGCGGATATGGGTTTTTCCCCAGGCGATCCGAGGAAACAGAGGTCCGCGGGGTAAGCATGGGCTCTTCTTGCGGAAAATCACCCCAGACGCCTTCGACGAACCCCAAAACGTGTAACGTCTTCAAGGCGTGATTGTAGTATAGTTGAACAGATAACCACTCACACACCAAGGAAACGTTCACCGCGGCCATTGTACACCAACCCGGGTTGTTCTCGTGGGAGCAAGTGGACGAGGCATCGGATCTCGACCGGCTCCGGGTACTTCTCGAAGCCCTCCCCGACGAGGAACTCATGCGGGCCTTGGAACAAGAACGCAAGGGACGGCGTGACGATTATCCCGTCCGCGCCATGTGGAACAGCCTGCTCGCGGCTATCGTTTTCCAGCACGACGGCGTCGAGAGCCTGTAGCGGGAACTGGCCCGCAACGATCAGTTTCTCCAGTTGTGTGGCTTCGACCTGTTCTGCGGCAAGAAGGCCGTGCCGCCCGCTTGGGTGTATACCCGGTTCCTGCGCAAGTTGATGCGTTACGGCAAGGAAATTCAACCTATGGTGGACGCGTTGATCGACCGGCTGGAAATCCTGTTGCCCGACTTGGGCGCGCGTTTGGCGGTGGATTCCAAGGCGCTACGCACCCCCGCCACGTCTCGACACAAGGACGCCGTACTCGAACCCGACGGCCGGTGCGACTGCGACGCCGACTGGGGAACCAAGACATACAAGGGCAAGCACAAGGATGGCATGCCGTGGGAGAAGGTGAAGCGTTGGTTCGGCTACAAACTGCACTTCATCGTGGACGCCCAGTATGAGTTGCCGTTGGGGTATGTAGTCACCAAGGCCAGCACCAACGATTGCCCCTTCCTCCTCCCCCTGGTCGAAGACCTCGATGCCCGCCATCCCGAACTTGTCGCACGTGCCCGCTACCTCAGCGCCGACAAAGGCTACGATTCCAAAGACAACCACGAAACGCTCTTCGACGAATACGGCATCCGGCCCATCGCGGACATCCGCGCCAGTTGGCAGGACGAACCGGACCCGCCCCGGGCCTTGCATCCCGACCGCGTCGACACCGTCTTCTACACCGAGCAAGGCGAAGTCCTCTGCCGCTGCCGCGACGGCGCCCAAACCGAACGCGACAACTACACGCCCACAAGTTGTGAAGGATTCGAGCAAGACCGGGGAACGCTCAAGTATCGTTGGCCGGCCAAAGCCCGGGGCACCGTCTGCACGCAACAGGACCTGTGCCAAGGCGGACGCCAACCGGAACATGGGCGCATCGTGCGTGTCCCCATCGACTTCGACCGTCGGATTTTCACGCCGTTGCCCCGCGACAGCAAGTCGTGGACGCGCGAGTACAAACACCGCACCGCCATCGAACGCGTCAACAGCCGTTACGACGTCAGCTTTGGATTCGAACGTCACTTCATTCGCGGCATGAAGAAGATGCAGCTCCGGGCCGGCTTGGCGCTGTTTGTGATGCTCGGCATGACCGTAGGGTGGATCGAGGCCGGCCAACGACAACGCATCCGCTCTCTCGTCGGACATCCCCGAGCCGCGTAGCTGAACATCCGGCCCCGCAAACTATCCCGGCACCGCCTTGACGGCACAGCCATGTTCACGGCGGCTCCTCCAGGCCGATTCTCGCGTCCCCGCGCCTCCTCCGGCCACCCGGCAGGCCTTCCGTGCAGCAACGGGCCTCGACCCCACCCGAGTCTCGGGCCCCGAAGACCGCCTGCCGGTCCCCAAGCGGGCTATTTCGCAAATGCCTCGCTCGATGTCGAAACAAAGAAACGCGCCGTCGCCCTACGGTGGCGGGAGGGAGATTGGAGGGCGACGGCGCGGGCCAGGATGATAGGAAGCGCCTTATGGGGCGCAGCATGAAACCTACGCGAAAGACGAGAAACTCTCGGCCAGGGCGTTGAAGAAACTGGCGATCCAGCCAAACAACGCATCGAGAAGGTTCAGGATAATGGTGGCGAGGCCGTCTCCCGACACGTCGAAAACCACTCGGTCGCGATCGCGGTCTTGCTCAAACATGGCGCAAACCTCCCGGTTGGAACCACTACCCCGTCCGAGCTCTACTCGGACGTCCCACGTTCACACAACAGTACCCACCATCTCGCGGTTTGTTACACGAAGATGCGAAACGCGCCGGGGCCTCCGCTGCGTCGGCCCCGGCGCGTTTCGACAGTTGTCAAGGGGTGTCCTTGATCCGGGACTACTCGAACAGACCCGTGATCCAGGCCCACACATCTTCGAACCAGCCCGTAATGGCCGCGAAGAGATCCTCGAACCATCCGCTCACATCGGCAAAGAAGTCTTCCATTTCCAATCTCCTCCGTTGTCCACTTCTGCTTTGAACCTATCGACACAAACCTATCAACGCCCATACTACAAGCCTGCCTCGTATTCGTTACACGCCAAAACCAAAGGGACACTCCGCTTGGAACCGCCCTTGACTATGCCGTACACTGAATACCGGCTTCGGACCGACTCAACGACGTGGAGATACACGATGCTCGACCTCGAGAAACACGCGCAAGCCATTTTGGAGCAAACACTTACAAATGGCGGCCGTTTGGCCGAGCTGTTCTTCGAAGAGTCGTCCCGAACGAACCTCCGATTCGAGGACGGCAAGATTGAGCGGGTTGTGTCCGGCACGGAAGTCGGTGTTGGTATTCGACTTCTGGCGGGAGAACGCACATTCTATGCGCACACGAACGACGTGGCGCTCGACCGCGTTCTCGATGCCGCTGCGACCGTAGCCGGTGGCGCGAGCGCCGAACGCGGCGAGTACCGGTTCGATTTCCGGCCCGAGCGGTTTCCCTTGGCCGTCCGGCGGCCGGCTCATGAGGTTCCGGCGGCGACAAAGGCCGATCTTGTCAAGCAGGTGGATGCCGTGGCCCGCGCGTACGACCGGCGGGTGGTTCAGGTGAATGCGCTGTACGCGGATTCGGTGCGGCGCGTGACCGTTGTCAACTCGATGGGCCGGTTCGTCGAGGAAGCCCGCCCGCAGACACTGCTCCGAGTCGAGGTGGTTGCTGAGGAGCGCGGCGTGATCCAGCGCGGCTACAAGATGATCGGCGGGACCCTCGGCTTCGATCTGTTCGATGATGAGGATCCGGAGGCCGTGGCGCTCGAATCGGCCCGGCAGGCCTGTCTCATGCTGGGGGCCGATCCGGCGCCCACGGGCCGCATGCCGGTCGTGATCGATAGCGCGGCGGGCGGCACCATGATCCACGAGGCCGTGGGCCATGGCCTCGAGGCGGACCACATCGAGAAGGGCATGTCCAAATACTGCGGCCGCCTCGGCACCATGATTGCCGTGCCCGAGGTCACGGTGATCGACGACGCCACGCTGCCGCAACGGCGCGGCTCGTTCCACGTAGACGACGAAGGAACGCCGGCCCAGCGCACCGTCCTCATCGACCAGGGGCGCCTTGTCCAATTCCTGAACGACTTGCGTACGGCCCGCAAGATGGGCCATGAACCCACCGGAAACGGCCGCCGCGAGTCGTATCAATCGAGACCCATCCCTCGCATGTCCAACACGCTCATCGCCCCCGGCTTGGTCGACCCTGCTTCAATCCTGACCGGCACCAGCCGTGGTCTCTATGTCCGCCAGATGGGCGGCGGCGAGGTCAACCCGCTGAACGGCGATTTCGTATTCGAAGTACGCGAGGGCTACCGGATCAAAGGCGGTGAGGCCGAGACGCCCGTCCGTGGCGCGACACTCATCGGCAATGGCCCGGATGTCCTGATGGCCATCGAGGCCGTCGGCCGCGATCTCGGGTTCGGTCTTGGTACGTGCGGCAAGGATGGCCAAGGTGCCCCCGTCGCCGATGCGCAGCCGACGATCCGGATCCGCGAGATGACCATCGGCGGAACGGCGCCGTAGCGCGCCGCGTTGGCCGCGCGATGGGCTTCGGCTATAATCCAGGCCGTTTGGGCCGAATGTACAAGTGCATGGGAGAACCCGCAGTGTACCACGGTTTGAATCAGGGCATGGGCTCGCTTTTCCTGTTGTCGAGTGCGCAGACGCGATCCATCTCGGCCGAGAATCTCACCGGTGCCAAGGGCCAAGGTGGCATGGCGACGGAGGGCACCGGTGCGCCCTGCGCCCGCGATCTCGGCCGGGGCTGGAAGATCTCGCCTTCGGTACGTATCGCAGCAGGCGCCACGTTTGAGATGGCCGACATCGCCGGCCCGGGCGCCATCCAGCAGATCTGGCTGACCCCGACGGCACCTTGGCGGTTCGCCATCCTGCGCGTCTATTGGGACGGCGAAGAGACGCCAAGTATCGAGTGCCCCATCGGCGACTTCTTCTGTATGGGTTGGGGCGAGTACGCTCCAGTGAGTTCGCTGGCCGTCTGTGTGAATCCCGGCAGCGCGTTCAACTGCTACTGGACGATGCCCTTCCGCACGCGATGCCGCATGACCATCGAGAACCTCGCCGCCGAGGACATGACGCTCTACTACCAGGTCAACTACACGTTGACGGATGTGCCGACCGACGCGGCGTACTTCCATGCCCAGTGGCGGCGGACGAATCCGTTGCCCTACGGCAGCGTGTACACCCTCGTCGAGGGGATCCGAGGCAAGGGTCACTACGTCGGCACGTACCTGGCCTGGCAGGTGAACAATACCGGCTGGTGGGGCGAAGGCGAGATCAAATTCTACCTGGATGGCGACACATGGCCAACCATTTGCGGCACCGGCACCGAAGACTACTTCTGCGGCTCGTACAACTTCGACCGGAACGGTCAGTACACCCCGTTCTCGACAGCCTATGCCGGACTCCCCCAGGTCATCCGGCCCGATGGTACGTACCGCTCGCAGCAGCGCTTCGGGTTGTATCGCTGGCATATCATGGATCCCATTCGGTTCGAGCGGGATCTCCGCGTCACCATTCAGGCCCTGGGCTGGCGTTCCGGCGGGCGCTATCTGCCTGCCCAGGACGATATCGCCTCAATGGTCTACTGGTACCAGACAGAGCCACACGCTACGTTCCCGGTCCTGCCGGATCGCGACGCGCTTGAGGTGATCTAGTGCCCGGCTCGCGTAAGAGATGAGAGAGCAAGTGCCCACAAGAGTACCCGATCGCTCCGTAGTCCGCAGAGAAGAGGGACTGACTCCGGCCGAGTCCTCGAAGCCGGCGGTCCGTCTCCGTCTTCTGCGGTCAGTAGGTGTGTCACTCGCGTGCGCGCTGGCTATCGCGTTCGGTGCCGTAGCTCAAGGGCCAATACCTGACGATCCCCTCCTGTTCTGGCGGCAGGCAACCCTCTACCGCGACGAGTGGGGCACCCCGCACGTTTTCGCCGACACGCCGCGTGCCGCCGCGTTTGCCTTCGGCTACGCCCAAGCCGACGATCATCTCGAACCGATGATGATGGCCTATCGGATTGCCAACGGCCGAGCCGCCGAGGTACTCGGCGAAGAACTTGCGGCCTCGGACGAGTTTTCGCTCAAGATGGGCTATGCCGAGCGCGCCGCCAAGGCCCTCGAGGATGCCGACATGTTGACGCGCGACCTCTGCGAAGGTTTCGCGCTGGGCGTAAACGCCTGGCTCGTCGATCATCCGGATCGCGTACCACCGTGGGTGGACGGCGCGCGGCCTGCCGACGTACTCGCCCTGCTTCAGTGCTATCTCATGAGCATGGCCCCTTTCGATCTGCCCGACGAATACGCGAGGCCCCCGGCGTCCCAATCCGGCAACGCATGGGCCATCGCCCCCGGCCGAACCGACGAGGGCAAACCCATTCTCGTGATTAACCCGCACGAACCCTACGAGGGGCCTTTCCGGTGGTACGAGGCCCACATGGTGGTGGGCTCGATGGGCCTCAACGTAGCCGGCGCGACCCTGTTCGGTCTACCGGTCATCCTTCAGGGCCACAACCCCGTCCTCGGCTGGGCGATGACGCCCAACGAGCCAGACTTCGCCGATGTGTACATCGAGGGCGTTCCGGAACTCCCGCACAATCCCAAGGTGCCCAATCAGCCGGCCTTCGACGAGGAACGGGCGCTCGTCGCCGCCTTGCTGGAGAACAGCAAGCGCTAC
>Ga0209717_1003605_pt1 | contig 13337 bp, 8 predicted proteins | sample AD_UKC048_MetaG_FD_184418 | JGI IMG/M metagenome (GOLD analysis project Ga0209717, IMG submission 184418) | Active sludge microbial communities of municipal wastewater-treating anaerobic digesters from USA - AD_UKC048_MetaG (SPAdes) (version 2) | ecosystem: Engineered > Bioreactor > Anaerobic >... | reverse complement strand
AGGGCAATGTCGATATCCATGTCGGTTTGTTCGGCGTAGTCTTCCTGGGCGGAAACGTCTTCGGAGGTCAGGACGGCTGCGTCGAGGCCATCGGTGTCGGATGATTTTTTACAGGATTGAAATATGGAGATGCCTGCGAACAGGATCGCTAAAAGCAAAATGGACTTTTTCATTTGAAATGTATTTGATCTTGATTGCTCAAGTAGTGATGTAATGTGTTCGGGTAAAAGGAATTGTGCTTCCGGCCGGGAAGTCGTAGGTAGACCGGCGGGGAGCCGGTGCGTTTAAAAGGGCGGACTTAAAATTTTGTTAAAACGTGTAGGTGGGATTTAACCACAAGGTGCACAAAGGGGTTGCACAAGGTTCACAAAAGGTTCGTTATCAATCTTTTGGTGTTCATTGTTCGGTGTTCGATATTCGGTAACACGAACACCGAACACCGAACACCGAACACCGAACACCGAACACCGAACACCGAACACCGAACACCGAACACCGAACACCGAATATCGAACACCGAATATCGAACACCGAATATCGAACCGAATGTCAAAAGGGGCCAATTCTTTCCACCCTAAACATTCCGTACACTGCTAGCGGGGACGCCAACAACGGCCAAAGGGGTGGCGCAAAGTTTACAAAAGGTTCGTTATCAATCTTTTGGGGACGCCAATAACGGCTGAAAAACTTATTATATTCAACCATTTACACTTTATTCGGTGTTCGATATTCGGAGTTCGATATTCGATATTTTTTAACACCGAACACCGAACACCGAATTCCTGCGTTACAGCAGATCACTTGTCACCACCTTTTTTCTTCGGACGCCTTTTAATCGGCTTTTTGTACTTCATCTCCCGGCGGTGCTTGGTCGCATTGCCCAGGTTTACCTTTTTGTTTTTCTCCAGTTTTTCATGGAAAGCCCCCTGCGAACGGATCAGGGTAGCGGATTTCATATAGTTTTTGCCCGAATACTGCGCTTCCTTTTCCTCCTCCGTGAGTTGCAGGGAAATGATCGATTCATCGGGCAAAGGCAATTCCGGAATCGGTTTACCCATCAGGGTTTCGATCTGGGTGCGGTATTCCGTTTCGGCATCCGAAACGAAAGTAACGGCCGCGCCTTCACTGTCCGCCCGGCCCGTCCGCCCGATGCGGTGAATGTAATTTTCCGGCGTATCCGGCGTATCGACGTTGATGACGTGCGTAATGTCCGTTACGTCGAGGCCGCGTGCCAGCAAGTCGGTGGAAACCAGTCCGCGCAGCATACCGTCCTGGAATTTCTGGATCGCCTGCATCCTGAAATTCTGCGATTTATTAGAGTGCGTGACGCTGAATTGCCCCGGGAATTTGCTTTCCAGAAATTCGAAAATCCGGTCGGCCATCCGTTTGGTCGCGCCGAAAATCAGCACTTTTTCCATGCTCTCATCGTGCTTCAGCAGGTATTCCAGCAGGTTGAGTTTGGAAAAATAATTGGGCGCCCGGTAAGCGCTTTGCTTGATTTTTTCCAAAGGTGTGCCCGCGCGCATCACCTCGATCAGTTCGGGAGCGTTAAAAAAGATATCGATCAGTTCGTCGACATCCTCGGTCATGGTAGCGGAAAAAAGCAGGTTTTGCCGCTTTTTCGGAATCAGGTCGAGCAGGGAACTCAACTGACCACGAAAACCGAGGTTCAGCATTTCGTCCACTTCGTCGATCACCAGTTGGCGCACCGATTTCAGGATGATCGCCCTGTTAAATACCAAATCGAGCAGTCGCCCGGGGGTTGCCACGAGAATATCCGTACCCGTTGCCATCGCTTTGGCCTGGGTGTTAATATTGGTGCCGCCGTAAATGCCGGCCACGCGCACGGTCATGTATTTGGTCAGTTTTTCGATGTCGCTGACCATCTGCAACACCAGTTCGCGGGTTGGTACAACAATCAGTACCCGGGGGTCTTTTTCCTTGCTGAACTTCATGTTGCGCAGGATCGGCAGCAGGTATGCATACGTTTTACCCGTTCCGGTTTGTGCAATGCCCACCACGTCGCGGCCCGATAATACCACCGAAAATGCTTTTTGCTGGATAGGCGTGGGATGGGTATAACCGATGTCCTTCAAGGCGTCTTGAAGTGCGTTTGTGAGGTTCAGCGATTCGAAAGTATCGGCCATTTTGGTTATTAGTTACTGGTTATTAGTTATCAGGGTGGATACGTTTGGTCTTCGTGTACGGTTTGCAATATTTAACCACAAGGGACACAAAGGGTTTTCACAAGGTTCACTAAGAATTGAATATCAACCTTTTGTGAACCTTGTGAAAACCCTTTGTGTCCCTTGTGGTTAAAAAAATGGTCGTTCAGTCTCCATCATCAAGCGTATCCACCCTGATAACCGATAACTGATAACCAGTAACTTATTTCAGTCTCCCCAGCACTTCTCTCATCCGGCGTACCGCTTCACGAAGTTGTTCCTCGGAAGCCGCATAACTCAGGCGGAAGCAGTTCGGATCGCCGAAAGCGGCGCCCGATACCAGGCCGACATACGCCGTAGACATCACGTAATCGCAGAAGTCGTCGGCATTGTTGATCGTAGTTTGTCCGTCCGATTTTCCGAAATAAGCGCTCACATCGGGGAACACGTAAAATGCGCCCTCGGGGTGGTTGGTGCGGATACCGGGGATTTCTTCCAGCAAAGACAAAACGATGTCGCGGCGTTCGCGGAATGCCTCGCGCATCTGGTCCGTCGGCGTCAGGTCGCTCATCAAGGCTACTGCGCCGGCTTTTTGCCCGAACGACGTAGCGCCGCTGGTCACCTGTCCCTGAATTTTGGAACAAGCATCGGCCACGTATTTCGGGCCGCCCATGTAGCCCAAACGCCAGCCCGTCATGGCAAAACCTTTGGCGAAACCATTGATGGTCACCGTGCGGTCTTTCACATTCGGAAAAGAGCCGATGCTGACGTGTTCGTGGGTGAAATTGATGTATTCGTAAATTTCGTCGCTCACGATCAGCACGTTTTCATGCTGCGCGATCACGTCGGCATATGCTTTCAGTTCTTCCCGGGAAAACACGGTACCTGTCGGGTTGCAGGGCGAAGAGAACAACACAAATTTCGTGCGTTCCGTAATCGCATCGGCGAGTTGCTGCGGTGTCGGTTTAAAATCCGTTTCCACACCGGCAAACACAGGAACCGGGGTTGCTTCGGCCATTTTCACGATTTCCCAGTAGGAAACCCAGTAAGGCGCGAACACCACCACCTCATCGCCCGGATCGAGCAATGCCTGGCAGAGGTTGTACACGGTTTGTTTGGCGCCATTGCTCACCACGATCTGCTCCGGACGGAAATCGAGGTCGTTGTCGCGTTTGAATTTTTCACAAATCGCCTTGGTCAGTTCGGGCAGGCCCGATACCGGCGTGTATTTGGTATAACCGTCTTTCAGGGCCTGATAAGCGGCTTCCTTGATGTGGTCGGGTGTGTCGAAATCAGGTTCGCCGAGGCTCAGGCTGATCACGTCGTGACCGAGCGCCCGCAGTTCGCGGGCCATACGCGCCATTTTGAGGGTTTCGGATTCGGCAAGTTTCTGAACGCGCTCGGAGAGCAGGGTGTGCGTGGCAGTCATGTAAATCGATGGAATACGGGTGAATAAAAAAGGTGGTTGGCCTTTTTTGATCGGACGGCGCAAAGGTAATGGAAAGTTATCAGTTATCGGGGGTACTTCGTTATTGGTTATAAGTTATTGGTTATTAGGGGTGGATAAGGGTAGATGGGAACAAATGTTTGGCTTCATTTTTACAGGTAGCCCAAGCGCAACGTGCATTCCGACGCCAAAATGCCATCTCAAGGCAGTAATTACCAGTAATATGGCTTGTTATTCGCGTAAACGCCAAGCGTAGCCACCGGGCCGCTTCAAGCGACCCGGTGGCTACGTGCTAACGCCTGGCTACTTTTTACAACAAATCAACCCTTACCCACCCCCAATAACCAATAACTGATAACGAATAACATTCAACGAAAAATAATCCCCAAATGCGCCGTTAGCAAACGCACATTCTCATCTTTTCCCAGACTGGTAAAATGAACGTCCAGCCCCGGCGTAATAATCAGTTGCCGCGTCACGCGTGTAAGGCCGCCGATACCGATATTGATGCCTGCGGTATTGTTGTTGTTCTTGTCGCGGTAAACCCCCACACCGGCACGAACGTACGGTTTCATGTCGAACGGGCGCGGCAACACCAACATCACATTAGCCGAAGCGTGCAGCCAGCGTGGATGTTGGATACCCACCGAACTTTCGGCCGTCAACTGGCACAAACCCAGCAGCAATTGCAGGTTCAGGTTTTCCCGCACCGGAAACGTCAGGTCGGCCATAGCGTAAATATTCGCATCGGCGGAACGATCGAGGGCGCCCAGCGGGTGCGTGGAACCCACATGCGCCGAAATCCAGGCTTTGCGCAGATTTTCTCCAAACGTGCCGCCGCCCTCTCCTGGCGTTTGCGGGTCGCCGGTGGGCAGGGAAACGGGCACGGACTCTTCACCGGTGCTGGAGCCGCTGTCGCATTTCGAGCCTTTGTATTTGGCAGATACTTTCCATTCGCCACCTTCCGCCACTACGTAAGTGTCAGAATAACAACCCATTGCATCGGTGAGCACCACGTGGTAAACCGGTGTGCCGTCGGGCGCTTCATAGCGTACGATGATCTCGGCATTGGGCTTGGCGGGGTTGGTGCAACCGGTGGTCGTCAGGGTATAGCAACTCGGATATTTGGTACCCGCTTTGTACGACGTAGCCGTGGTGCCCGCCTGCCGACACGGCGTCGCGGTGGTATTGGCCGTCAGAGTCGTCAGCGAGCGCAGGTTCACCTGCAAAGTGCCGCCGCCGTACGGAATGATTGTATTTCCCTTGGGCATCCAACTGGTGATGTAAATCTGGTGGTCGGTGCACACGGGCGCGTTGTCGGGCGGGTGCACCGTGAACGAACCCTCGTAGCGCTCGTGCGCCGCCAGCATTTTTTTCGGTTCGGCAAATGCTGCCGTCCAGCCCGGCGGAACCTGCTCGGCGCGGAAATAAAACAACTGGTGATAGTCGTACGGATTGGTCACGCTGAAATGGTAAGTAACTGTTTCGTACGGACTGGCCGTGCGGCTTTCTACGACATCTACGTTTTGCTGCGCCTTGTTATTAAAATCATTGACGTCGTTAAATACGTCCAGGATTTCTACCTGAATGCAGGCATGCGGGTTGTCGCCTCCTGCCGGTGTCCATTCCACAAAGTCGGTCACGTTGGCGCCCGGCGCGATGCTGGCATAAAATTTCTGCGCCACGAAGCGGTTAAAATCGGCATCTCCACCGATGGTATGGTACGGTTCGGAAATGCGCACCGCTACCGTTACGTCGAATGCAGTGCCCGGACCCGGGTTGTGCACCGTGAAATAAATCCGGTTCGTTTCGCCGGCTACCGGACTGTTGCCACGGTCGGCAGGTGTGTTGCCATTGTCGGTATCGAAACCGTCTTCCTGCGAATCCACCCAGATATCTGGACTGATCCAGAATGGATCGCCGACCACGATGTTTACGTCGTTGTCCGTTTCCGGCGGGTCGTATTGGATACGTACCCGAACGTTTTCTCCTCCCGTTGGCGCGCGTCGCGTCACAGTGAGGCCGTACGAGCCCGACAGGTTGTGCGCCTGCCCGTTGGCTTCCAGGGCCGCGTCGTCGAGATCGGTACTCACCACCTGGTCGATGATCTGCACCGGACCTTCGCCCTGGCGGATGTTTTCATTGACCGTATACAACAGCACACCCGATTCCGGCAACCGGCTATCGACTGATCCCGCAGCATTGGAACGCGCTTCCACAAAGAAAAACACGTTTTCATTGGCCATGCTGGTTACGCCCGGCGTTTGCCCGATGGCTATTACCCGCGGGCTGGCGGTATTGGTCGACGACAAAAAGTTGAGCGGAATTTCCTGGTCAAATGCAATGCCCGCAGCAGGACGCGGAATCCAGCGGATGCTCGCAGCGTTGTGCATGCTCATCCACAAAGCCTTTTCTTTCGACCAGCCCAGCGGCTGTACTTCATTCTGATTCGCCATAATGTCCCAGTTATCGACATGCGGCTGCGCAAATGCAACGCCCGGATGCGGGTACAAATCCATCAAACCCAACTGGTGGCACACCGCATGTTCCAGCCGGAATTGCGGATTAATATTCGTATTCGCCGAAGTAACCGACACCGATAGCGGACGCGTCAAACCTGCGGGCAGGCTGTACGGCCATGGCCCCGTGGTAGCCCAGTCGCCCGTAAAACCCTGGTCGTTGAGCAGGATGACGATGCGGGAAATGTCATCGGCTGTGCCCGGACCCTGGTCAAAAATGCCGGGCTCGGCAGCCACGATATTGTCGATAGCGTCTTCCGCCATTTCGATGAGCGGGTTGTGGTCGTTGGATAAATACGTGCCCAGCGGGGTAGTCAAAGTAACCTGCCGGAAAACGGGTACGATGGTCGTCTGACCGTAACTCACTTCGCTGATGTAGGTATTGATATTCGTCATCAGGTTCTGGCAGTTGGCAAGACCGGGCGCGCCTGCCGGCGTGGTGCCGGGCATTGCAGCGCGCAGCACCAGCGTATTTTGCACGCCCGTCGGGGAAGGCGGTTCCTGTGTATCGGCTGTGGCTACCAGCGCATATCCTTGCGACGGATTGCCCTGGTTGATGGCCGTCCCGATCACTTCGATGCGCCAGGTGCCAGTTTGTGGGGTGTTCACCAGCACCATTTCCACATTGTTTACGCCGTCGAACGCGCCGCCTGTGGCAGACTGGCCTGCGTTGAAGTTATTTCCCAGAAAAACGGTGGTACCGTCGGGCGCCGTCACGCGCAGGTTCACGTCGTTCACCACTGGCGCGCCGAAATTGGCACTGGCTGCCGGCGGTTCCATCCATGTCAACGTCACCTTCAGGGGTTGCGTGTTGGTGGCCACGGGCAGGAAATACGTATTCGTTTCACCGGTATTCAGGCCGCCATCGTGCCGAACGTCCCATACCCAGGTGTTGCGGGCGTCGCCGGCAAAGTAGAGCGCGTCGTCGAGCACCAGTTCGCCCCAGCCTTCGAGGTTGGTCGGATAGCCGTTTACATTGGCGGCTACGCCGAATGCGTCGGTGCCGGTCATGTTGCGTGTAGCATTCAGCAGGGTGGCTTTGAGCAAAGCGCCGGAAGGTGTGAAGGCGTGGTCCGGCCGTTTGGTGCCTGAAGGATACCAGCCTTCCGTGAAATACTGGCGCACCAGGGCGCCCGACGCTGCAACTGCCGGTGTGGCCATGCTGCTGCCTCCACAGGCGAAGGTGGTGCAATTGGTGCCTGCCTGCGAGGAAGTGGTATTGGACCCCGGCGCGTAGATCTCCGGTTTGCGGCGGTTGTCGAAGGTAGGTCCGACGCCGCCGGTCGCTATGTTGTTCGTGTTCGCTTCCGAAGACGCCGCTACGCACAAGCCGTTTTTGGAAGAAAATGGCGGACGAATGGGGCTCGGCGAGTCGTTGTTTCCGTCGTTGTTGGTGTCGATGTTGTTTCCGGAAGAAACGACCACAAGTTGGTCTTCATCATTCCAGGTAAAATCGTCGAGGTCCTGGCTCAACGCGGTGTAGGCATTTTGCACGGCCGAATTTTTGTCGCTCCAACTGTTGGAATGCACAAATGCGCCGTCGCTGCGCGCTTCGTCAAGATATTGAGCAAAAGTTCGCGTGCCGCCGCCGTTGGAAAATGCCACGTCGTTCAGGTCGCCGTAGGTCAGTTTGGCATTAAAAGCGATGCCGTTGTTGGCATTGCCCGCGCTGTTTCCGGCAACGGTGCCGGCAGTGTGGGTGCCATGGCCGCTGTTGCAATTGGCCGCCGCCGCAAAAGGCGACGCAGTTACCTGCCGGAAACCCACCACTTTCCGGTGCGTGGGGCCTGGATTGGCGACGGCGCCATCTGTGAAAAAGCAGTGGTTCATGTCGAGTGGCGCATCGATCAGGCCCACCACCTGCCCTTCGCCGCGAATGCCGTTGTTGTAGAGTGGGGTAGCGGCGCCGTTGGACTGTATGATACCCTGCACGCCGCCGTTGTAAGGCACGAGCCCGTCGGCAGCATCGATGGTGATATCGCCTTCTTCCTCTATCCATTTTACTTCGGGGTAAGCGGCCAGTTTGGACAGGTCGGCCGTGCCGGAGACGCGGACGCGCACCCGACCGTTGGGTTGTTTGGGTGTTTGGTCGAATACACGCAGCACCTGAATGCCGTCCTTGCGCAGTTGTTCGCCGAAAAGTTTGGCATTGGCGCCGCGGTGCAGGTTCAGGTTAATGATAAGCCCGCGTTGTGCCTGGCGTTCTTTGGTGACAAAATTACCCTTGCCGGCGGCTGGTGAAATCTTGTAGGCCGGCTCGTAATTGCCCGTCCAGCGGAACACCGGCAAGCGGCTCAAGGCGCTCAATTGCTGGCGGCTCACTTTTTCGAGGTAGGTGTAATTGGGGAAATACTGGTCGAGTTTCAGGCCGAATTCCTTTCGCAGCAGATCCATGTCGGCACGCAGCAGGGCGTGTTTGAACTGGATGAGCCGGTATACGGAATCGCCTTCGGAGCCTACACTTTTCAGGCGATTTTCGATGGTGGGCATGTTTTGCAGCGGATCGAACACATAAGTGTTGATGCGGATGCGGTAATCGGTGCGCGCCGTGTCGGGCGTTTGCGCGTTCAGTGCCGGAAACAGGCACAGCCACGCCAGGCTGAGCAGCAGGCGCAGGGGGGTAATAGGTTTCATGGTTGGATGATTTGGATGGTTATGAGAGAGGTGGGAAAGGCGGAGGGCCTTGCGGCCTCCCTCTCCGAGGGCTCTGTTCGGCTACGCCCCTCATAGGAATAATTGCAACGCGGATTACGCGGATAAAGCGGATTTACGCGGATTTTTGTGGCCTTGCGGCCACTTTTTTTATTTTTTACCACTAAGGCACGAGGGCACAATGCGTAGATTACACATCATTCTGATAAATAAGACGCGGCAAAAAATCTGAATATGAAGAATCGATTAAGCAATTCACACATTTCGAAGGTGTAAAATGTGTAATCCACGCTTTGTGTCCTCGTGCCTTGGTGGTTAAAGAAAAGATGGCCGCAAGGCCACAAAAATCCGCCTAATCTGCCCTCTCCGAGGGCTCTGTTCGGCTACGACGGGTACAGCCAAACAGATCCCTCGAAGAGGGGGGGATGGCTTACATAGCCGCCCTGGTCCCCTTCGCCGTAAACCGCACAGCAGTATGCACCGCAAAATTGGCTACCGCAGCAGCGATGACGGAGGTCTGGAACATATCCTGCCCGGCCATAGCCAGTCCGACGCCGGTGGCGACCAGGGCGCCCATGATTCTCCAGGCGACCCAGTAGAAGTACGTGTTGTCGTCGTCGCCGAGTCCGCCTTTGACGAACAAAGAAGCCATGAAGCCGACCGCGAGATAAAGTGAGATTCCCATTTTTTTAAGGTTTTGAAGTGAATATTGGGTTTGTAATGACCTTAATGGAATGGGAGGGGGAGGGCGTGAACTGGGGAAGGGGATTTTTTTGGTTGACGGAGGGATTGTTCAAATCATGGCCACCATATAAATCACATATAGAATCATGGTCTGAAAGACGTATTCGGGAGCCGTTCCCCAAAACCGTCGGGGTTATAAAACCGCAACAGGAAATCGAGATGCCGGGACAACGATGTCGTCGTGGTTACCGGAAAGCGCAGGTTTCGGTCAGAAAAACGCTCCAGCAGGTAGTGCATCATAAAGGGAGTGCAGTGGTTTAAAAAATTGAAAAACAAATCGGCAGCCTGCCGGTCGTCGAGTGCGGGTTCGGAGAGTCGGTACGCCAGAAGTGCCACGACAGAAGATACAAAAACACCCTCGCCGGGCTCGAAAAAGACGGCTTCTCCTCTTCCATTCGGGAGCAATTGCGGGTCGGTAAAACAACCCGGTATAGGCGCCGACCGCGCTGGCAAACCTCCTTTTTCCGTGTAGGCATTGTAGAAATCGTTCGATGCCTCAAAAGCGGCTATCATGGCTTTTTCACTCGTAAAAAACACCAGGCGCTCGCCGAAATACATCAGGTGGGCCGATTCCATACGATCTGTGATGTCGCGAAGCGATTGCCGTTTATCTTCCGGCCAGGCGTAGAACGTTACGGTCGCATCGGGCGCATTTTTTTTACGGTGAGTTTCCGCGGAGTCCGCCACGCCGATGGCGGCCAGGGTGCCGCTCACCCACCATTATTCCTGCCAGGATACCAGGCTGGTGAATACCAAAAATCCCTGCTGAATTCCCTGCATTTCTACGGACTCCCGTCGGAATTCGAAGATGCGGCCGGTTTGCCAGTGGCGAAATGAGTACAACCGTTCGTCGGCCTTTTCAAAAACGAACTCGCCGATGACGCGCTCGTTTAAACTGCGGATGTCGGCGCGCAGTGCTTCCGTGCCACGTACCGTTTCAGCCAGCCATTCCGGCGTGTTGTAGGCCAGAAACGAGGCCCTGGTTTTATACAGATAATCGTCCTGAATAGTATATAATAATTTACCGGTATCATTATGGAACCATTCGTTCACATAAGCTCGCTCTTTCATCATTTCCTCTACGGCCAGATTCATTCTCCGCTCGTATTCCGGTCCGAGCAGGTAATTTTCAAAGGCCATCCAATGTAACCTGACCTTCATTTCGAAGAAATAAACGTCATCTCCGAGCGATAGGTACTGATCAATTCCCGGAACACCGAGTCGGATAAGCGGAGGTAATAACTATCATATGCAGGATCGAAACGCTTGTATGGGCGGTATTTCATCCAGTCGGACCCGGCGACGGCGTAGACGGAGAGTTGGCGGCGGCGTTTTAACATGGCGTACTGGTGTGGGTGGTGTTGTAAGCCGCGAAAATAAGGGAAACGGGGTTTTAATAAGGGAAATGATCGTGTTTTTGCTTTAGGAGGTGTTTGAATGCTGCTTTAATAAGGGAAAAACAGATGCTTGCATTCAACGTAATTTGGGCGGACCAGGCGCATCGTGTCTTGATGAGCGCAGCGAAGCAGGGCCGGCAGGGTAAGGTTTTGAACAGGATTACCGGGATTTTAAAGGATTAAAAGGATTCCAGATGTGATGTCGAAATTTTCAGGATGCGGGCACTATTATGTGGGCATCTCGTCGGGAATCCTTTTAATCCTTTTATATCCTGATAATCCTGATTCTTACTTTCATCCCCATCATAGTGGATACTGGCTGGAAGAAAAAATTACAAGTCGGGACTATCGAAAATCACTCCGGTTCCCGAACCCGTCATTTCGGTTGTCTAGAGAAGTGTTACGGTCCTGGAACGCATCGTTTGGGTTCCACAGAGAAGCGTTTAGGTCCAAAAGAGAAGTGTTTAGGTCTTCGAGAGAAAGTTTTGGGTTACTCTACCTTAATGTTTGGCTATAAGACCTAAACATTTGATCAAAACACTTAAACGATTGGGTATAGGAACCCAAACGTTTGGGTATTGGTCCCAAACGTTTGGGCTTCGGACCCAATTACTTCTCCATAGGACCTAAACGATTCGGCTACGGACCTAAATGTTTAGGTTCCAGACCTAAACGTTTAGGTTCGGGACCCAAACGTTTAGGTCCACCAACGTATACGTTTAGGTATTGGACCCAAACGTTTAGGTCTGGGACCCAAACGTTTACGTTGCGGACCTAAAAAATTAATATTGTTAATTTTATAGATTATAATATTGTATATATTAATCGAAAAACGATTTATTTCGACAATTTTCACGGGTTCATATATCGTTTCGGGACACTCGTCGGGAATGTCTTGCAGCCGGCAAACGGTTGCCCATAGATTTGCCCTATTCTTATCACCTTTTAAATTCATAAAACCCATGCCGTTTTACGATGTAGTGCAACAGCACATTTCACCCGAAGAACTGAATGCCATCGACCAGTCTATCGACGCACTCGAAAAAGCACTGGAAAACAAAAGGCGCAACCTCTCACCCGAAGAACGCCAGCGTTATGGTAGCGTGAACGAGGCCAACAAACTTTTCGTCAACAAAGTGTTCGATTTCTCCAAAACCCAGCCGGCGATGTGTAGCCCCGATGTCGACTGGAAGGAATTTGCCGATGATTACCAGGACCGTGTGTATATTGAGACTCGACTCAACCGCCTCAAATCACTGGTGGAGATCATGGAGAACAGCAAAATCCTGCACGACTTCGACAATTTCCAGAATGCCCTGATGGATTATTCCTACACGATGTATAAAAAGGATACCGAAGCGGGCGGATACGTGACCAAGTACAGCGAATTGAAGCAGTTCTTTCCACGTACCGCTCCGGGCGCCGGTAATGGCCCGGTGGTAGAAAAGACCCAGTAATGGTGTGAGCGTCTGTTGAAAACGGGCGCGAGGTTGTCCCGGAATTTCCAGTAATGGAGGTTCCGGGTTTTTTTGTGCTCACCATTTGCCATCTCTCTCCGCCGTTCCAAAATCATCCCACACACTATTTTCTCTTCTTGCGCCGTTTCCTCACCCTTCCTACCTTTGACCCGAAAACAGAAGTGAGAAGTGAGATGTGAGAAGTGAAAAATCAGGCCGCCCGACAAGAAAACAATCAATGTTTTTCTGGGGCGCTTACTTTCTCTAAATCTCACCGTCTCAACTTCTCACGCTCTCACACCTCTCACCATCTCACCTATCTAAAAAATGGCACGATTAACCACATTTTCCCGCCTGCTGATCACCTTGCTGATCGTAGCGGTCCTCTTTTTTGTAGCACGCAAATTTATCCCCGGAATGGGCGGTTCCAAAGACACCACTCCGACACCGACCGAACAACCCACCGCAGGAACGGCGGGAGAAAGTTCCACACCCTCCAGTTCGACCTGGGGTTCGGGCAAATCGGGACCTTCGTTTACGCCGGTTGCTTTTAATTACACGGCGCCCGCACCGAATGGCGGCAAACTCAAAGGCGTGGTCGAACTCGGCGCGACGGGTTTCAACTCGTTTATCATCCGCCTGGATGCCCAGAAAAACTGGAAACTGGAAAAAGCGGAATTCGGTGTGAGCCTGGTCAAAGAAGGCCTGGCTACCGACGACGACGTGAAAAACGGCCTGAAACGCTACATCGCCGACATGCTGTCGTTCGGTGTAGGTCCGAAAGACATCCACTTTGTGGTGAGTTCGGGTGCGCAAAAAGAGCCGATCATGGAAAAAATCAATGGGGCACTGAAGGCTCTGGGCTATTTTGTCAACGTCGTGACGCCGGAGCAGGAAGCGCGTTATGCCCTCAAGGCGGCATTGCCTTCTTCGTTCAACAGCCGCGCGTTCGTGGT
>Ga0209717_1003601_pt1 | contig 13343 bp, 9 predicted proteins | sample AD_UKC048_MetaG_FD_184418 | JGI IMG/M metagenome (GOLD analysis project Ga0209717, IMG submission 184418) | Active sludge microbial communities of municipal wastewater-treating anaerobic digesters from USA - AD_UKC048_MetaG (SPAdes) (version 2) | ecosystem: Engineered > Bioreactor > Anaerobic >... | reverse complement strand
GGCCGGGCAGCGGCGTGTCGCAGCTGGTGGCCGGGTTGGCGCTGGCCAGGGCCATCTGCACCGCGCCGGTGGCCACCGTCAGGCACACCAGCCGCCGGTGGCCGGTGGCCAGGCTGCGGGCCTGCAGCGTGGCGGCCAGCACCTGGTCGCGCCAGGCGCTGCCGCGCAGGCCCAGCGTGCCGTCCAGCCGCGGCAGGGCCACCACCGCCAGCACGCCCACCAGCAGCAGCACGGCGATCAGCTCCACCATGGTGAAGCCGCGTGCCGGCCGTGGGCTGACCGGGTCAGTACAGGTCGCGTGCATGGACGGTCTTGCGGGTTTCCGGGGCAAAGATGCCGAAGCTGGCGCGTGCGGCGGGGTCGCGGTCGGCCGACACGGCGCAGCTGCCGTTCTGGGCACGCAACCAGGGCAGGGCGGCGCCGGTGGTGGCGGGGTGGGCGGTGTTGCAGGACTGGTCGGCAGTGGTGCTGCCCAGGTTGAGGGCGATGTCCAGGCTGAGGGTGCTGCCGGCCGGGGTGGGTGCGGCCAGGGTGATGCTGCCGTTGCCGCTGCCCATGGCCAGCGCACCGGCGCTGGTGGTGGCGGCGCTGGCCGCGCCCGTGGCGCCGCGCGGGTTGGCCAGGGCCACGCTGGCGCCGGCCAGCGCGGTACAGCTGTCGGCGCTGTTGAGCAGCCAGGCACTGCCGGCCCAGTACTCGGCCACCACCGGCAGCTGCAGCGCGGCCGTGGCCTTGCCGAAGGCGTTGCTCAACCGCAGCCGGCCGCTGCGCAGCGGCAGCGTGGGCTCGGTGCCGCCGGCCGAGCTGACCAGGGCGGCGCCGCTGGCGCCATTGCTGGCGCGCAGCACCAGGCTCTGCGGGGCGGTGGCCTTGGTGCTGAAGGCGTAGCTCGGCAACGCGCTGGCCACGCCGGCGCTGAAGGCGCTGGCGGCGATGCTGGCGCCCGACAGCGTGCCCAGGCCCAGGCCGCCGGCGTCGGCCAGCGTCACCGCCTGGGCGAAGGTGGGGGTGGTGGTGGCCGTGCCATTGAAGTTGACGGTGGTGCCGCCGGCGGCGTTGAGCGCCGTCACCGTGGTGGGGATGGGCTGGCCGGCGTAGCTGAAGGCGCCGCAGGCATGGCTGGCGGCCACGCTGAAGCGGTGCGGGATCACGTCGCCGACGGAGCCGTTGGTGGCGCTGGTGGCCACGTACAGGCAGGTCTTGGGCACGCCCACCAGCGGGTCGCCGAAGTTGGCGTTGTTGCAGGCCACATTGCCGGTCTGCCCGGCCTTGGCCACCCAGGTGCCGCGCTCGCCGTAGTACACCGTGGCGGTGGTGCCGGCAGGCAGCGCGCAGGTGCCGTTCTCGTTGGCGCAGGTGATGGCATTGCCGGCGCTGCTGCCATAGGCCTGCAGGCCGCTGCCCAGGTAGCCGCCGGCATTGGTGCTGCGCACCACCAGGTCGCCGCGGCCCACTTCCGTCCAGGCCAGGTTGGTGGCGCTGGCGCTGCCGTTGGTAAAGGCACCGAAGCCGCCCGAAAAGCTGCCATTGGCGGCACCACCCCCGGTGGGCTGCAGGCGTGCCCAGCCCACGAACAGCGTCTCGGCGCCGGTCTCGCGGCCGAAGTTCGGGGTGGCGTCGCCGCTGGCGTTGCGGGCCGTCACGGTGGCGCTGAAGCCGCTGCCCGCACGGATCGGCCCGGCGGTGATGCTGCCCAGGCTGAAGCGCTCCGGCGCGGCGATGAAGCTGTCGCTGCCGCTCATCACCAGGCCGGTGTCGGCGGTGGCGGCACCGCCGGTGTAGGTGGCGCTCAGGGTCAGCTGGCCGGCGTCGGCGTACTGCAGGCTGGTGCTGGCCACGCCGCTGGCGTTGAAGGCCAGGCTCACGGCGCGGCCGCCACCGTCGCAGGCGGCCGCCGCGCTGCCGCTGGCGTTCAGTGCGCTGCCGCCCACGCGCGCGGGCAGGCTGCCGCTGCTGGGGTTGTCGTAGCTGCAGCGGAAGGTCACGCTGCGGGTGACATTGGCAAAGGCCGGCGTGCAGGCCAGGCCGTTGTCGCTCTTGCGCACGGCCTGCACGGTGAAGGCCTGGCTGCTGTCGCTGCGGTGGTGGGGCAGGTCGAACAGCAGGCCGGCATCGGCGGCGGTGAAGGAGCAGGCTGGGCTGCCAAAGTCGCAGCTGGTGGCATTCAAGGCTGCTGGCGTGCTGCTGGCCACGCCCAGCACGGCGGGTGTGGTGGTGGTGACCTGCACACTGATGGTGGTGCTGCCGCTGCCTGACGGAATGCTGAAGGCCGTGCCCGCCGGCCAGGCCACGGAGCCGCCGGTGGCGCCGAGGGTGCCGGTCACGCCGCCTGTGTAATCGCTGCTGCAGGCCGCATCGGCGCAGGCCCGGACCGTCACAGTCGACGGCGTGCAGGTCAGGCCGGTGCCGCTGGCATGCTGGATCTCCAGGTGGTGCGGGCCGGCGGGTGGCGGGCAGGGGGCGGTCTCGGCGTGCAGCGCGGCCACCTGGCCTGCCGTCAGCTCGCCGTTGAACACCCGCACCTGGTCGATCAGACCGATGAACCGGTAGTTGGTGTTGGCGCCCCAGCCGCCGATCTGCAAGCTGCTGCTGGCCACCGCGTTGGCCGTGCTCGGCGTGCCTGCGAGCCGGGTGAGCGACTGGGCCACGCCGTCGATGTAGAGCTTGTTGTCGATGACGCTGCCATTGGTGAACACGGCCACCACATGCCGCCAGGTCTTCGCCAGGCTGGCCGATGGCACGCCATGGACATCGCCCTGCGCCGTGTTGAAGCCGAAGTTCGCGCCGCTGAACCACAGGTCATGCAGATGCCAGCCGATCGGCATGCCATTGCCGCTGCCCGACCAGTACATCCAGAACGCCACCGTGGTCTTGGCGCCTGCTACGGTGGACACCGGCAGGCCGGTGACGATGAAGCCCGGCCCGTTGTTGACCGGGCCCGCCAGGCTGGCGTAGCTGCAGGTGCCTGGGGTGCCGGGGATGGCCGGCGTGCTGCTGGCGGTGGTGGGCCTGGCGGCGCCCTGCGCCTTGCCGTGGAACGGGCCACCGCCGTAGCCGGCGCCGTCGATCAGCTCGCCTGCGGTGCCGTTGTAGCTGGCTTCGTTGAAGTCGTAGCTGGCAATCAGCGGGGCCTGTTCCTCGGTGAACAGCCCGCCACCGTCGGCGGTGCCAGGCGGGATGATCGTGTAGACCGCATCGCCGGGCCTCAGCCAGTGCAGCGCTGCCACCGCTTGCCCGCCGTTTTCGTAGAACTCCATCGTGATGGGGTAGTCCACCCCGGCATTGAGCGTGATGGCGCTGCTGTTGTCCAGCGTCGCGCCGTGGTTGGTCCAGTTGTTCACCAGTTGCACGCTGTTCACCCACAGGCGCACGCCGTCGTCGCTGCGGGTCTGGAAGCGATAGCTGCCGGTCACCGGCACGCGCACGAAGCCTGTCCAGCGGATGCTGAACCGGTCGGCCGGCACGCCTGTGGCTGGGGCAGCATTGACCCAGTCGAATCCCACCGTGCCATCCACGCGCTTCAGGCCAGCGGGATCGGTCAGGGTCATGTTGTTGAAGTAGACGCCGGTCAGGCCGGATCCGTTCGGCACCGTGCACAGCGCCGGCATGGCCGCGGTGGTGTTGTTGCGCACGCAGCTGTTGCTGCAACTGCCCTGGTTGCCGCAGCACACACCGGCCACCGTGGCCTGCAGGCCCAGGGTGACGGCCCGGCTGCTGGTCAGTGTCTGCACGCAGGCCTTGGCCACCGCCGCCTGCGCCAACGTGACCGTGCCCGCATGCGCCCGGATGTCGCCGACCACGGTGGCGCCGTAGCCGATGCTGATGTTGGCGCTGCCACCTGCCACGATGGCGCCAGCCACGGTGGTCTCCTGGCCGATGGTGATGGTGCTGCCGGCCGTGATGCCGCCACCCACCTGGCTGCGGTAGGCCGTGGTCACCTGCGCGCTGGCGCTGATGTGGCCGCGCACCACGGCCTGGTCGGCCAGGATCGCATTGCCAGCGTCGACGGTGATGTTGCCGGACACGCTGGTCTGGTAGCCCAGGCTGACCTGGCCGGCCGTGGCGCGCAGGCTGCCGCCGAAGCTGACGGCGCCATCTGCGTCATGGATCTCGTTGGCTTGCACGGCGGCGTTCACCACCGCCTGGTAGCCGGGCCTGAGCCGGCCGCGCACCACCAGGGTCAGGTCGCTGGCGCTGCCTGACGGATTGATGCGTGCGCTGTTGAGGTCGAGATTGCCACTGAAGGTGATGCTGGCCGGCTTGGTGCCGCTGATGCTGACCGTGTCGCCCCAGGACAGACTGGTGATGCTGCAGGTGTAGCTGCCGTTGCTGCCGCTGCAGCCCGCCGGCATCGCTGCGGGGAAGTCGTAGCTGGCGGCACTGGCGGGCCCGGCCAGCAACAGGACAGCCCAGCAGAACACGGCGAGAAGGCGTGGCATGCGCATCCCGGCGATGTTGCGCTGCATCTGGCCTGCGCCAGAACGCAAAAAGCGGCGCTCAGCGCCGCTTGTTCTGCTGGAAGGCGGCGCCGGGCGCCGCTCAGCCTCTCATCACACCCCGTTGCCGGCCGCGATGCCGGTGAAGGTGCCGGTGGCACTGCCATCGGTCTGGGTGATGGTGCAGGTGGCTTCCACCGCATTGCTGCCGGCCGCGCCGGTGCCCAGCGCCGCGTCGGCGATGGTGTAGCCGTTGGGCATGCCGCCCTGCATGATGGTGCCCAGGTCGTTGCAGTTGTCCACCTTCACGCACTTGCCGGCGGCCGGTGCGTGCTGGGTCACGGCACAACCGCTGTAGTTGATCGTCATGGCACTGGCGGCGGCACCGACCACGCCCTTGAGCGCAGCGGCCTTGGCGTCGCTGTTCATGTCGATGAACTTGGGCAGGGCGGTGGCCGCCAGGATGCCGAGGATGACGATGACGACGATCAGCTCGATCATCGTGAAGCCTTGAGGACGCAGTTTCATGGTTTCGCTCCGTTGAAAAGGGACAGTGGTTGATGGACTCGACAGCTCCCTCAGCCACTGGGCGTCGGGGTTGCATGGGGTATCGGACAGTGCTTTCTATTTCTTGAGCGTGACGCGACCGAGATCCCACAAAGGGAGAAATACGCCCAGGGCGAGCACCAGCACCAGCACGCCCAGGAACACGATCAGGATCGGCTCGATCTGCTGCGACAGCGTCTTCAGCTCGTACTGCACGTCGTTGCTGTAGAGCTCGGCGATCTCCTCCATCAGCTCGTCGACCGCGCCGGTCTCCTCGCCGACGGCGATCATCTGCAGCACCACCGGGGTGAACACGCCGCTGGCGATGGCCGCACGCAGGATGGTGTCGCCGCGCTCCACCGCCTCGCGCATGCCCTCGACCTTGCGGCTGATCCAGGCGTTGTCCACCGTCTGGGCCACCACGCTCAGTGCCTGCTCGATGGGCACGCCGCTCTTCAGGGCCAGCGAGAAGCTGCGCGCAAACCGCGACAGCGTGGCTTTCTGCACGATGCGCCCGGCCAGCGGCAGCCGCAGCACCAGGCGGTCCCAGGCCTGGCGGCCGGCGGGCCGGGCGATCCACTGGCGCAGCGTGAAGAAGGCCGCCACCGCGCCGCCCAGCAGCAGCCAGCCATAGTTCAGCGTGAAGTTGCTGCTGGCCACCAGGATGCGCGTGGCCAGCGGCAGCTCGGCACCGAAGCTCTTGAACACATTGGCGAAGGCCGGCACCACCAGGGTGTTGATCACGCCGATGGCCACCATCATGGCCAGGATCACGAAGGTCGGGTAGCGCAGCGCGCTCTTGACCTGCTGGCGCATGAACTGCTCGAACTCCAGGTGCCTGAACAGGCGCATGAACACGTCGTCCAGCCGGCCGGTCATCTCGCCCACGCGCACCATCGACACATAGAAGTTGTTGAACACCCCGCCCTGCTGGGCGAAGCAGATCGACAGCTCGATGCCCGATTCCAGGCTGTGGCGCACATTGGCCAGCACTTGCTTGAAGCGCTGGTTCACCGCCGAATCCTGCAGCCCGGCCAGCGCCCGCAGGATGGGCACGCCGGCGCGCAGCAGGGTGTGCAACTGGCGGCTGAACATCATCAGATCGGCCGGCTGCACCTTGGGCTGGAACAGTGCCAGCGGTTTGCTGCCTGCGGCACCGTCGGGCGCGCCGGCACCGCGGCTGGCGGCGATCTGCAGCGGTGTGACCCCGCGCGACATCAGCAGCGTGGCCACGGCGGTGGCGTCGGCGCCGTCCAGCTCGCCCTGCACGTCGCCGCTGGCCCCGCGGCCGGTGTAGGCAAAGCGTGGCATCAGTCCTCCATCGCCGTGCCCACGCGGACCACTTCGTCCAGCGTGGTGCGGCCGGCCAGCGCCAGGCGCAGGGCGTCACGCCGCAGCGTGCGCCCGGCCATCTGGCGCCGCCCAGCCTGGGTGAAGCGCACCGGGTCGCCGTCGTTCATGGCCTCGACCAGGTCCTGCGTCATCTCGATGAATTCATACACGCCGGAGCGGCCGCTGTAGCCGGTGCTGTTGCAGGCCTCGCAGCCGCGGCCATGGCGGAACGGCCGGCTGGCCAGCACCGCGTCGCAGTCGGTGCCCAGGGCCTGGCGCAGCCAGGCGTGGTGGTGGGCGTCGGGCTCATGCGGTTCGCTGCAGTTGCTGCACACGGTGCGCACCAGGCGCTGGGCCAGCACCAGGTGCAGGCTCAGCGCCACCATGTAGCGCGGCACGCCCATGTCGATCAGCCGCAGCGGCGTGGACAGCGCGTCGTTGGTGTGCAGGGTGCTCAGCACCAGGTGGCCGGTCAGCGCGGCGCGCAGGCCGATCTCGGCGGTGGTCTGGTCGCGCATCTCGCCGATCAGGATCACGTCGGGGTCCTGCCGCAGCGCGGCGCGCAGCACACGCTGGAAGCTCAGGTCGATCTTGTCCATCACCTGCACCTGGTTCAGGCCGGGCAGGCGGTACTCGATCGGGTCTTCGACGGTGATGATCTTGCGCTCGGTGTCATTCAGCGCATTCAGTGCGGCATACAGCGTGGTGGTCTTGCCGCTGCCGGTGGGGCCGGTGACGACGAACATGCCGTTGGGCCGCTGCAGGCAGCGCGCCACCGCGGCGGCCACCTCGGCCGGCAGGCCCAGGCTGTCGATCTGCAGCAGGCCGGCGCTCTGGTTCAGCAGCCGCATCACCACCGATTCACCATGCTGCGTGGGCAGGGTGCTGATGCGCACGTCCACGCTGCTGTGCTTGAGCTTGACGTGGAAGCGGCCGTCCTGCGGCAGGCGCTTCTCGCTGATGTCCAGCCCGCTCATCAGCTTCAGGCGCAACGCCACCGCGCCGGCGATCTTGGGGTCGGCCTCGGTCTGCACATGCAGCACGCCGTCGATGCGGAAGCGGATGCGCAGGTGCCGCTCCTGCGGCTCGATGTGGATGTCCGATGCGCGCGAGCGCAGCGCCTGCTCGAACATCGAGCTCAGCAACCGCACCACCGGTGCGTCTTCGGTGGTGGCGGTGCTCAGGCCGAGCAGGTCGCCGATCTCGTCTTCGACGTTGGCGATGTCGGCCGTCAGTTCGCGCGCCAGGCCGGCCATCACGTCGCCGCCGCGGTACACCCGGTCCAGTGCGGCCAGCAGGTGGCTTTCGGCCACCACCGCCAGGTCGATCTCGCGCCGCGTCAGGCGCGTCACCTCGTCGTAGGCGTTCAGGTCGGTGGGGTCGGCCATGGCCACCCGCAGCGGCGCGCCGGGCGTGTTCTCGATCGGCAGCGCGCGCAGGCGGCGGGCGTGCGTCTCGGGCAGCAGGGCCGCCACCTCGGGCCGCAGGTTGCGGCTGGTCAGGTCGATGAAGGGTGCCCGCAGCTGGCGTGCCACTGCCTTGGCGATCTGCACCTCGGTCACCCACTGGCGGTCGATGAAGATGCGGCCGAGCTTGCGGCCGGTCTTCTTCTGGTCGACCAGGGCTTCATCCAGCTGGGCGGGCGTGAGCAGCGCCTCCTGGATCAGCAGGTCGCCAAGGCGGATGCGTTCTGGACGGGCCATGGTGGGACTGCGCCTGCGGTGGGGTCAGCGGGTGGGCGTCGAGGCCGGCGCGGGCAGGCCGCCCAGCGTGGGGCCGTCGGGCCAGGCCGCACCTTCCTGGATGATGGTGGGCTTGAGCATGATCACCAGCTCGCGCTTGTTCACCACCGTGCCGGTCTGGCGGAACAGGCCGCCCACCACCGGCGCCTCGCTGACCACCGGCAGGCCGGTGCGCTCGTCGCGCAGTTCCTGCTTCATCAGGCCGCCGATGGCCACGATCTGGCCGTCGCGCACCCGCACGATGGAATCGGTCTCGTTGACCGCGCTGGCCGCCAGCGGCAGCTTGAAGGCGCCCAGCGAGCCCAGGTCGATGTTCTTGTTCTTCTCGGTCACCGTGCTGATGGTGGGGTGCACATGCAGCATCACGTTGCCGGCGTCGTCGATCTGCGGCGTCACGTCCAGCGAGATGCCGCTGAAGAACGGCTGCAAGGTGAGGGACGGTGAGCTGTTGCTGCTGGTGCCGTTGCTGGTGGTGGTGGTGGTGACACCGGTGACATACAGCTCGTCGGAGCCCACCTTCAGCACCGCCTTCTGGTTGTTCAGGGTGGCGATGCGCGGGCTGCTCAGCACCTGCACGTCGCCCTGCGTCTGCAGGAAGTTCAGCAGCGCGGCGAAGTTGCTGGCCTGGAACGCCAGGCCGTAGAAGCCGCGGCCCAGCGCGCCGGTGGCCATGTCCACGCCCGGGGCGACCAGCGTGCCCTCGTTGCTGCCCAGGGGGCCGGTGGTGCCCAGGCGGCTGCCCGGTGCGGCGCTGCCGATCGACAGCTGGCCGCTGCCCAGCTTGCCGAAGGCACCCCAGTTGATGCCGGTCTGCGCGTCCTTGCTGAGGCTGACCTCGACGATCTTCGCCTCCAGCATCACCTGGCGTTCGATCGACAGCTGCACCGCCTTCAGGTACTGCTCGACCTGGCGCAGCTCGCCTGGCGTGGCCTTGACGACGACCACGCCGGCGGCCGGATTCAGCACCACCTGGCGCCCGCCGGCGCTGCCCACCAGCGCGGCCAGCGAGGCCTGCACCTCGCGCCAGAAGTCGGCGTCCGACGTGGTGCGCACATGGGCGTTGTCATCGGGCCGATTGCCCACCGGGCTGCCGCCGCCGCCCTGGTTGGAGTTGCCGCTGGCGCCATTGGCGGTGGTGGCGCCGCTGGTCATGGCGCTGCTGCTCACCCGGATGTCGCTGGCGCCCTGGCGCCGGCCGGGCAGGTAGTTCACCCGGTAGAGCCGCGTCTGCACCGTGTTGGGGTAGACGAAGATGCGGTTGCCGGTGATGCGGTATTCATAGCCGAACAGCTCGCGCAGCGTGTCCATGGCCTCGGGCACGGTGGTGTCCTTCAGCGCGATCGACAGCGTGCCGCTCACCTCGGGCGCCACCAGCATGTTCCAGCCGGTGCCCTGGGCCAGCTGCAGGAAGACCTGCGCGGCCGGGGCGTTGTTGATGGCCAGGTCGAAGCGGGCGTCGGGCGTGCCGCCGCGCGCCGGCGTGGTGGCCACCTGTGCGACCTGTGCGGCCTGTGCCACCTGCAGCGGCGCCGCAGTCGGTGGCAACGCCGCAGGTGCCACAGCCGCCGGTGCCGGCAGCATCGGCGCCGGGAGGAACGGCGCCGGTGCGGCAGCTGGCAGCGCTGCGGCCACGGCGGTGACCGGCAAGGCAGCCACCGGCGCCGGTGCGGCCAGTGCCAGGCGCTGCGCCTCGGGCGGGCGGTCGCGGCGCTGCTGCGGCCGCATCAGCGTGCCCAGGTCGGCCAGCAGCAGCGGGCCGTCGGCCTGCATGGGCAGGCGCCGCTCCGCGGCGGTGCCGGGCAGGGCCTGCAGCAACAGCAGCAGCAAGGGTGCCAGCATCGGCGTTGCGATGGGATTGCGGATCATGGGGTGGTCCTTCCGGCCAGCGACAGGGGGGCTGGCGCGGCACTGGTGGTGGAGGAGGTGGGTGCGGCACCAGCGCCGCGCTCGGCGGGCGTGGCGGCCTGGCTGTCGGCCGGCAGGCCGGGCGCGGGCGCCGGCTGGAAGCGCGCCGACTGGCTGTGGGTGATGCTGCCGGCGGCCTGCTTGGGCGTGCCGCCCAGCAACCACAGCCGCTCGGGCCCGCGCGGCCCTTTCACCAGCAGCCCCTGCGGGTCGATGGCCAGGATGGCGCGGCCGTCCAGCAGGTCGCCCACCTGCACCTGCCGGCCGTCCACCAGGGCCCGCGCGGTGCCGTGGGCCGGCAGTTGCACGGCCTGCACGCTGGGCGGCGGTGCCGGGGGCGGGGCGTCGGCGGCGCGGGCGGCGGCGGCAATGGCGCGCGCGGTGTCCAGATTGGCGCGGTGAGGCAGGGCCGCCGCGGCCAGGCCGCCGGGGGCCATCAGCGCGGCGGGCGGCCGGGTGGGGTCGGCCAGCGGGCCGCCCTGGGCGGCCAGGGCCGTGGCCGCCAGCCCCAGCGCCGCCAGCCCGGGTACCGCCAGAGCGTGCAGCGGGCGGGCAGGGCGGCGGGGGTGGGGGTGGCGTGCGGTGGGGCGGGCCATGGTCAGATCTCCAGCCACGCGCGGTCGCGGCTCAGGGTGTAGACACGCAGGGTCAGCACCACCTTGGGGTGTTGCTCCACCTTCAGCGTCACCGCACCCCACAGCACCCGCTGCGGCAGTGCTTCCATGGCCTGCAGGTAGCCCAGCAGGTCGGCGAAGCTGCCTTCCAGCACCAGCTCCATGCCGTGGCGGTACAGGCCGCCGGCAGCGTCGGTGCCCGGGGTGGGGGCACTGGCCGCGGCAGCTGGGCCCGGGGCCAGCAGATCGCTGCGGCCCAGCGAGCGCAGCGCACGCAGGCGCACCTCGCCGTGGCGGGCCAGCAGCTGGTCCAGCAGGTCGCGCATGCGCTCGGGGCCGACCAGGCTGTCTTCATGGCTGCGCAGGGCGGCGTCGCCGTCGCGCAGGCGCTGGCGCCACTGCTGCAGCTCGGCCTGCAGCTGGCGGGCCTGGGCGGCGCCCTGGGTCTGCAACTGCGTGATGTCGGCCTGCAGCGCCTGCTGCTGTTGGCGCGCCGCCGCCTGGGCCGCGCGGCCGGCCTTGAAGGCCTGCAGCGCCGGTGACAGCCACAGGCTGTCGGCCAGCATCAGCACCACGGCCGTGGCGGCGCCGATCAGCAGCAGGCGCTCACGCTGATTGCGCTGGTTGAACTGGCGCAGCAGCATGCGCCCGCGGGTGGCCAGTTGCGCCAGCGCGGCGCCGGCATCGGCAGCCGGGGCGGCCGGGTGGGCAAGCGTCGTCTTCATGGGGTGGGCCCGCCGGCCATGGCGGGTGTGGAGCGGAGCGCGAACTCGGTGTAGGGCAGGGCGTTGCCGTTGGTGTCCACGCCGCGCAGCGTCAACTGGGCGAAGGGCCGGCCCTTGAAGCGCGGCTCGTCGTTGAGCCGGCGCAGGTAATCGGTGAGCACGCTGCTGTCGGTCATGCGGCCTTCCAGGTCGATGGCGCTGCCGTCGTCCGACACCCCCAGCCCGGTGATCCAGACCCGGCCCGACGCCTGCCGTGCCAGCGCCAGCAGCGCCTCGGCGTGGCCTTCACGGGCACCGGCGGCGCCGGCTTCCAGCGCGGCACGCACGCGGCGCTGGGTGGCCTCGGCGGCGCGCAGGCGGGCCAGCTCGGCCGTGCCGCCCGCATCGCGCCGGGCGGTCTCGCTGCCGACCTGGGCACGCAGCGGTGCCATGCCGGCCTGGATGGCCTGGGCATCGGCCTGGGCCTGGGCGGCGGTCCATTGCAGGCCCTGCGACAGGCCCCAGGCGCCCACCAGCACGGTGGCCAGGATCAGCCCGCCGTGGCGGGCCGAGAAGCGCAGCTGCGCCGGGGCGAAGCGTGCATCGAACAGGTTGAGCTGCTGGGCCATGGTGGTGTCTCCGGCAATCGCTCAGTGCGTGCGCAGCGCCGCGCCGATGGCGCACAGCTGCTGGTTCAGCAGCAGCGGGTCGTCGAGCAGGCCGGGCACGGCGCTCCAGTCCAGCGCGGCGCCCAGGTCCATCGGCGCCACCGGCACATACAGCAGCGGCGCCAGGTGGTCGCACAGTGCATGGATGCCCGGCATCGGCGTGATCAGCAGGCGTGCCAGCGTCACCTGGCCGAAGGCGCGTTCCACGCCGTCCAGCGTGCGCTGCAGTTCCAGGCCGGCCTGCTCATGGCCGGCGCTGCGCACATCGGGGTCGGCGTCGTCGTCGAGCAGCAGGTTCAGTTCCATCTGCCGTGTGGACAGCAGTTCACCGCCATGGGTGACCACCAGCGTGGCATGGCCGCGCTGGCAGTGCAGCAGGGCCTGGGCGCGGCCTTCGGGCTCGACCAGCGCGCTGAGGTTGCGCAACGCGCTCTCGGTGATGTCGATGGCCTGCCACGGCGCACCGGCATCGACCGCGCATTCGACCAGCGGCCGCACCTGGGCTTCGGCCGCGGCCACCGCGATCAGCTGCGGCTGGGCGCGGTAGCTGGTGCCCTCGGGCACGGCCAGCACGTCGACGGCGGCGCTGTCGACCGGGAAGTCGACCGTGTCCTTGAGCTGCCAGCGCACGGCGGCGGCCCAGTCGGCGCGCGGCACGTCGGCCGGCGCGTCCATGGTGACGCACTGGTACTGGTGGCGCTGCAGCACGGCCACGCAGCGGTGGCGGTGCAGGGCATGTTGCCGGCGCAGCCGCTGCAGTGCTGCCACCGGGCGGTCCCAGGGGGTGGTGGCTGTCCAGCGCACCGCGGGCCGGCCTTCGGCGCCGCCGGGCTGCACCAGCGCAAAGGCCGCGTCAGCGCCCGCCGGTGCGCAGGCGATCCAGCCAGGCTGCAGTCCATTGCGTGTGAATCCGAACACCCGATACCCCCAGAGATGTGCTGCGACATCGTTTCATGGGGGGTGGGCCGGCAATGGCCCGAAAAGCACCGCGAATGCGGCTGAAAACCGCTCTCAGGTGTTCAGGTGCGGCTTGCCCTGCAGCAGCCGGGGTGCTGGCGCGGTGGTGTCAACCCAGCCGCGCGCGGTGCCGGGCGATCTGCGCCAGTGCCTGGGCCGGCGCGGTGCCGCCGCGCACATTGCGTGCTTCCAGCGAGCCGCGCAGCGTCAGCACCTGCGGTGCGTCGTCACCCACCAGCGGGTGCAGGGCCTTCAGTTCATCCAGCGACAGCTCGGCCAGGTCCACGCCCCGCTGCAGGCCCAGCTTCACTGCATGGGCCACCACCTCGTGCGCATCGCGGAAGGGCAGGCCCTTCTTCACCAGGTAGTCGGCCAGGTCGGTGGCGGTGGCATAACCGCGCTTGGCAGCGGCCTCCATCGCAGCGGGCTTCACCGTGAT
>Ga0209717_1003600_pt1 | contig 13344 bp, 12 predicted proteins | sample AD_UKC048_MetaG_FD_184418 | JGI IMG/M metagenome (GOLD analysis project Ga0209717, IMG submission 184418) | Active sludge microbial communities of municipal wastewater-treating anaerobic digesters from USA - AD_UKC048_MetaG (SPAdes) (version 2) | ecosystem: Engineered > Bioreactor > Anaerobic >... | reverse complement strand
TGATTTAGTAGCCCACAGTAATAACGATGGCTGCTGGCCCGATTCCGGCACCAACCGTGGGCGCAACCATGGGTGTGAGGGCTCCATCCGCGCCGATCGTGTACTGCGAGACATTATGGACAACGTAGTTTGCCACGTAGGCATACTTTCCGGAGGGGTCTACCGTGACGGACCGGGGCCCATCTCCGGCATCAACCGTGGGCACGGCCATGGGCGTTAGGGATCCGTCCGCGCCGATCGTGTACTGCGAGATATTATCGTCGTCGTAGTTTGCCACGTAGGCATATCTTCCGGAAGAGTCAACCGTGACGGACCGGGGCCCATCCCCGGCCGGGACCACTGGAGTGGCCATGGGCGCGAGGGAACCGTCCGCGCCGATCGTGTACTGCGAAATGTTGTTGCTGTCGACGTTTGCCGCGTAAGCGTACCCGCCTGAAGGGTTGACCATGACGGACCGGGGTCCATCCCCGGCATCAACCGTAGCCGGGTCCATGGCCTCGAGTAGACCGGTCGCACCGATCGTGTACTGCGAGATGTTGTCATCACCAGCATTTGCCACGTAGGCATAATTGCCCGAGGGATGGATCGTAACGGAGTAGGGCTGATTTCCAGTACCAACAGTGCCATTGGGTGTGAGGGAACCGTCCGCACCGATCGTGTACTGCGAGACGTTGTCACTACCCCAATTTGCCACGTAGGCATAATGACCTGTGGGGTCAACTGTGACGGCTGCGGGCCCTGACCCGGTATCAACCGTGGGTACGGCCATGGGCGTGAGGGAACCGTCCGCGTCGATCGTGTACTGTGAAACAGTGTTGCTGACGTAGTTTGCCACGTAGGTGAACCTACCTGAAGGGTCTACCGTAATGGCTACCGGTATGAACCCGGCTCCAACTGTCGGTGTGGCCATAGGCGCAAGAGAGCCATCCGCGCCGATGGTGAACTGCGAGACATTATGGCTGTCTTGGTTTGCCACATAGGCGTATTTCGGTGTGGGAGCAGAAGCCGCCGTTACCGTCATCGTATAGTCCTTTGTCGTTGTGCCATCCTGCGCGGTGACTGTGTAGGTTACGGGGCCGCCACTGAAATCCTGCACCACTCCGGATGCCGGGACTACCGATGCCCCCGGTGAAACAGCTATTGTCGGTGTTAAGGCTGTTAAACTCATCCAAAATGGAACCTGAAGTGTGACAGTATCCAGACCTATTGTGCCGTTTATGCCTGAAATGGTGAATGAGGTTATATTGCAAGCAGTGTTAGGCGCTTCCGTGACCGTTACCGTATAGGTCTTTTGTGTCACGCCATCCATCGCTGTAACGGTGTAGGTCTGCGGGGTTGTAAAATCACGCGCCACTCCAGATGCCGGATCTATAGTTGCTCCCGGAGAAACAGTTATCGTCGGCGCCAGGGCTGTCACATCCGTACCGTAGGGCATCGTGACTGCGACAGTATTCGGACCTACCGTACCGCCCGAGCCTGATATGGCGAATGTCAATATCTCGGCAGCAGTGTTGGGTGCTTCCGTGACCGTTACCTTATAGGTCTTTTGTGTCACGCCATCCATCGCTGTAACGGTGTAGGTCTGCGGGGTTGTAAAATCCTGCGCCACTCCGGATGCCGGGTCTATAGTGGCTCCCGGAGAAACAGTTATCGTCGGCGCCAGGGCTGTCACATCCGTACCGTAAGCAACCTGGACTGTGATAGTATTTGGCTGTATTGGCTGGGTTGTCCCACTAGGTATAGCGAATGTGATTATATCGCAGGCAGTGTTAGGCGCTTCCGTAACCGTTACCGCGTAAACCTTTGTCGAGCCATTCTGCGCGGTAACTGTGTAGGTTACGGGGCCGCCACTGAAATCCTGCGCCACTCCGGATGCCGGGTCTATAGTTGCTCCGTTATGAACGATCGTCGGTTCCAAGGCTGTTACATCCGTTCCAAAGGGAACCTGGACCGTAATAGTATTCGTACCTATTGTCGTATTTGAGCCTGGTATGGCCGATATGGTGAATGATGTTATATCTTTTGAAATCGGGGTGTGGTGACCCCCACCTCCACCTCCGCCGCACGCCAGAAACAGGAGTACCAGGCAGACAGTGCTGAGGATCTTGAAAATGCTTAAATTTTTCATGTTTAGTATTGCCCCCCTTTTTCATTGAAAAACTATCATTTTAACTTTTAAAGTCAGTAATTTCCCTCTGATCTAAATGCAAAAAACGAATATCTAATATATTTGTTTCATATGTTACGTTTAGCTCTAATCTGTTGGCAAGTCAATCGGAAGAAAGTGCCATTTTCCCCTCGGGGAGTATTAGAGAAAAATACGAAAAAAGTATTAGATGGGATCGAATCAACTATACATTCAGAACAAAAACGGATGGGTAAAGATAGCAGATTTCACAAGCAAAAAAGGTCTAAAGATTGATCAATAAGGAAGAACCATCCGCACAAGCGAAGAACTCGGCGAAAATTTCTTGTTGATTGAATGGCGCCGTCGTGAAACCGGCAATGCCTCTTATCGGGAAAGAACCCCCTCCAGGCGGATTATTCGCCGTGCAGGTATGACCCCGCCCTAGGTCAGAGAATAATCGCAATCAGAAACTTATAGAGTCCAAAAGTGGATTTTTTAGACGCCCTCTGAAGTTTGGATGGCGTCATTTGTGACCGGAATACAAAAAGAAGGGTTATTCCTCCAATGGTGACTGAATAACCCTTCGCCCGGTTTTTCGTATATTTCAAGGTCATTACCTGATTTGAACCACTTCAACTGTAGGGAATATCCTGCAAATGGTCCTGATTCTTCTGATTCTTCCAGATAAGCAATATGTCGTAAGAGTCAGCCATATCGAGCAGTTACGGATCTATTAATCATTATGGAACGGTAATTGCGGAATAAAATACAGGGATGATTTGATGCAAGCAGATTCATTTGCATTGGAGGAGACACAAAAGTTATGAAAATTGTTTGTGCTTGGTGCAAAGAAGATATGGGCAAGCGGGGTGAGGGACACGAAATCTCACACGGGATATGCCGAACCTGCAAGAACGTGCTGATGAAGAGTCTGCAGCGGTCAGCCGCCCAAACGGAGTGGCCGTCGGTAACAGCATACGAACTCGCGACGAGCAGGTCTCCGGTATCGCTTTACATGTAAAATGGAGAATTCACCCCCAGGTGTCCCCCTGACCGGACCGGCAGTTGAGAGATCTCACCCGAACCTCCATGGGACAGGACGTTGTTGTAAGTAATCAAGGGCAAGAGAGGCATAGATCGCGCAGGGAATCCAATGAAGGTTCAGGAACATGAAAGATGAACACAGGCTGATTCTATCAGAGTTGTTTGACGGCGAGTTTCCTGGATTTGTCACGGACGCCGGGCGTGATTTTCTGAGTATACGATTCCTGGGTGATGATATCAGGACTGTCCGGCTTCAGGACGTTCTTGATTTCTGGGAAGAACCCGGAGGCGGTCCGAGTGCATTTGCGGGGATCTCCTGCGACTGGAGGCAGGCGCACTTTCTGGCCTATATGTTCCATGAATATTTCATGGCAGTCCACAGGAAAATGGCTGGATAAGGCGAAGATAACTTCCGTATCAAGGAGGAAGTGTATGGAAATGCTGACAGCCGACTATGAGGAGAAAGACGCCGGAAAGATCAGGAGCAGGAGGATGGAACGGAGCATAATCAACACCATGCGCCGCTACTTCCAAAGCGACTCGGAAAGACCGAGAAAAAAACTCGAATATGCGATCATGGACGCCATGCAGCGCTACTTTGAGGTGCCGAGCCGCAAGGGAGTATAGATATATCTTCACCCACCTTGTGACAGCCTCATCCAGTTTCCCGCCCTTTGCTGGATGAGGCTTTTTTATTGGCCGGAAAGGTGGGCAGGCCGCTTCCCGAAAATAGTCGACGGCCTTTTTGTCAGGGGTTGATGCGCAAAAAGAACCAGATGTAATTCGGGAGGGCTGCCTCGCATGAGGCAGCCCATAACTCATCTATGTTTCTGGCGCGCCCTCGAGCTCGAACCGGGGTTTTGACCGATGGGGAGAGACGCTGTGGACAACACTTCTTCCCCTCTGTTTTGCCCACCGGGGAAACCTTATCGCTTGAAGGGTTTCGGCTCCTTGGGGGTATAGGTGTCAGTAAACGTTTTCAAATACGCTACAATCGCATCTTCCTCTTCAGGGGTCAGACCCAGGTTGCCAAAGATAGCACCGATGGCGAGACCCGGGACATCGGGATACTCGGGTGCAGGCCAGCAGTTGTTCGCAAGCGCATCCTTTTCCGTCGTGATACCATCGGGACATCTCGTGACGGTGTGCAGCTTCGAACCGACAGGGTTAACGTCCGCCGTGTTGTAGAAGTGAACGATGCTCTCCATGCTCTTGAACCAGCCGTTGTGGGTGTAGGCCTTGGTGAAACCCTTGCCGGGCCTCTTGTCCACGTTGCGCAGAGTCGGGGTCTTGACGTACCCGAGCGGGAGAAATGTGGCAGGGCCGGGTATGGCCGCGGGATCAAGAGCGCCCGTATGGTCTGCCAGGATCGGGTTCGGATTGGGGCTGCCCGCGATCTCGGGGTTGAACGGTGTCCCGATATTGTGATAGGCGTCATCGGTGTAGCGCTCCACCGGATCGGTTCCGTCGGGAGCGACCGTACTGCTCAAGTGACAGAAGGAGCAGTTGGTGACAGGCAGGTTCGGGAAGGGCCGCACGTTGACAGGAGGTGTGCCTTCCGGCAGGAACGGAATGGGGAGAGTATTATAGAACAGGTCGTGCCCGAGGTTTTCCTGGGCAGTGAAACCGTCCAGGGGGAACTTTCCGTCCGCATCCTTCGCCAGAACGATATCGCGTTTCGAACTGAAGGAGTTGACCTCCGTGGAGGCCTGCCAGGCCGCGAGGGATACGGCGATGCGCTTGAAGCTCTTGTCAAGTCCCGCAGACGAGCAGTCGATCGCTTCCTTCCAGACGGTCTTGAAAAGCGGGGCATACTTCGCTTTTTCGACATGACGGCATACGCCTTCCCTCTCGATGTTCTGCTCGACGAGGTTCCCAAAGGGGTTCAAGGCCTGATCGGCCACCGGTCCAAGGTACACGCTGTAGGCAAGCTGCAGACCGGGGTCGAGGAAGCCCCCGACTTCGAAGACCTCGTCACCGACATGCCCTGCGGCTCCCGCAAACAATGGAATGTCATTGCCCTCGGAGCGGCCATTCCAGAAGTTCCCCCCGCAGTATCCGAAGAAACCCACAGCACAGGGCTGGAATTTGGGAATGAAGCTCGCGTAGGCGTTGGTAGGGGGCTTGAGTCCACCCGCGGTATGGGGGTTTGCACCTGTGACTCCGACCTGGTGCAGGTTGGTACCGGAATTCTTCAACGTTCCTCCGGCTTTCGGGTCATGGCAGGTCGCGCAGGACATGCGCTCGGGTATGGATATGTTGTCGAAGAAAATGCGCTTGCCCAACTCCTCTATCGGCGAAAGCGCATAGCTCTGCGACTGAGCGACGGCATGCCCGAGCATGATCGCAGCCGCAATAAATATGGCAATGCTTACGCCGATGAGAAGATCGCGCCACCCAAGCCCGAATAAACCGCTTCCTTTCCGCTTACTTTTTATTCGATTTCTTTCCATCATATTCCCTCCTTTAAAAATGGATTGACTGAAGAGAGCGAACCTTAAAAAACCCGTATGACCATCGCAATCACCTCCTTCCCATTGAAAAACGCCGAGGCGGACTCTTTCCCGTTCGGTCGTCTCCCGGCCGAGCCGCCGACAACTCCTTTGACCCGGCTTCGGCGTGCTTCTGGCCGCACCGAAAGAAAATAACGCAAGTTTAATATGTTACGTAATATTGAAAAGTTGGTTCAACAAAACAGACAGGTAAAAAGCTGTCAAAAAGGAGGGCTAAACAAAGCGGATGGGAATGCTGATATCTGTTCGCCCGCTACTTTCTCGTTGATGCGAATTTTCTAAAAAAATATTGCAGATGTAATCGGGTGTCCATCGGGTGTAAGCGGATTCTGCTTTTCTAAATGTCTTAAAACATCCTAAGACATTGGATGACGTGGTGACGGTTTGCACGGTACGGATCTGCGGTGACCGGGGGGGTGTGTGCGCAGGTCTCCGGGGCGGGGATTGAAGCAGGATTGCCCTGCGTACTCAGGATTTCGGGACAAAAAAAGGCCGATCAAAAGGCGGGTGAGGGATTCACGCTCGATGGCCTCATTTCCGCGGAAAGGTCAGTTGGAGGCTCCGAGACAGGCAGAAGCCAAGGAGGGGTTGAGGGGCGACTTCAGTAGCGATCAGCAGGGATCATCGGTCACGGTTCTGAGAGAAAGGGTCGTACATCACCTTGTATGCAGCCGCTATTTCCATGGGGTGGGCCAAAAAGAAGACGATCTCCCGATGAGGCGGAATCGATTTTCTGATCTCCTGCATCAGGAAGGTCGTTGGTGCTCCCAGTGCGATCTTTATTGTGCGCCCGTCGTCTTCCAGAATCAGCACCTCGTGTTTGCAGACATATTTCCTGCCCAGCACGTCCTGCAAAGATGGATTTGCCCGGCTGCCTTCCAGGGAGACGATCCGAATAGCAAAGTGCTTGGAGAGAGCCGTCATGTAATCACTATAGCTGATCAAGCCCAACTCAAACAACAGAATACCAAGGGGTTTTCGGGTGCCCATTTTGGATTGAATGAGTTTCTGGTCTTTTAGGGCGCGTTCCAGCCCCTCGGGGGTGAGCAACCCGAGATCAATCAATATATCGCCGATTTTCTTTCTTTTATTGATAAAATCCAGGGTTTCATTGATCTTGTTCTGATTAACGCCGAGATGCTGCAATACCTCTCCCAAATATAGATTTTTCCCTTGCTTTTGTATTTCCAGAGCCTCATCGAGCTGGGCCTGGGTCAGTATCCCCTTCTTGAGCAGGGCTTGGCCCAGAGGCATGTTTATCGGGGTCCTGGTATTTTCTGCTGGCTGCACGGTGAAAATACTCCGAGTGTTCTTGATACTCATATCGGTTTTTAATGCAGATATCTGAAATCCCAAGCTTGCGATCTGTGGCGAACCCTGTGATTTTCGGGCCTTTCAATTTCATCCTCGCGATAAAAATCAGTCTGCGGTACGTCAGCGCCGAATCCGCCGTGTCAGCTGCCTGCCGGCGTCGACCACTCCAAAATGGATCAATAAGACAACTTGTTGATATTCTTTACAATCTGACGACTCTGATCCAAATTGGAATATTTCCATGAGGAGCCTGTAAACGGGGATTTTTTATATCCCATTGAAATCATTAACGATATGAATAAGTGATTTCGTGGCACATTCAATGCCCATGATGAGTTCAAGAAAAGACGGAAATGAAAGACGGGAGAAATGTCCGTTTCGCAGATTTCAAGAAAACCTCTTCAAGGCACTGTGTCTGAATTCCATTTATCTGCCCTGTTCTCTCTGCACACACGGGTGGTTCGTGGAAAACAGGTATCACAAGGAATCAATACGCATCGCATGATATCGGTATAAAAGGAGAACCCCCATGACATTGCTTGTTGTTTTCATTTTTGCACTCCTTATCGGCCTCGCAATATTCCTGCTGGGATCAGCGAATGGCAAATCTAAAAAAGACGATTTGATGGAACATCGTAAAAGGCCCTCTGAAGAACAGCCGCAGCCTGCAAGAACGGCTGCCCACACGCAGACGAGCCCAAAATCAGAAAAGACAGAGAATATGGATCAGCTGAAATCAACTGTCCTGGAAGGATTAAACTACATAACATCAAACCATAAAGCGGTTGAATCGAAATCCCATATGCCTTATGAGCTGAGCGGACTCAGCCGGGAGGCCGTCGACTCGATAAGATGGCAAGTCGGAGAAATAAAAGGATTGACCTCGACCTACGAGATGTTCCTGATGCTTGATGATCCGAATGTCGACATGTCGAGAGTAGCCAAGAGAATCTCCTCTGACCCTGTGCTTTCAAACAAAATCCTGAGGGTTGCGAACTCCGCGTACTTCGGATCACGAATGGCCATGGATTCCATCAATCATGCTCTTGCCGTGCTCGGGCTGATCAATATTAAATCGATACTGTTCTACAATATGGTTTCCGAGCAATCTTACGGCAATCAGGTACAGATAAACCCAATTTACAGGTCGTTGTTGAAGCATTCGGTCCTGACGGCCCGTTGCGCTGTTTATCTTGCGGATGCGTTTGAAGGGTTGAACAAAGGAAAACTTTACACGCTGGGGCTGTTGCATGACATTGGCGAATTCGTCATGTCAGGGGTCATTCGAAAAAAGCAGATCGATGATGATTTCATGTTGCCTTTCGGTAAAAAGGAATGCATTATCAGTGAAGACAGGCTCCTGGGTATCAACCACGCTGTCATAGGACGGATTGCTTTCGAGGGGTGTGGTCTTTCCGAGGAGACCTTGAGGTTGATCGAAACACATCATTTTCCTTCCTTTTATTCCAGAAGCTGTCTTTCCATGAAAGAGGAAGACAAGAAATATCTCGCCGCACTTTTTCTTGCAAATCAGATCGCCAAGTTGTTTGTTGACGAAGAGGAAGCAGAGTATTATGCGGTTCAATCCCTGCCGTCTTCATACCATGACCTGGTCAGCCTGCGCAAAGTGAAGGGTATTTTTTCTGACCATCATGTCCTGTCCGAGATGGCGAAGACAAAAATCCTGACTCAGAGCTACATCGCATCTTGATACCTTGACACGATCTCCGGTCAGCACGGGGTTGTGATTGAATGCGTCGGAAGTTTACGTCGTTTTTATCTTGACAAATAAGTGTAGATTTTTTACTTTTCAATAAAATCAGGAAGGCAAAAGGGTCCGGGAAGAAATTTCCGGAGGACTTGTCGATGGTCGGGCCGCCATCTGATGAATATCAGTCGTGGCTTTTTTTTTGCATAGAGAGTCATCGGGACATTGCCAGGCAGGTGAGATCGTAATTCGGGGAGTTGCTGATGCACATAAAGCGGGCCCCGGAAAAGAATATCGGAAAAAATAATTTCGCCCCGAGGACCCGGAAGGAAAGACGAGGGCCCTTCGACCAGGCGGCAAAACGGGAACAACGTGGATGATCTGCGGTACAACCTGCCCGTGCTCCTCCTCCACAACATGAACCCGGAATGGGCACCGGAAGACAGGCAGGAGACTGAACAGGAAGTCTTGACGCTCGGCAATGCCTTGAAGGACTTGGGTCATCCCATCGAGGTTGTGGCGGTAGAAGACGGTTGCCTGGCTGACCGGTTGAGCGCGTTTGATCCCCGGGATTACATCGTGTTCAACTGGTGCGAGGAGCTTCCCGGCGTCCCCCACAGCGAGCCGGAAGTCGTCAGGGTGATGGAAGAGCTGGGTTTCGTCTTTACCGGTTCGTCGTACGACGTGCTCTCGTTGTCTTACGACAAGCCCCGGGTCAAGCGCATCCTCGACGAAGCGCATATCTCCACACCGTCCTGGGAAGTCTTCCACGCTCCCGAGGTCGGAAGTTGGAACATTTTCCCTGCCATTGTCAAAGCCGCCCATGAGCACTGCAGCATCGGTATCTCTCCCGAATCCGTCGTCATGTCGACGGCAGAGCTCGAAAAACGCATCGCTTTCATTCTGGAGACGCACAAGCAACCCGCCCTGGTCGAGGAATTCGTGAACGGGCGTGAATTTCACGATGCGGTCTGGGGCAACGGGAAGATTTCCGCGCTCCCTCCGGTAGAGATTGATTACTGCGACCTGACCGACATACGCGACCGGCTTTTTACCTACGAAGCCAAGTATTCTCCCGGGTCCCGTCTCTATGAGGGAATCGACCTGTGCGTGCCTGCGGAGCTGGATCCCCCGGCCCAGGCCGAACTTGAGCGAATCGTCCTGGCCACCTACCAGGCCGTGGGCTGCCGGGACTACGGGCGCATCGATGTCCGTTATCACAACGGGGTCTTCTACGTCATTGATGTTAACCCGAATCCCGACATCAACCCGCGGACATCGATGACCTACGCTGCGGCTGAAGTCGGTTACTCCTACGGTGAAATGGGCAGCCGCATCGTCAACCTGGCGGCCGCCCGACACCCCGTCTTCCGGGGATCGAACACGTCCGCCTGACGCACATCCCTTTTACAACAAAACGCTTCAGCCGACCGCCTTCAGATTCGCAGATCTTCACCGCTGTTGATCAAAATAGATCCTTCACGAGCAGGAGGGAAATGACAGGTTGCAGGCCCTTTGGGATTTGAATCAAGTCAGGTGATCCTGACGCGGGTAAGGGGTTATCCGAAATCGGATAACCCTTTTGATTTATCTGGCGCGCCTCGAGGGCTCGAACCTCGGACCTTAGGATAATTCGTCTTTCGCCCATCGGCCCTGTTATTTCGGGATGCGCGTGAGGAATGCCATCATCTCATTCAGTACCGGGGTCTGACCCCGATCCTCCAGATGCAGGAGATGGCCTACACCATCGATCTGGACATAGTTCACGTTGCTGTAATTCCGTTTCAGCCAGGATATTTCGTCATCCGACATGACGGCCCCAAGCTTTGTCTCTCCCCGAATGAACAAGACGGGACACTTGATCTTCGCCATGATCCCTTCAGCACCATATCCCCTGGAAAAACCGTCAAAGTCGTAAAGCAACGCGTCGAAATACGTCGGGTCAAGCGCCCACAGGCATCCCGCAAAGAACTGTATCCACTGACTGGTCACACCCGGGTAATCCTTGTACCTGTCAGCCAGGGCAAGGGATAATTCTTGTTCAGATGATGCCGATTTCTTCAGATCCAGCCAGAGATTGAACATGTCCCGGCTCGAGTCGACGAATTTCCTGTAGATGTTTATGTCCAAAGGAGCATCCTCAATGATGAGGGCCTTCACTTTTTCCGGACACTGTGCGGCTGCCATAAGCGCAATCGCCCCGCCGAGGGAATGGCCCACGAGGACAGCCGGCGCATCCAATTGTCTTAGAAATGTCACGATGTCTTCGGTAAAATCCTCTATGCGGTAGTGCCCGGCGACCCATCCCGATCGGCCGTTGCCTCTCAGGTCCATGGCATAGACATGCCACCTTTGAGAAAGGCTCGGAATGAGCGTAAGGTACTCCTGCCAGCGCCAGGCTCCCCCGTGGAGCATGACCAGCGGTTCGACCGATGGAGAGCCGGAATCCAGATAATTTATTCTCACTTTGCCTGTATCAAATATTTTTTCCTGCGGCATATCTCCTCCCATTGCATACTTCCCCGGGGAAACAATTGCCGGTCCATGCCCGGTGTAACTGCAGCCGGCCGTCACCATCAATGTCAGGAACAGGAAGACGCCCAAGAACCACCCGTATGTCATCTTCTTCATGCATCCCCCTCTGATAAAAAATAACTGTTTCTTGATTCCGCTTACATGCAGGATTATCCGTTCTATCCCGTTCAATTGCTAATGAAAGATGACACAAATTTCGTACATTTAACATCAAAATAAATATCTTCGCTGAGGGGGAATTTGGCAAAGCGAGCCCCCCTTTAGCCAAACAAAAAAAGGGTTATCCTATCCTTGGATAACCTGTTGATTCTACGGGTGCCCAGTAAAGCCGATCATATTGTGATTCCGGCTCTGTTTATGACCATATTTTTGTATCAACTTCATTATATATTTATCCGATATATATCCTCAAACAGCCAGAAGGAGGCAATGATGAAAAAAGTAAAAATAGTTATCGATGTTGCACTGATTGTTCTTCTCTTTTCATCAATAGCAATTGCAGCCAAGGATTTCGGCTGGGTCGATGGTTTCAATGTTCAGGCCCAGGCAGACCCCTCAGGCTTCCGTGCGAGGCTGGCGACTCGCTTTCACATTGGAGATGCTCAGATCAGTGCCGTGCTGGGCAATGTGTCAAACCCGGCGGACGCATACATTGTTTTTCGGCTTGGAGAAATGTCGGGGTATCCACCTGATCGAGTTATGAGGGAATATAACTCCGGAAAAGGGAAAGGCTGGGGTGTAATAGCGAAAAACCTGGGGATCAAGCCCGGTTCGCAGGAATTCCATGCCCTGAAGAGAGGACAGGATCTCTATAATGGTTATGGTCAAGGTAAAGGGAAGGGCAAAGGAAAGGGGAAACATAAATATTAACTGAAATAAATGTGACTTCACATTTCGAAAGCCAACTTACCTGACGTTGATATCAAAAGGCAGAAACATTAGCCAGAAAAACAAAAGGGGTTGTCCGAAATCGGATAACCCTTGGTTTCTCTGGCACGCCTCGAGGGCTTGAACCTCGGGCCTTTAAGCGGCGGTGTATTCTCAGACATCCTGCCAGGCAAATAAACCTGATCCTCTTTGCTTTTTTTCCGACATCATTATTGGGGAGTTCATTCTAATGACTCAAGCTGTCATTTGTCAATTTTCGGCTGCATCAAGCCTTCGTCACGACTGATCAGCAGCTTCCAGTGGAAATCGATAACCGGCCTTATCATAGAGATCCCTGATCCGTCTTAGGTCTTCCATTTTGTCCTCACCAGGGATAATCTGGCCCAGCCATCGGGTTGTCTTGTTTTCATTGTCCAGGTACCAGCAGATGATCGACACATCCGCGGCCTTCGCGATATGCCAGAAGCCGGTCCGGATCGTCCGTATCTTTTTGCGGGTTCCTTCGGGCACGATGGCCAGGAGAAACGCGTCGCGGGCGTTGAACACGTCGACCATCTGCTCCACGACGCCCTGTGGGGCCTTGCGATCAACCGGGATTCCGCCAAGCGCGTGAAGTAGAATGGACAACGGCCAGAAAAAAGCCTCCTTTTTGATCATGATGTGCCCGGTCCGTTTGATGATCCGAAAGCCCGTGAACGCCCGAACGGTGTCCATATTGGATGTGTGGGGAAAACCGATGATCACGTGCTTCCTTGAAAAGTAGGGCGGAAGCGGCTCGAAGCGCCAGCCCATCATAAAGTAGAGCAGTTTTCCCGCATGGCTCAGAATCGTTTTCATGGAAGATTTTTTGCTGCAGACTCTCCGGGTGATTGAGGCAAAAGCGAGAAAGGAGTAAACGTATCGTTCAGGGGGTCAGGTTAAGCAGCATGGTCTCCTGGAGCTGTAGACGGTGCCTCTCGAATGCCTCCTCGTCTTGTCCCGTGGTCAGATCCATCATCTTGTCAAATCGCAAGGACACCTTCGCGAAAGGCTTCGGCAGCATGAAGCGATCCCAGCTGTTGAAGTACCAGGCACGGTCGGACGTGACATACAGGGGTACGACGACGGCCCCTGTGTCGCGAGCCAGGCTGACCACGCCTGCCTTGATGATCCCGGCAGGCCCTTTCGGCCCGTCCACAATATGTGCGGCAAGGCCCGAGCGCTTCAGCCGCCCC
>Ga0209717_1003599_pt1 | contig 13349 bp, 8 predicted proteins | sample AD_UKC048_MetaG_FD_184418 | JGI IMG/M metagenome (GOLD analysis project Ga0209717, IMG submission 184418) | Active sludge microbial communities of municipal wastewater-treating anaerobic digesters from USA - AD_UKC048_MetaG (SPAdes) (version 2) | ecosystem: Engineered > Bioreactor > Anaerobic >... | reverse complement strand
CGAGGGTGCGCACGTTGCACGAGTACATGATGATCTTGCCCGGGGCGAAGCTGAACGAGTTGGCCCCGGATAGCCACTGCTCGCGTTCCTGCATGAGCGGATCGCTTCCGCCGGTCAGGACCGGCTTCAGGTCGACGCCGACCGACGTGAGGCCGGCGAGCAGGGACTCGGGCTCCGAGAGGCGCGGTTCCTTGCCCGGCGCGGCGTCTATCCTGACGACCCGGGCCCGGTTATGCCCGAGCATCACCGGCGCGTAGACCAGGCAGGCGTCGCGGTCGATTACGGTAAAGGCCATATCCAGGTGTATCGTCGCCCTGGCGACGGGCAGCAGCACCGCGAACAGCGTGACCGGCTCCCCGTACGAGCCGACGATGGCCTCGGCCACCGCGTCGATCGCCCGGGCGCTGGTGCGCTCGGATACGCCGATGACGACGACGTCGCCTCGGACGACCTGGAAGTCGCCGCCCTCGATCGAGAAGCCGTCCCCGACCATGGCCGGTCCGTCTATCAGGCGCCCGCCGCCCTTGAAATCGGGGTGGTTCTCGAATACGAAGCGGTTGATCAACGACTCGGCGCGGCGCACCGGGAAGCGCATCGCCGAGGAGATCGACTTGTCCTTGTAGACCATGGCCGCGTCGCGCATGAAGTACATGTTCGGTAGCGGCGGTATATCGAACTCGGCGCCGCGCACGTAGCTCGCGAGCCTGACGTGCCTGACCGGAAGGCCGCCTATCGACGCCTTGGCGAGCGATCCGGCGTCCATCGCCTCGAGCTCGGCCAGTCGGTGGGCCGCGCCGTAGTGATCGGCGAGCATGGCCGCGAATCGTTCGCGCTTATCAGCCGAGCCGAGGGCGTCGACGAGCAGGTCACCCAGCTCACTGACCTCGGCGACCTTCGCCAGGAAGCCCTTGAGCTGCGAGTGCTCGCGCTTGACCACCTCGAGCGGGATGATGTCGTTGTAGAGTTCCTCCTCAGCGCGGCTCGGGCGCATCGCCTCGATCTCCGCTCCGGGAGTGTGCACGATGACTCGACGGAGACGACCCGTCTCCGAGAGTATCCTCAGCCTCCTGTCCATAAAGCCTCCCTTTTGACGACAGGATACCAAGAGATGCCTCGAATCCGCAACCCGCGATGGGCTCAGCTGCAGCCTGTGGTGCTCCCGCACGTCTCGCATTTCAGGCAGGTGCCGTTGCGGACCAGGGTCAGGTGGCCGCAGACGGGACAGGGGTCGCCCTCGTAGCCCTTCATCCTGGCCTTGCGGGAGTCGTCCTTGGGCCTGGCTGCGGACTGGGCCGGCGCGGCTCGCTCGGCAGTCTCGAGCGCCCGGCGTTCCGCCTCTTTCCTGGCGGCCTTGCCGTTCTGGGTGTTCGTGGCGTTCAGGTCCTCGGGCTTGACCTGGCCGAGGTCGAAGCGGTCCTGGTAGCTGATAGCCAGGTCTCGGAACACGTAGTCGAGCACGCTCGTGGCCATCTTGATGTACTCGTGGCCCTGGACCATGCCGTTCGGCTCGAAGCGGCTGAAGGTGAACGCGTCGACGTACTCATCGAGCGGCACGCCGTACTGGAGGCCGAGCGAGACGGCGATGGCGAACGAGTTGAGGAGGCTCCTGAAGGCGGCTCCCTCCTTGTGCATGTCGAGGAAGATCTCGCCCAGGCGGCCGTCGTCGTATTCGCCGGTGCGTACGAACACCGAGTGGCCGCCTATCTTGGCCTTCTGGGTGTAGCCGTCGCGCCGGTTCGGCAGGGAATGCCTGGCGCTGACGAAGCTCGGCGCCTCGGCGGCCGCCTGGTCGCCGGCGCTCGGTGCGGCGACGGGCTCGGCCGGTTCGGACTGCAGGGCGACGAGCCGCTCGGCGAGCGGATTCGAGCTAGCCGCGATAGCCGAAAGGGGCTGGGACAGCTTTGAGCCGTCGCGGTAGAGCGCGATGCTCTTGAGCATGCTCTTCCAGGCCGTCATGTAGGCGCCCTTCACGTCGTCGAAGCTGGCCGAGTCGGGCATGTTGATGGTCTTGGAGATGGCGCCCGAGACGAAGGGCTGGGTGGCGGCCATCATCGCTATATGGGCTTCCCAGGCTATGGACCTCGTCGCCTCGCGGCCGGACGGGGTCGCGGTATCGAAGACGGCGTAGTGGGACTTCTTGACGTGGGGCGCGCCCTCGATGCCCATCGAGCCGCAGGCCCAGGCCTCGGCCTGGGCTATCTCGGCCTGCGCGAAGCCGAGGAAGGCCAGGAGGTCGAGGCCGGGATCGGCCCGCAGCGCTTCGGTCGCGCCGACGGCCGCGTAGGCTTCCTGGCCGAGCGTGAACGGGTTGAAGGCCGCGTCGAGGCCCATCGCGTCGCGGAGAGCCTTGTCGGCCTTGGCGAGCGCTTCCTCGGGCAGGCCCTTGGCGCGTAGCGCCTCGAGCGAGACGCCGGGAGCGCCTTCGAGGGAGCCGCGGCCGACCATGAATGACCTGATGTCGCCGATCTGCTCCTCGGAATAGCCTAAGGCGCGCAGGGCCGGCTCGACCGAATTGTTGACTATCTTGAAGTAGCCGCCGCCGGCCAGCTTCTTGAACTTGACCAGCGCGAAGTCCGGCTCGATGCCGGTGGTGTCGCAGTCCATGAGGAGGCCGATGGTGCCGGTCGGCGCGATGGCCGTGGTCTGGGCGTTGCGGTAGCCGTGGGACCGGCCCAGCTCGAGGGCCTCATCCCAGGCCGCCCTGGCGGACTCGACGAGGGCGGCCGGCGCCTTGGCTGGGTCGATGCCCTGGGGCGCCACCGACAGCTTCTCGTACTCGGCCGCGGCCACGCCGTAGGCGGCTCGCCGGTGGTTGCGCATCACGCGCAGCATCTCGTCGGCGTTCGCCCCGAACCGAGCGAAGGGCCCGAAGGCGGCGGCCATCCTGGCGGAGTGGGCGTAGGCCTCCCCGGTCATGATGGCGCTGATAGCCGCGGCGACCGCTCGTCCCTCGGCCGAGTCGTAGGGCAGGCCCATCAGCATGAGGAGCGTGCCGAGGTTGGCGTAGCCGAGGCCGAGCGTGCGGTAGTCGTAGCTCTTTCTGGCTATCTCCTTGGAGGGGAACTGGGCCATGGCTACGGATATCTCGAGGGTCAGGGTCCATAATCTGACGGCGTGGCGGTAGCGATCCACGTCGAAGGACCGGGCCCGCTCATCATAGAAGGCGGTCAGCTTGAGCGAGGCCAGGTTGCAGGCCGTGTCGTCGAGGAACATGTACTCGGAGCAGGGGTTCGAGCCCCGTATCTCGCCGTCGGCGGGGCAGGTATGCCAGTCGTTAATGGTCGTGTGGAACTGGAGCCCCGGATCGGCGCACTGCCACGCGGACTTGGCTATGCGGTCCCAGAGCGAGCGGGCCTTGATGGTGCGCAGGGTCTTGCCGCCTCGGCGCATCGTCAGCGCCCAGTCCTTGCCCTTGGCCACGGCCTCCATGAACTCGTTCGTGACCCGGACCGAGTTGTTCGACGACTGGCCGGAGACGGTGTTGTAGGCCTCGCCCTCCCAGCTGGCGTCGTAGACCGGCCCGTCGACGTCCGGGTCGCCGTCGGCGATGCGCCTGAGGAGCTGGTAGACGTAGGAGCCCGGTACGCCGGCGTCGAGGGCTTCCTTGGCGGCCGAGCGCAGCCACGGGTTGGCGTCTATCGACAGCCGGTCGGACGCGGGCACGTCGGACCTGGCCGCGGCGTCGCGCATGGCGCTCGAGTACTGCTTGAGCGCCTTGCTCCCTGCGACGAGGCAGGCGACCTTGTACTCCTCGCCGGCCTTCCAGTCGACGAACTGCTCGATGTCGGGATGGTCGGCGTCGAGGATGACCATCTTGGCGGCGCGGCGGGTCGTGCCGCCGGACTTGATAGCCGCCGCCGAGCGGTCGGCTATCTTGAGGAAGGACAGGAGCCCGCTCGAGAAGCCGCCGCCCGACAACGGCTCGCCCGCGCCGCGAATCTTCGAGAAGTTCGAGCCGGTACCCGAGCCATACTTGAACAGCCTCGCCTCGCGCTCGACGAGATCCATGATGCCGCCGTCGTTGACCAGGTCGTCCTGCACGTCCAGGATGAAGCAGGCGTGAGGCTGGGGCCGCTCGTAGGCGTTCGTCGAGGCGACGACCTGGCCGCTCTTCGGGTCGACGTAGTAGTGGCCCTGGGCCGGGCCCTCGAGGCCGTACACGGCGTGCAGGCCGGTGTTGAACCACTGCGGGCTGTTCGGAGCGCCCATCTGGTTGGCCAGCATGAAGCACATCTCGTCGTAGTAAGCCTTCTCGTCGGCTTTCGAATCGAAGTAGCCCGATTCCTTGGCCCAAAGCGTCCAGGTGTAGGCCAAGCGATGGAAGACCTGGCGCGCGTCGTGCTCGGACCCGGGCACGGGGGAGGCGCCGGCCAGGGCCTGCTGCGACGACGGTACCCAGGCGCGCCAAGCCTCGGCCTTGTCATCGGGCACGCCTGCCTTGCGAAAGTATTTCTGGGCTATGATGTCGGTGGCTATCTGGCTCCAGGTCGACGGCACGATGACGCCGTCCATCCGGAAGACCGCCTTGCCGTCGGGGTTCCGTATCTCGGAGACTCGTTTTTCCCATCGGACGCCCTCGTACGGGCCCTTGCCGGCGGTCGTGAACAGTCTGTCTATCTTCATGATGTCCTCCCCATGCGATCGATAAATATACAACTTATTGTATTGCCTGGATATTATACTGCTATATAGTGTATGTGTCGAGGCCTGTATTAGCGGCTAACGGCGAGTTGGATCGAGGCCGATACTAAGTATGACTATGGAAACACTAGCGATAATCAACGCGATAGGCTTGAGCGAGCACGCGACCTCCCCCTGGGCCGATGGCCCGAGCGCCCTCGAGCGGGCGGTTGCCTTCGCCGAGCGCCTGGCTCCGGGGCGCCCCGGGGCCGATAGGCATTCCAGGATACTCGTGCTGGCTTCAGGTCCCTTGCCGGAACTCGGGCCGCGTTCGGTCGTCCGCGATACCTGGACGATGCGCGACGTACTCGCCGAGGCCGACCGCTTCGCGTCCGCCGAGCCTGACTGCGACACCGTGATCTACCTGAGAGGCGACGAGCCCTTCCTCGACGCGGGGCTGACCGGGCGCCTGCTCGAGCTGCACGGGCGCTACCGCGCCGAGTACACCTTCGCCGATGGGTACCCGCCCGGCTTCTCGCCGGAGCTGCTATCGGTCAAGACCCTGCCGAACCTCGTGGAGCTGGCGTCGCGCCACGAGGTCAAGCCGGAGCGGGGCGATCTGTTCGCGCTGATTCAGAACGACATCAACTCGTACGATATCGAGACGCACCTGTCTCCTCGCGATATGCGCGCCTATCGCTTCTCGCCCGTCTGCGACACCAGGCGGAACGCGCAGGCGGCCGAGCGCCTCTGGAAGCTTGGCGGCAGGACCGCCGAGGACGCCATCCGGATCCTGCCCGGGCACCCGGAGCTCCTGAGGACCCTGCCGGCCTTCCTCTGGGTTCAGGTTAGCGAGGGCTGCGCCCAGGCCTGCGCCTACTGTCCGTACCCGTCGATGGCCGGCGACCCGCGGGGGCTCGAGGGCTTCATGCCGGTCGAGCGCTTCGAACGGCTGATGGCCGACGCCGAGGCTCTCTGCGATGATCTGGTCGTCGATCTGTCCCTCTGGGGCGAGCCCTCGGCGCACCCGGATTTCCCGGCGCTGGCTCGGGCCGTCTTGGCGCGCCCGCGCTTCACGCTGATCGTCGAGACTTCGGGCGTCGGCTGGGAGCGGGGCCAGGCTGAATCCCTGGCCGCCGAGGCCGGCTCCCGTGCCCAGTGGGTCATCTCCCTCGACGCGGTCGACGACGAGGGCTACCTGGCGTTGCGCGGAGCGGGCAAGGACGAGGCCGCGGCTTTCGCCGAGCGCTTGATCGCCGCCTCGCCCGGCAACGTCCACGTCCAGGCGGTGCGCATGAAGGAGAACGAGGCCGGACTCGAGGCCTTCTACCGCGGCTGGAAACAGCGGGGGGCCAAGGTCATCGTGCAGAAGTACGACCCCTTCTCCGGCTGCCTTCCCGATCGAAGCGTAGCCGACCTGTCGCCGCTCGATAGGCTACCGTGCAGACACCTAGCGCGCGACATGGCGGTGCTGCTCGATGGATCGGTGCCCTGGTGCAAGCATTGCCTCGTGCCCGGAGAGCCGCTCGGAAAGCGGCTCGGCTACGCCGGGTTCGCCGGTAACGCGTTCTCCGACGGCCTCGGATCGGCCTGGGAGGCGATGGGAGCCTGGTACGACAGGCACATAGCGGGCGACCTGCCCGAACCATGCGGAAGGTGCGATGAATACCATACCTTTAACGCTTGACGCCTATAAGCCTACCTACACCGTGCTCGGCGGAGGGCGCGGCTCGGGCTGCAGGGACGGCTTCCCCGTGTCGGTGCTACTCCTGAATCGCGGGCCGATGCTCTACCGCGCGGAGATGATCCAGGAACTCGTGCGGGTCGGCTTCGAGTCGATCGTGTCGATGGAGCTGATAGGAGACTCGCCGGAGCTCGAGGGCCTGGCGTCGCGCTATCCCCAGGTCCGCTTCATCTGCCTGCACGAGGGCGCCAACCTTGGCGTCCGCGTGAATATAGGCATGCGCGAATCGTGCTCGCCCTTCGTGTTCGTGCTCTGGAACGACCAGAGGCTCGCGACGAGCACGCTGTCGAGCCGATTCTTCGACAAGGTCGTCGACCTTGACGCGGCCTGCCTCGTGCCGACCCTTAACGACGCCTCGGGCTCGCCTGTGCCGTCGATCAGCCATCCCGCCCAGTCTGGCAAGGCCTTCAGGATAGTGCCCTTGCCGCCGAAAGCCGATGGCGAGAAGAGCCTGTACCCCTTCGATGCGTGCGGTATCTACTCCAGGGAGAAATTCATGCTGCTCGGCGGCTTCGACTGGACCATCGGGAACCCGTACTGGCAGAAGCTGGATTTCGGCATGCGGGCCTGGCTCTGGGGCGAGACCATCCGCTACGCCCAGGCGCTCCGGCTGAACTACGACGGCGCGCCGCCGGCCGAGGACACGACGCCGGACGCCGACTACGGCCGGTTCTGGCTCAAGAACCTGGCTCCGATCCTGCGTGGCGACGCGGCCGCGCTGCCGGGTACCAGGATGCTCAGCTATCTGTTCCGCTCGATGAAGAGCCCGACGCAGGCCTTGAGCGATTTCAAGGCCGCGAAGGCTTGGGTCGAGGCCTGCGCCTATCGTTTCAAGTCCGACGCGACGAGGTTGGCCGACCTCTGGGATCCCCTGTCATGACTCCTCGTCCGGCTAATCCGCCGTCCGGGAGTCAGAAGGTAGGCGTCGTCGTGCAGATGCGGCTCGACTCCAGCCGCCTGCCACGCAAGGCGCTACTCCCGCTCGGCGACACGAGCCTCGCCGGCGCCGTCCTGCGCCGGCTGCGAGGCGTTCGAGCCGACGTGCGCGTGCTGGCCACCGACGATGCGGGCGCCGAGGCCCTGGCTCCCGTCGCCCAGGAGAATGGTTTCTCCGTGTTCGCCGGCCCCAAGGAGGACGTACTCGGCCGCTACGCCATGGTCGTGCGAGCGTACGGCCTCGGTCGCGTCGTACGGGCGACCGGGGACAATCCCTTCGTGTCGGCGATGCTCGCCGACGTAGCTCAGGACGCGGCCAGTGCCTACGGCGCCGATTATGTCGGGCTCGTCGGCATGCCGACCGGCATGGGCGTCGAGGTGGTCGACGCGTGCGCCCTGCTCGAGGCGGCGGCGGAGGCCGACTCCGCCTACGACCGCGAACACGTCTGCCCCTTCCTGTACTGCCGCCCCGAGCGCTTCAAGTCGATCAGGCCGGAATGTCCGCCTTCGTACCGCCTGCCAGAGGCGCGGGTCACGGTCGACACGGCCGAGGACTACGAGCGGGCCGTCGCCATAGTCCGCGAGCTAGGGAACGAACCGAGCGACGAAGCCGTTATAGCGTGGCTTCTCTCGCGCCGAGAGGGTAGGTAGTCGCCATGGTAGAGATACTCCTCGTACCGTCGGTTCGCCGAGGCAACGGTTCCGGCCACCTGGTGCGCTGTTTCTCGCTGGCGGCGGCACTGGGACCGAAGGCAGCCGTCTACCTGGCCGACGAGCCCGGCCCGGGCTCGTGGAGCGCCGACGAGCTCAGGCTGGCCTATCCGCGCGAGACCGCGTCCACGAGGATCATCGGCGCCATCCGCTCCGACGCGCGCTTCAGGCTCGTCGTGCTGGACCGGCGCCGTACGAACCAGGACGAGCTGGAGCGATGGATAGGCATCGGGGCCGTCGCCGCTATCGACGAGGGCGGCCCGGCGCGCGGGTCGGCCCACTACCTCGTCGACATCCTGCCGAGGATAGCCGGGGCCACGAGAGGGCGGGGCGTCGACGCGGCCAACCTGGCGTCGCTCGGCTTCCTGGCCCTGCCCGTGGCGCGCAGAGAGCCGCCGACCCGCGCCGGCCGCGTGCTCGTCAGCTTCGGAGGAGAGGATCCGGCCGGATTGGCGGACGCGTTCCTCTCGGCGGCCCTGAGCAGCGGGCTGGTAACGCCCCAGGCAGTCAGCGTCGTTTCCGGCGCCCTGTCCGGAGCCGCGGCGGAGTACGAGGGCGTGACCGCCCTCGGCCCGGTCCAGAATCTCAAGGAGAAGCTCCGGTCCTACGACCTTGTCGTTACGCAGTTCGGCCTGACCGCATTCGAGGCGGCCTGGGCCGGCTGCGCGGTGCTGCTCCTCAACCCGAGCGACGAACACGAACGGCTCGGCAGGGCCGTCGGGTTCGCGAGCCTCGGCGTCGGCCGCCCGAACCCACGCCGCCTGAGCGCCGCTTTCTCCGACATCGGCGGCCTCGCGGCGGCGTCGGCCGCGGCGGCGCCTCCGGAGCGGCTCGACCTGGCCGCGAAGCTCGCCGAGCTGAGGCCCCATCACGCGGGGGAATGCCCCGTCTGCGGCCGGCGCCTCGGCGAGGCGATCTATCGCTCGGAGCGCAAGACCTACCTGCGCTGCCCGGACTGCGGGCTGGTCAGGATGACGCATTTCTTCCCGCGGGATAACCCGTACGCCGAACGGGCCTATTTCTTCGACGAATACAAGGCCCAGTACGGCCGCACCTATATCGACGATATCCCGAGCATCCGTACGGCCTGTTCCAAGCGTCTGGCGGTGATCGAGTCCATGCTACCGGCCGGCCACGAGGGGCAGGGCGTACTCGACGTGGGCTGCGCCTATGGCGCCTTCGTGGCCGAGGCCCAGGCGAGGGGCTGGAACGCGGTCGGCTCGGACCTGGCGCCCGACGCCGTCGAGTACGTCAAGAGCACCTGGAAGATCCCTGCCTTCGTCGGCGACTTCGCCGCCCCGGCAGCCGACGGCCTCTATCCCCGGAACCTCGCCTGCCTGTCCATGTGGTACGTCATCGAGCACTTCGACGAGCTGGGCCGGGTGCTCCGGCGGGTAGCCTCGCTCCTGCGGCCAGGCGGCGTGTTCGCCTTCTCGACGCCGTCCGGCGAGGGGATCTCGGCCAAGCGCGACGCCCGCCGATTCTACGAGCGATCGCCGGACGACCACTACACCGTCTGGAGCCCGTCCACGGCGCCCGGGATTCTCAAGCGCTTCGGTTTCGATGTACAACGTATCGTCGTCACCGGCCACCATCCTGAGCGCTTCCCCGGCGTACCCGCCGAGGCGGATTCGCTGCGCTACGGGGCCGCTATGACTGTATCGAGACTGTTGGGGCTCGGCGACACCTTCGAGTGCTACGCCGTCTATCGCGGCAGGGTAGAGGAACGGGTCGCCCGGCGATCCGCGGAGCGAACATGAGATCCATATTGATCTTGGGAGCAGGCTTCATGCAGGGGCCGGCCATCCGGATAGCCAAGGCCAAGGGCTACAGAGTCTACGCGGCCGACGCCGACCCGAACGCGACCCATGTCGGCTCGGTCGACGAGTTCCTGCGCGTCGACCTCAAGGACAAGGAAGGCCTCGCGACCGCGGCCGAGGGAATTCCCGACCTCGCTGGAGTCTTCACCGCCGGCACCGACTTCTCCGCCTCGGTAGCCTACGTCGCCGAGCGGCTCGGCCTGCCCGGCATCCCCTACGAGGCGGCCCTCGACGCATCCGATAAGGCCAGGATGCGTTCGAGGCTCCGGGCGGCCGGCGTGCCGGTGCCCGATTACGCCTTCGGCGGCTCGGAGGACGACCCGGTGGCCTTGGCCGAGGCGGTCGGCTCCTGGCCGGTCGTCGTCAAGCCGGTCGATAACATGGGCGGCCGTGGCTGCCGTCTGGCTCGATCCGTCTCGGAGTTGCGCGACGCCTGGGCCGACGCCGTCTCGCATTCTCGCACCGGGCGCGCCATCGTCGAGGCCTACCTCGACGGCCCCGAGTTCAGTATCGATGCCATCGTGCGTGACGGCATCGTCTCTCTGCGCGGCGTCGCCGATCGCGTCGTCGTCTTCGAGCCGTACTTCGTCGAGATGGGGCATACGATGCCCACGGCCTACGGCGAGGAAGTGACGGGCGAGGTGGTCGCCGTCTTCGAGGCGGGCGTCGCGGCTCTCGGTATCCGGAACGGCGCGGCCAAGGGCGACATGAAGTACACGAGGCGCGGCGCTTTCGTCGGCGAGATTGCCGCGAGGCTGTCCGGCGGCTATATGTCAGGCTGGACCTATCCGTACTCGAGCGGACTCGAGCCGACGGCCGAGGCCATCGACATCGCCTGCGGCGTCGTGCCGGCCGAGCCCGGGACGCCACTCGGCCTGAGCTGCTCGGAGCGCGCCTGGATATCGATACCTGGCCGCGTTGCCGAGATCAGGGGCCTGGCCGCAGCCGAGGCGATGCCCGGCGTCAGGCATGTCTTCCCGAGGGCCTCCGCAGGCGACCGCGTGGTTTTCCCGTCCAATAATGTTCAGAAATGCGGCAACGTCATAGCGGTCGGCGGCTCAGTCGCCGAGGCCGACGCTTACGCCGAGGCGGCCGCCAGGTCCATCCTGATACGGCTCGAGCCCGATGACGCGGCCACCGCCGACTTCCTGCGAGGGAATGGCTCGCTCCTCGGCCCCGACGGCTCCGTCTGGCCACCCCTGGCCTTCGGCGGCGTATCGGCGATGACCGAGTCGTCGCTCCATAAGCTGCCCGGCATGGTCAGGCTGAACGAGACGGGCGGATCGGTCTTGATAGCGCCCCTGCGCGGCATAGAGGCCGAGAGCGCCCGGGACTGGCAGGGTCGCTCGATATCCGAGGCGCTCGAGGCCGTGGCGGAGCTGACCGGCGCCAGGATAGGGCTCGACGGTGACTTGGTGCTCGGCTCGTGTTTCTGGCGGGCTTTCCTACGCGGCGGCTACCAGGGCGGCGCCTGGGCCGTCGAGCGCGCCCGCCTGGGGGACCGAGGATGAGGATGCGCCGCTCGCCACTCGCCGCGCTGCTATTGGCGTTCATGGCGGCCTCGGCGGCCTGGGCGCAAGGTGGCGGCGAGCAGTGGCTCGACATCAAGGAGGTCGCCGCGCGCTGGAAGGCCAGCGTAGCCTACGACCCCCTGACCGGCACCGGGCACGTCCTGCGCGGCACGGACCTCGTACGCTTCAAGCTCGACTATCCGGTCTTCTCCGTCGGCCAGGGAACGGCGCTCAGAGCAACGGCCATCAAGGACGAGGGCATACGGCTAGGCATACGGTCCGACGCGGTCCGGGCTATCGAGTCTTGGTTCGCCGAGCGGGACGCCGAGCGGGCCTCGCATTTCAGCGTGGCGGCCATCCTGATCGACCCCGGACATGGCGGCCGGGATCCCGGCGCCATCGGCGAGTTCGGCTCGGGCAAGGACAGGCTGCGCGTCGCCGAGAAGGACGTCGCTCTCGCCATCGGCCGCGACGTCTACGACCGGCTGGTCGAGCGTTGGCCGGACAAGCGCATCATCATAACGCGCCGCGGAGATACCTTCCCGACTCTGGATGAACGCGTGGAGATGGCCAACGACGTACAGCTCGGCATCAACGAGGCCATCATCTACGTATCGATCCACGCCAACGCGTCGTTCAACAAATCGGCCTCGGGCTTCGAGGTCTGGTACCTCAACCCGGAGTACCGGCGCACGGTCGTCGACCCGATGAAGGCACAGGGCGTCGACGAGCACGTGCTACCGATACTCAACGCGATGCTCGAGGAGGAGTACACGACCGAGAGCGTATTCCTGGCCAAAACCATACTCGGCGGGCTGGCCGGCGTCGTCGGCGAGGTCTCGGCCAACCGCGGACTACGCGCCGAGGAATGGTTCGTCGTCAGGAACGCCAAGATGCCGTCCGTGCTCGTAGAGGTGGGCTTCGTCACCAATGAGGAGGAGGCCAGGCGCCTGAGCGACCCCGGTCACTTGCGTAAGCTGGGCGACGGCATCTATAATGGCATCGTCGAGTTCGTCGACTATTTCGAACACAGGAAAGGCTCGAGCGCCCAGTGAAACCGACTCTCGAACGGATCGTGAAGGTTGCCCGCCAAGCGATGAATGTGGCGCTTAAACCGAGATATTTCTGGCTCGGGGCGCTGGCTTTGGCTCTCGGCGCAAGCGCCATAGCCGGAGCGCTGTCGCCGCCCAGGCAGGCCGCGGTGCTATGGTTTCCCGACGCGCGCGAAGCCGATCCGACCGAAGCGCGTTCGGAGCTACGATATATCGGCGCTCGTAAGGGCGTAGCCGAACAGGCCGCCGAGCTCGTCGAGGAGTTGCTGCTCGGGCCGATGGACGCGAAGGCCAGGCCTATCGCCGTTCCGCAGGTCAGGGTCGAGTCTGCCATCGTCTCGAATAGGACTATCTACCTCGATATATCGGCCGACCTCTTCTTCGGCAAGCCAGCCGGCGATGGAATCTACGCCTCGCCGCCTGTCGAGCCGCGTGTCGCCCTGGAATATATCGACAGGGCTCTACGCTGGAACTTCAGATTCTACGATGTCCGCCTGACGGTACAGGGCCTTGAACCCGAGTGGGAGTCAGTAATCGAGGCCGAAACGGCCCTAAATGCATAAAATAATTGACAAAGGGTAGGGCTTGGCTATAATCAAGTCAAATTGGGTAAAACTGTACGCGCACTATGGAAAGGAGCATTTGAATGAGAAGGTCAGTAGCACTGATCGTCGTCGCTCTGTTGGTCGCGAGCGCATCGGTCGTTTTCGCGGATGAGGCCGTCCTGATAGATTTTTCCCTCCTCGGAGCGGATATAATCGAGGACCCCGTCCAGGCCGGTAAGCTGACGCAGAACCGCGCCACCATGATGGATTTCTCGACGGTCGCGGGCGCGAGCTACACCGAGGAGCAGAAGAAGCAGATGGCCATCTCCCTGGCCATAGAGAACTGGGACGTGATACTCGCCTCGTCCTCCAGGACCGGCATGCGCCAGGCGCTCACGTATACCCGCGAG
>Ga0209717_1003592_pt1 | contig 13369 bp, 9 predicted proteins | sample AD_UKC048_MetaG_FD_184418 | JGI IMG/M metagenome (GOLD analysis project Ga0209717, IMG submission 184418) | Active sludge microbial communities of municipal wastewater-treating anaerobic digesters from USA - AD_UKC048_MetaG (SPAdes) (version 2) | ecosystem: Engineered > Bioreactor > Anaerobic >... | reverse complement strand
ACTCTGCGGGCCCACCGGGAAAAAACCGAGCTCCCGGGTCGTCGGACCGAAGATGGCCAGAACGGGAACGCGCAGGGCGCAGGCGAGGTGCATCAGGCCGGTGTCGTTACTGATGAGCAGATCGCAGCTGGCGACGGCCGCAGCGCTCTGCTGCAGGGTGAGTGTTCCCGCCCAGTCGTAGACGCCGGCGCCGAGGGCCGAAGCTATCGGCCCGGTGATATCCCGGTCCGCCTTGTTGCCGAGCAGCAGGATGTCGGCCTGAAGATCCCCGATCAGCGCCCGGGCGGTCTCGAGAAAATATTCCGCCGGCCAGCGCTTGGTCGCAAAACCGGCCCCCGGCGCGATGCCGACCAGCGGCCGGGTGCCGGACCGTTCCGCCAGGCGCAGGAAGATAAGGCGTTCCGCCTGGGGATCGACAAAAAACTCCAGCCCGAGGCCGTCATCCTCGATGCCCCACCGCCGCAGCGCCCGGATATAGCGCTGGTAAACCGGGATAACCTCACGATAGAGATTCAATCCCGCCTTGACCAGCAGAAACCGCCGCAGCAGCTGCTTGTTATAGGTGGCGATGGCCGCCCCGCGCAGGCCGCGCCGCAGGTAAAAACTGCGAAAATTCTTATGAATATCCACGACCAGATCATACCGCGTCATCCGGATCCGCCGGCGCAGCTCCTGGAGTCCCTCCTCTCCGGTCTCGGTATCCAGAACCAGCAGTTCATGGAGATGGGGATTGTTCCGCATCAGTTCGGCGAAGCGCGACTTGATGACAAAATCGATCTGCGCCTCCGGAAAACGCTTGCTCAGGAGCCTGAGCAGCGGCGTCGTCAGCAGAATATCGCCGATTGAGCTGAGCCGGATAACGAGGATCTTTTTGGGGTCGTGAGATGACATGCCGCCTCGCTCAGTGCCGGTCGAGGATTTGCCTGAACCAGGCAATGGTCCTGGTCAATCCCTCTTCGAGATCGACTTTGGGTTCCCAGCCCAGCAGAGTGCGCGCCAGGGTAATATCGGGCTGGCGCACCTTGGGGTCATCGACGGGCAGGGGTTTGGTCACCAGGGGGCTCGAGCTGCCGGTCAGACGGATGATCGCTTCCGCCATTTCGCGGATGGTCATCTCGTGGGGGTTGCCGATATTGACCGGTTCGTGCTGGTCTGACATCATCAACCGGTAGATGCCTTCGATGAGGTCGCTGACGTAGCAAAAGCTGCGGGTCTGGGAACCGTCGCCGAAAATGGTGATCGGCTCGTTGCGCAGCGCCTGGGGCACGAAGGCGGGGATGGCGCGTCCGTCGTTGGGCCGCATGCGCGGGCCGTAGGTGTTGAAGATGCGCACGATCTTGGTGTTCACCCCCTTGTAGCGGTGATAGGCCATGGTCAGGGCCTCGCCGAAGCGTTTGGCCTCATCATAGACCCCGCGCGGGCCGACGGGGTTGACATTGCCCCAATACTCCTCCGGCTGCGGATGCACCAGCGGATCGCCATAGACCTCCGAGGTAGAGGCGAGAAGGAAGCGGGCGTTTTTGGCCATCGCCAGGCCGAGGGCCTTGTGAGTGCCCAGCGCTCCAACCTTGAGGGTCTGGATGGGAAGCTGCAGATAGTCCAGAGGACTGGCCGGTGAGGCAAAGTGAAAAACATAATCGATGGGGCCGGCCAGATAGATATACTCGGTGACGTCGTGCTTGATGAATTTGAACTCTTCGGACTGCAGGTGCTCGATGTTGGCGATGCTGCCGGTGAGCAGATTGTCCATGGCGATGACCTGGTGCCCCTTGCCGAGCAGATACTCGCACAGATGCGAGCCCAGAAAGCCGGCGCCGCCGGTGACCAGTGTTCTTGGCATACTTCCTCCCTGTTAGGGCAGCCGCTCGAAGCGCGGCGCCAGATCCCTGCTGATCTTCTCCTGCAGGCTTCCCGCCTGTTCGTAGATGATCAGCCCCTCAATCCCCGGAAGTGATTCGATCAGCTCCATGCCCCGGTCGGGGCCAAGTACAAAAACAGCCGTGGCAAGGGCGTCGCAGTCGACAGCCGTGCGGCCGACGATGGTGACGCTGCGGCATCCGCCCGCCGGCATACCGCTCCACGGATCCAGGAGATGATGATAGCGGATCCCCTCCGCCTCAAAGTAGCGTTCATAGTCACCGGAGGTGGCCACCGCACCCTCGTCGAGGGGAAAGCGGCCATAAAAGGCATCGGCATCGAGGGGGTGGCGCACATAGACCCTGCGCTTGCCCGCCGTACGCGCGGAGGCGATGGTGCGCAAATCCCCGCCGGCATCCACCTGGGCATCGGTGATGCCATGGCGCTGCAGCAGGGCAATGGCTTCATCGACGGCATAGCCCTTGGCCGCACCGCCCAGGTCGATCCGGGTCAGGGTGTCGGTGAAAGTGATTCCGCCCGGGCGCAGGCGCACTCCCCTGCGGCCGACGTGCTGCAGGGCCTGTTGGCGCTCTTCAGCGGACGGAACGCGCATGATCTCCCTGCGGCCGAATCCCCACAGACCGGTGAGGGCGCCGATGGCCGGGGTGAAGGCCCCGGAGCTGAGACTGTCAATGCGCAGGGCTGCAGTCAGCATCGCCGTCATCTCGGGCGTCAGCGGCAGATCGGGACGGGCGGCATGGGCGTGCAGCCAGCCGATCTCGCTCTCAGGTTGATAGCTGCTGGCGAGGGAATCGATCTTACGCATCTGTGCCGCGGCCGAATCGATGAGTGCGGCGGCCGCATCGCGACCGGCAGCGGGCGGATAGAGCCTGATCGTGACGTAGGTATCCATCAGAAAGAAGGATTTCTCTACGGCCGTGAACGAGTTCCGTCCGCATGAGGCAAGCAGGCAAAAGATCAGTATCGCTGCACTTGGGAGGGCGTGGGCAGGAAGAGAGGCAGCCCTAATTTTCACGCGCAATCGCAAACTGGACCAGCTTTATCAAGGAGTCGCGCGTTTCTGAGGGGGCATAGAGATCGAGGATCGCCAAGGCCTCGTCGCTGTAGCGCCGGGCCATCGCCTCTGCATAAGCGAGACCGCCCGCATCGCGAACGAATGTTACAACCTCGTTGATCTCGGTGTCGTCCATCTCCTCTTTTTCGATCATCGCCACAATCCGCCCGGCGTGCTCGGCCGGGGAGGCGGCGAGGGCATGGATCAACGGCAGGGTGACCTTGTTTTCACGGATGTCGTTGGCCACGGGTTTGCCCAGGACCGAGGCTTTGCCGGTATAGTCGAGCAGGTCATCCTTGATCTGGAAGGCGATGCCGAGATTTTCGCCGAACTGCTTCATGCGGCCGCGTGTTTCGGCGTTGTCATGTACGGCGAGCGCGCCCAGTTCACAGCAGGCGGAGAAAAGAGCGGCGGTCTTTTTGGCGACCAGGTCGAAATAGACCGGCTCGCTCACATTGTAGTCATGTTCGTGCTCGACCTGCATCAGCTCCCCCTCAGTGATCCGGTTGGCGGCCTCCGAGATGATGCCGAGGGCGGCGGGGCTGTTCAGATTCAAAAGGGCGGTGAGGGTGCGGGAGAAGAGCAGATCTCCGACCAGGACGGAGACGCGATTGTCCCAGATCGAGTTGACAGTCGGCTTGCCGCGGCGCAGGTCGGAGCTGTCCACCACATCATCGTGCACCAGGGTCGCTGTATGGAGGAGTTCGACCACGATGGCGGCGCGCATCGAGTCCGGGCTCCGCTCACCATGGAGCTGGCTGGCGAGAAAGACAAGCGCCGGGCGCAGACGTTTGCCTTTGAGCCCGGCGATATAGTTCACAACCTGATTGGCGAGCGGGATATCGGAATGGAGAACCTCATTAAAGGCGTGTTCGAAATCGTGCAACGACTCCTGAACGGGTCCGAAAATGCTCTCGATTTTCACAAGAAATCCTGTTCAACCCTGAGTGACGGTGCGAATGGGAAATTTAATGTTTAATGTAATAATAATAGTCAAATTAGTCAACACCTAACTCAACACGCTCCGGCGCCCCGGGGCTTTTCACGATTGGCAGCCTGACGGTGAAAGTTGTACCGCTGCCCTCGCGGCTCCGCGCGAGAATGTCCCCCCCCTCCCGCTTGATGATCGTATAGGAGAGGTAGAGTCCCAGACCGGTCCCCCCGCTCTCCCGTTTGGTCGAGAAGAAGGGGGTGAAAATATGGCTGAGATTTTCGGGAGAGATGCCGACGCCGCTGTCAGCGAATTCGACATTGACCCATTTTTCGTCTGCGCCGGCCATGGTGATGATGCGCAGCACCCCGCCGTTGGGCATCGCCTGCACGGCATTGTAGATGATGTTGAGAAAAACCTGCTTGAGCGAGTCGAGGCTGAAAAAGACGCGCGGCACGCCACCGTACCCCTTTTCCAGGATGATGTTGCGCACGGAGGTCTCTTTCTCGACCAGCGAGAGCGTGGTATCGATCAGCTTTTCAACGTCGACAGGCTCCCGTTCATGTTCGGAGTGGCGGGAGAACTGCAGAAGGTTTTCGATGATCACCGAAGCGCGGCGGATGTTCTTTTTGATGATTTCCAGCTTGCGCTCCATCTCCGGATTGGTACTGCCCAGCCCGTCCGCAATGGAATAGCGCGCGGTCTCGATGATATTGAGCGGATTGCGCAGCTCATGGGCGATCCCCGAAGAGAGCAGGCCGATGGTGGCCAGCTTTTCCGACTTGATGAGCTGCTTTTCGATCTCTTTCTGATCGGTGACATCCTTGGCGTATTCGACCAGAAATTCCGGCTTGCCGTCAATGCCCGCCATCGGGAAGGTCCAGATGTGATAGGTACGGCCCTGATGGAAGATTTCGATGAAGTGGGACTCGCCGGTGCGGTAGGTTTCGAAGGCCGGGCAGTTGGAACAGGGCTGATCGCTGCCAAAAAGGGCTTTATGGCACTTGCAGCCCACCAGCCCGGGCGTGTTATCCGCTGTAAGCTGCATGTAGCTCTTGTTGCCCATGATCAGATTGTGGTCGCGGTCCTGAACCGAGATCGGATCGGTGATGCCGTCGAAGAGGGAGATCAGCCGCTGCCGGCTGAGGAGGAGCTGCCGCTGCATCTTGAGTTTTTCGCTGATGTCGCGGGCGAAGCACTGGATGACCTGGTGGTTTCCGACCGAGACGAGGCTGCCGGTCAGATCGACGGGGATGAGGCGGCGCTCAGCGTGCACCAGCATCACCTGATCGAGATTGGCCTGCCCGTCACGCTTTATCCGCGCGAGAAACTCCTCCACCTCCTGCAGCGAGCGGTTGGCGCAGATGCTCAAAAAACTCTTCTGGAGCAGCGCCTCGACCGGCTGTCCGACCAGCCTGAGGGCCATGCCGTTGGCCTGATGGAGGCGGTAGCTGTCGGCGTCGGCGATGAAGATGGCTATGCCCGCCTTGTCGAAAAGGGCAAAATAGCGCTGTTCGCTCTGCTCCAGCCGGGAGGAGAGCTGCTGTTCCTCGATCGCGCGCGTCACCACCCGCGGCAAAAGATCGAGAAAATCCTTGGTCTTGACCAGATAGTCGTATACTCCGTGGCGCATCGCCTCAACTGCGATGCGCTCATCGCCCTGGCCGGTCACCATGATGACCGGCAGCGCGGGATACTCCTTTTTAAGGTGCTGCAGCACCTCGAGTCCGGACATCTTGGGCAGGCTGTAATCGAGGACCAGGGCGTCGACGGGATTATGCTTCAGCCAGGCCAGGCCCTCTTCGGGGTCATGGATGATCCTGACGGCGAAGGGCTGGCCATGACGGCGAAGGATCAGTTCCATCAGATGCGCCTGGTCCGGATGGTCTTCGATGATCAGGATCTGATAATCACGCTGCATCGTGTCACTCCCCGGCGAAAGTCACCTGCCGGCTCAAGAGCTGCGGAAGGGTAAAACGGATGACCGTTCCCTCTCCCGGCGAAGATTCGGCCCAGATGCGGCCGTGGTGGGCTTCAATGATGCGCTTGACGATGGTCAGGCCGACTCCGGTGCTGCGGTTTCTTTCGTCGGCGTCGCGTGAATAGAAAAGGTCGAAGATGTGCTCCAGATCCCCGGTGGCGATGCCGATGCCGTTGTCCTTGACGTAAAACTCGTATTCATCCTCCAGGGTGGCGCATCCCACTTCGACGCTGGGGATCTCCACCTCGCGCGTGAATTTCAGGGCGTTGGAGATGAGGTTGCTGAAGACCTGGGTGATCTGGACGGAGTTGCAGATGATGCGCGGCAGGGTGGAATCGATGATCATGTTCACCGGCCGTTTCTCGATCAGCCCCGAAAGCGAATCAAGGGCGTTCTTGAGGATCTCGAAGGAATCGGCCTCCTGAAAAGGCAGCTCCCTGCCGTTCAACCTGGAGAGGTCGAGGAGGTCGGCGATGAGATGTTCCATCTTTTCAATATTGGCGGAGATGCGCTCCAGATAGGTGACGGCTCCGGCGGGGAGATGATAGCCCTGTTCCTCCTGGAGCAGGGTGGCGTAGCCCTTCAGGCTCTGCAGCGGCGCCTTTAGATCGTGGGCGAGGGTGCGGATGAGCAGATCGGCATCGGGCTGGGGCTCCGTCTCGCGGGCGGGGCGCCAGTCGCTGACGAAGGTGATGATGCGCTTCTCCGGCTCCCTCGAGGCGAGCCAGGAGGAGAAAGCCTGCACCTCGTGGAGGGTGCCATCGGCGGCGGCCACCTGGACTTTTTCAGGGCAGGGGGGCCAGGCTGCGCCCTGTCGGATGGCCATTGGAGTGCGGCAAAGAGCGGAAAAAGGGCACTGAAAGATCTGCCGGCGGTCATAGCCGGTCCACTCCAGAAAAGCGCGGTTCACCTCTTCGAGGCGGTCCTCAGCGGGATCGATGACGACGGCAGGATAGGGAAGGGCGTCGAGAATGGCGAGGTATTTCTCGCGAAAACTGTTGAGGATCTCATGGCTCCGCTGGGAGCGCTCCTCCCAATGGGCCCGTTCCATAGGGGCGACCATAAGGTAGGCGCAGAACTCAGCCAGGGCGATCTCCGCGCCCGTGAAAGGGTTCTCCGTCATGCGCGCGAAATAGAGAGCGCCGGGTACCTCCTCCGGGGTGATGATGGGGACAAAGAGTTCCTGACTGACATCGAGGATGAGGGGGTCGATGTAATCCTGGCGGGTGACGGTTTGCCGGCTGATTAAAAGATCGGTGATGAGGGGATCCTGATAGGGAATCGTCACCTCCTCGATGGTCGGGAGGGGCAGGATGTTATAGGCGAAGGAGGCGGAAAGACATTCGCGCAGCTTGTCGTTGTAAAAGACGAGAAAATGGTCGGCGGGGATCATCCCGAGCAGCAGAGGGCGGCACTGGCGGAAAATTTCCGCCGGATCGGAGATCAGGGATGCATTCGCCGCGAGGGCATAGAATCGATCGAAATTGTCATTACCCGTATAGGACATGCGGAGGTTCGATTCGCGTTTCAGTCTTGGAAAAGCTTTCCGGCTTCTTTCACTACCGCCTCCACTGCCTGATTCAGACCCATGGCCAGGGTTGCGCCGGAGGCGAATTTGTGTCCGCCTCCGCCGAAGAGGGACGCCATGCCGTTGATGGCGACGCGGCCTTTGGAGCGAAAACTCACCTTGGTGGTGCCCGCTTCGGTCTCTGTGAACATCAGACTGACCTCCACCCTGGCGATCGTGCGCGGGAGTTCGGAAAAGCCCTCGGTCTCCCACAGCTGGGCGCCGGTCTGACGCAGCAGATCCTGCGACAGGCTGAAATAGGCCAGCCGGTCATCGCAGGCGAAGCGCATTTGCTCCAGAAGCCTGGCCATTAGAAGGGTGCGCTGCTTGGAATTGTTTTCGTAGACCTGCTCGTATATCGCCCGATAGTGCGCGCCCCGTTCGAGCAGGTCGGCGGCAATGCGATGGGTGCGCGCGGTCGTGTTGCTGAACCGGAACGATCCGGTGTCGGTCATGATGCAGGTGTAGATGGCATCGACGATCGGGAGCGTCAATTCCGCTCCGGAATCGGCGAGAAAATCGTAAATCATCTCGCCGGTGGAGGAGGCCTCCTGCAGGCAGATGTGGACCTCACCCATCTCGTCGGTCGGGATATGATGATCGATGCAGGCGACAGGAATACCGTGGCGGCGCAGGGCGCTGCCCAGCCCGCGCAGCCGCGCCCAGTCGCTGATATCGACGACGAAACAGCCGTCGAGGCCGGCGACCAGCTCTTCATGCGCCTGCTCATCAAAAAGGGCGATCTCGCCCTCCGGATCGAGAAAATGGAAATAATCCGGCATCCGGTCGCAGTTGAGAAGCACAACCTTCTTGCCGATCTGGCGCAGATAATGAGCCATGGCCATCTGGCTGCCGATGGCATCGCCATCGGGGTTGATATGGGTGGTGACCGCTATTGTCCTCTTGTCCTGAACAAAGTCGCGAACCGGCTGCCATTCTCGGGTATAGATCATTAAAAACCTTTAATGCGCTGATGAGCCTTGCTGCAGTTTTCGAACTGATCTGCAGCCTCCAGTGTGATCTCCAGCAGCTCGGCACCGCCCTGGAGAGAAAAGTTGTACTCTTCGCACATGCTGTCGCAGATGCCATCCGCAGGGCTGACGGGTTTCCAGCCGCCGGCGTTGATACTGATGCGCACCCGCGCGAGGGGCGAGGCGGCATCGCAGACGGTGAAACGGAGTCGCCGCTCCCTGCCCTCGTTCTCCACCTTGATCCCTTTGATCACAGGCCCGGTGTTGTCCACCAGAAAAGCGGAGCTGATCTTTTCAGCGCGCAGCCCCTGGCCGTCGGGAAGCATCAGGCTGTCGCTGACTTCGAGCTTGAGCTGATATTCACCGTCGGCCATCTGGGTGGTATCCCATGAGTAGACCACCTGGGCGAGCGGTCCGGCCAGCCGGCGCCAGTGGGTATCGCCGGTGCGGCGGTACCAGAGCGCGAAGAGGAGAGGATCGCGGTTTGAGTCGTCGAACTGCCAAAAGGCGCTGCGAAAGCCTTTCCGCTGTTCACGCTTGGGCAGCGGCGAGGGCGCGGTGATGCCGGTTGTGCCGGCCCCCTGATCCGGGGCGGCCTCGAAATAGTCTCCCGCCGGGAGGACGACCAGACCGTCAATCTCGGGCGGCCGGTTCTTCTGCAGGTAGGCGAGGGTCACCTCCTTCAGAAAGGGCTTTTTCTCCCCATCCTGCAGGATGCAGCGCCACTGCAGAAAGCGCGCAGCCGGGCTGGTGATTTGCCCGCTGCCGCCCGCGTCAGTCAGGGGCTGCCATTCGCTCCAGCTCCCCTCCGGATTGCGGGTATTGCCGGAGCGGGTCTGAAAGACGAGTTTGCCGTCGCCGCGCCAGCGCAGGGCGCCCCAACGGGTCAGGGCGGCGGCATCGATGGTCTCGGATTCATAGCTTCCCTCCCGCACCACGGCGCCGATGCGGTAGCCGAGCCCCATATTGGCGGTGGCCAGAATCACCTCTCCGGCTGCCGTGCGGTGGAGGGTCTGGATCTGGGAGGCGCCGACTTTCAGGAGCAGGGAGATCTCGCCGGACTCGTTAATGCTGTAGAGGCGGCCTTCGCGGCCGGTGCCCACCAGCAGTCCGCCGTCCGTGGCGGGCAGAAGAGCCTGCACATCATCGAGCCCGGCCGGCCAGATCGAGCGCCCGTAGCCGTCGGCCTCGATACGCAGCAGCTGTGATTTGGCCGCGGGCGCGCTCTCCACCGGCCCGGCCGGGGCCTCCTGACGGAGCGCGCTCTTCTCATCCGGCTCTTCAAGCGAGGTGCTCTGTGCCGGCACCGTGGCAAGGATGCGGGTGATGACCGCCGCCGGGCCGGCAGTGGTCATGGCCGCTGCGTAGAGCGTGCCTCCGGGAAGCACAGCCAGGCTGTGCACCTCTTCGTTTCCGGTATCATATAGTACAAATGGCGCCGTCTCTTTGCGGAGACGATAAACCAGCCCCGGACGGCTGCTGCCCGCGTAGAGCTCCCCGCCATCGAGCGCGAGACAGCGCAGATGCTCGGCTTCGCTGGCCAGGGCTACGCTCATGCTGCCGTCGGGTTTGATGCGCAGCAGCCGGGCCTTGCCGCCGGTGGCGGCCCAGAGGTCCCCGCTGCCATCGCAGAGCAAATCCCAGATGTAGGATTGTTCCGGCCGGCAAAAAAGCTGCGCCCTGCCCTCGCCATCGACGCGGTAGATGCTGCCGTTGGGGGAGGTGGCGACATAGAGTGCGCTGCGGCCGTCGTGGGCCAGGGCATAGATCTCGGGTTCTTCGGCCTGAAAAAAGAGCGCCGTGTCGCCCGCGGCGTTGACCCGGAAAACCTTGCCCCGGTTGCCGGTGGCGAGGTAGAGGTTGCCGGCGGGATCGCTGGCGACATCCCAGACGTAGGGTTCACCGGTATCGATGAAGCGGGTGGTCCTCGCCGCGAGGGTCAGCCGGCCGTCGCCGGTGAGGGAGAGGTTTTCCAGCTTGCCGGGGATAAAATCGGCAAAGGTGCTGTAGGTGCGAAGGCCGGGTCCCGCCGCTCCCGCCCGAAGGGCGGTCATGGCGGTCAGGAGCAGCACCAGCCGGCAGATATGACGGATTGTTCCGGTTTTTTTCATCTTTATTCCAGGAATAGCTGATCAAAGGCTTCCTGCGCATCATCCGTCCCGTTCGTGCGGGGCTGGGTGATGCGCACGGTCAGCCGCTTCAGACCGGTGATTTCGCACTCGGTCGGGATGGCCCATTCAGCGATGAGGCGGTCGCGCAGGAAACGCTCGCTGCCGCTGCCGTTCATCGTCTGCAGGATCGAAGGGGGCAAGCCGGCGAGCTCCTCCCCGTCGACCGCCATGCCCCGGGCGGGCTCGCGGATCTGCAGGTAGAGATTATCGCTGGTGCGGCGCTCCTGCAGGAGCGTGCAAAGCCGGGAAAAAGAGTCGGGGCGGTACTTGTCCGGGTTGCTCTGCATCTCGGCCTGGATCAGGCCGGCCGCACTGCCGGCGATGACCGTCAAGGTGCGGGACTGGAGATAGTCCGGCAGCCTGACGCACTGGCTGAACCTCATCTCCTGCCCGTTGGTGCGCTGCAGGGTCAGGGTGAGATGGAGCGAATCACCGGGGCTCACCTCCAGCCGTTCCTGCCGGATCGAGCGGATGGCGGCCACCCGTTCTCCAGGCTCGATCGCGGCACTGATCATGATGGAGTGGAGCGGCGGTGGATCAAAATTGTTGACAGTCAGGGCTCCGATGCTCATCGCCACCAGATCGACCGCCTCGGCGATTTCACTGCCGGCGCCCAGATAGCCGAGCCGTTCCTGGTAGGAAAAATACTCCCCCACCGTCAGCCGGCGGCCGTCCTTGAGCATCATCTCGCAGCGCAGCCTGACTGTCGAGGGATCAGCGCCGAGTTTGCCCGCGATCAGAGCCTGAAAGAGCGCGGAGCGCAGGAAAAAGGGGGTCAGATTGCGCAGCGCCGGATCATCGGCCAGCTCGAAATGGAAACTCCGCAGCCCCGCCGGGCCGGTCAGCTCCACCTGCACCGGAATCCAGGCGGGCATTTCCCCCACCTTGCCGTAGACGCCGGAGAGGCGGTCCTGGCGGATGGTGCCGATGACCTCGAGCGAACGGGCCAGTTTGCTCGATCCCATCAGGCTTGGCAGGGTCGCCAGGATGCGGCTTCGCGCCATGGGCATCTGGACCGGGCCGAGGTTGAAGAGGTAGTGGCCGAAGGCGAGGAGCTGATCTCCCTCGACTGCGGTCACGGTGCCGGTCATATCCATGCCGAAATCACCGCGGATGAAGACCTGCGAAATCGCACTACCGGGTTGAAGAGGCTCCACCGCGGAGCCCTCCTGCAGCGGCTCCCCCCCCATCATCGGCGCGAACCCGAGACTGCTCCAGAGCGAGGCGTTGGCGGAGAGAGTCTGTTCCGAAAAACCTGAAAAAAGCAGCGGGGTCTCGATGCAGCGCATCGCCATTCCGGCCGGCGGCGCGGGCATGAGCGGGGTGACCATCCGCTGCCAAAAGTCCGCTTCCGCTCCCAGCAGAACGGCGCGCAGATAGTTCTGCCCGCTCTGCGGGGCACAGGGCCGAACCGCGCCGCGCTGCGCTTCATAATCACGGGCGCGCATCATCGAGGCGATGGGCATCACGCCGGCGTAGGGCTCTTTCTGAAACTCGAGAAAACGCATGGCCAGGGCGCCCGCCAGCCGGCCCTGGAAATAGATGGGACTTCCACTCATCCCGGCGACAACGCCGGCCTCCTCGGACCGGGTTCCGGTCAGGCGGACGATGATCAGATCTTCTCCGGGATAAAAATCAGGCACGACATCGATGACGACAACGCCGAAAGTATCGATCTCCTCCCCCTGGAAAACAGTCAGCCCTACCCCCGTCATGCCGGGCTTGATCTCCGGGACCGCAATGGTCTCCAGCTGCCAGCCCTCCGCCGCATTGAGAAACGCGGTGGAGAGCAGCAGACTCGAGACGATCAGGAGGAGGACAGGCTGCAGTTTAATCGCCGAAATGATATCTCTCCAGGGAAAGGGAAGAACAGAAAACAGGAAAGCGTCTGGAACTGATGTGTTACAGGTCGCCGCCCAGAGGCCGGATGACAACTTCCTCCATCATGGCCGACTCGCCCGTCAGCAGGATGGCGGTCACCGCCTTGGCGATCTCGTCCGCGGGCATCATTCTGGCGTTGTCGACGCCGGCATCACCCCAGATCAGGGTATCCGTCGCGCCGGGCATGAGCGCGGTGACGCGAATGCCGTGCTCGCGCGCCTCCATGCGCAGGACATCAGTGAAACCGAGCAGGCCGTATTTGCTGGCGCAATAGCCCGCATTGCTGTAATAAGGCGTCCGCCCCGCCACGGAGACCATGTTGATAATATGGCCGGATTTGCGCTCGATCATGCCGGGCAGCACGGCTTGCGAACAGAGGAAAGCACCCTTGACATTGGTCTCCATCATCAGATCCCAGTCGCTCGCGCTGGCCTCGACAATCTTGCCGAAGATCGCCACACCGGCATTATTAATCAGCACTTCGATGGGGCCGTGCGTTCTCTCCACCGCGACGACGACCCGCTTGACCTGGTCCGCGTGACGGACATCGCAGGGCATCGCCACCGCCTGCCCCCCCTGATTGGTGATCTCCTGAGCCACCGCTTCGATATCCGAGATCGTGCGCGCCGAGAGCACCAGGTGCGCGCCATGCGATGCCAGCGACAAAGCAATGGCGCGGCCGATGCCGCGGCCGGAACCGGTCACCCAGACGATACGGCCTTTCAAATCCAGTTGCGACATACTACTCCCACGATTTGATCAGATTAAGGAACTCCATCCGCGTCGCGCGGTCCTTTTTAAACTCTCCCAGCATCGCGCTGGAGGTGACGAAACTGTTCTGCTTCTCCACACCACGCATCATCATGCAGAGATGCTTGCCCTCCAGGACCACCGCCACCCCGTAGGGGTGGAGCACCTCCATCAGGGTCCCGGCG
>Ga0209717_1003591_pt1 | contig 13371 bp, 11 predicted proteins | sample AD_UKC048_MetaG_FD_184418 | JGI IMG/M metagenome (GOLD analysis project Ga0209717, IMG submission 184418) | Active sludge microbial communities of municipal wastewater-treating anaerobic digesters from USA - AD_UKC048_MetaG (SPAdes) (version 2) | ecosystem: Engineered > Bioreactor > Anaerobic >... | reverse complement strand
GACCTTTTTTGGGAGAAATAAATAACTCTACCTGATCGGAAAACAAGAGCAGCCCGACTTTGTCGTTGTTAGAATTGGCAGCAAAGGCCAGCACGGCGCAGATTTCTGCCAGCATTTCCTGTTTGGAGCGGCCGCTGGTGCCGAAAAACGCCGAACCGCTCACATCCACCAGCAGCATAACGGTGAGTTCGCGCTCTTCCTCGAAAATTTTGACGTACGGATCGCCGGTACGTGCCGTTACGTTCCAGTCGATGGCGCGCACGTCGTCGCCAAACTGGTATTGCCGCACCTCGCTGAACGACATACCCCGCCCTTTAAACGCGCTGTGGTAGCCTCCCGTGAACAGGTGGCGGCTCAACCGGCGCGTTTTGATCTCCAGTTTCCTGACTTGTTTGAGTAGTTCGTTGGTATCCATATTGGTGGGCAAATATAGTTATTGGTTATTAGTTATTAGGGTTTATACCCTCGGCTCAAGTAATAGACTCAAGCCGAGGGTATAAACCCTAATAACCAATAACCAATAACCAATAACCAATAACCAATAACCAATAACCAATAACCAATAACCAATAACCAATAACCAATAACTAATAACCAATAACCGATAACTCGCAAGCAACCTCCGCCCCCAGCCGCGCATTCCAGCACACCAGTTCGATATTCGTTTCCAGGCTTTTTCCGCCGGTCGCCTGTTCGATGTGGGCCAGCAGGAAAGGCGTGATGGCTTTGCCGCGAATACCTTTTTGTTCGGCCGCTTCGAGGGCTGCGGCGATGGCCTGATCGATGAGCGCCGGGTCGGCCTCGTATTCGGCAGGCACCGGATTGGCGATCAGAACGCCCGAACGAAGCCCGGCGCTCCACTGCGCTGCCAGCAGGTGCGCAATTTCTTCCGCCGTATCGAGCCGGAAATCGACTTGGAGGCCGCTATGCCGGGTGTAAAACGCCGGAAACTCTTCCGTTTGGTAGCCCACGACCGGCACGCCCTGTGTTTCGAGGTATTCGAGGGTAAGCGGCAGATCGAGGATACTTTTGACGCCTGCGCTCACCACTGCTACGGGCGTTTGCGCCAGTTCGGGCAGGTCGGCAGAAATGTCCATGGTGCTCGTGGCACCGCGGTGCACGCCGCCGATGCCGCCGGTCGCAAAAACGCGGATGCCGGCCAGGTGTGCGATGATCATGGTGGATGCGACGGTGGTAGCTCCGTTGGCGCCCCGGCTGAGCAGATACGCGAGATCGCGGCGGCTGGCTTTGGGGATATCACTTCCGCCGCGGCCCAGCAGTTCAATCTCGTCGGAGTTGAGTCCGCATTTCAGGCGGCCGCCGATGATGGCGCAGGTAGCGGGCACGGCGCCGGCGTCGCGCACGATCTGTTCCACGCGGAGCGCCGTTTCAACGTTTTTGGGGAAAGGCATGCCGTGCGCGATGATGGTACTTTCCAAAGCCACGACCGGACGGCCCTCAGAAAGGGCATTTTTAACCTCCGGAGACGGCGAAAGCCATTTATTTTCCATGATAAAAAATTTTTGCCGGACAAAGGTTGCAAATTTAAACGGGGTCAGTATATCTTTGCCCCGCTTTTCAAGCAAGCGCTGTCTCATTAGCTCAGTTGGTTAGAGCAACGGACTGTTAATCCGTAGGTCCAAGGTTCAAGTCCTTGATGGGACGCACAGAGCCACTCCGATTTCGGGGTGGCTTTTTTTGTTTTAAACCACGAGGTTTTTTTCTTAACCACAAGGGGCACAAAGGGTTTTCACAAAGGGCACTATGTGCGGAGTACTCTTAACTTGTGTCTTCGTGTCTTGGTGGTTTAGTTTTTTTTAAAACCACAAAGGCACAAAGGACACTACGCGTGATGTCCTCTTCATTGTGTTCCTTGTGAAAACCCTTTGTGTCCCTTGTGGTTAAAAAAAACCTTGTGGTTAAAAATTAATAAAATCAAAACGCGCATTCCGCTGTTTAACCCAAAACCGCTTCCCATGACTGACAACATCTTACATCAAACCACCGCCATCATCAGAGGCCCTTTCGAATTGGAAACATCGCAGGAGCCCGATACCGAAGCAGCCCTGCTGGCCATCCTGACCGAGCGAATTGACGAAATGCTGGAAAAAAGACCGGAATACCTCATGAGCCTGCTATACCGCCTGGACGTGCTGGAAGAAAAAATAGGCCCGGTGATGCATCCGGCGGCTCCCGAACCACCTTCTCTCGGACTGGCCCGCCTGGTACTGGAAAGGCAACGGCAACGGGTGGAAACCAAACTCTCCGTAAAAACCGAACCGCTGAAGGATATGGACGACTGGGTTTGGTAAATTCATTTCATTTCAAAACCATCTTCGTTTTTTAAAACATGTAAAGGCGCGAAATGAAATTATATTCCGTCAAAATAAAATATTCCCAACAAGGGCTATGTTTTACTCGGGGAAGTTTATTTACTTTTGCGGAAGAAAATAAGTGGGCCTCACCCCCCGGCCCCCTCTCCAAGAGAGAGGGGGCCGGGGGGTGAGGCCACACGCTACTAACCACATAACAAATATATCATGCAAGAGAACGGAACCAAGACCGCTCCAAAGCCCCGGACCGCCCGCGAAGACCGCTACCAGCACCACGATTATTACCTGGTAGACGACCTGCTTTCTTCCGAACACCTGCTCGCCCGCGACGCGGTACGCGACTGGGTGAAGGCGGAAGTAAGCCCGATCATTGAAGATTACGCCAACCGCGCCGAATGCCCCACGCACCTGTTCAAAGGACTTGCCGAAATCGGCGCTTTCGGTCCTTCGCTCCCGGCCGAATACGGCTGCGGCGGCATGGACGAGATCGCGTACGGCGTCATCATGCAGGAACTGGAACGCGGCGACTCCGGTATCCGCTCCATGGCTTCCGTGCAGGGTTCGCTGGTGATGTACCCGATTTATAAATTCGGTTCCGAAGAACAACGCAAACATTACCTGCCCAAACTGGCAAAAGGAGAACTCATCGGCTGCTTCGGCCTCACCGAACCCGACGCAGGCTCCGACCCCGGCAGCATGATCACCAACGTGAAGGACGACGGCGATTCCTATATCCTCAACGGCGCGAAAATGTGGATCACCAATTCACCTATTGCCGACATCGCAGTCGTCTGGGCCAAAAACGAGGAAGGCAAAATCATCGGCATGATCGTCGAAAAAGGTATGAAAGGCTTCTCGGCGCCTGAAATCCATGGCAAATGGTCGCTGCGCGCCAGCATCACCGGCGAACTCGTGTTTGAAGACGTGCGCGTACCGAAGAAAAACGTACTGCCCGGCGTGGTCGGTCTGCGCGGACCGCTTACCTGCCTCACCAAAGCCCGCTACGGGATCGCCTGGGGCGCAATGGGCGCAGCGCTCGACTGCTACGATTCCGCTTTGCGTTATTCGAAAGAGCGCGTGCAGTTCGGCCGTCCGATCGGCGGGTTCCAGTTGACACAAAAGAAACTGGCCGAAATGATCACCGAGATCACCAAGGCGCAACTGTTATCCTGGAGACTCGGCGTATTAGCCAACGAAGGTAAAATGACCGCCGCACACGTATCGATGGCCAAACGCAACAACGTATTCATGGCCCTTACCATCGCCCGCGAAGCGCGGCAGATCCACGGCGGCATGGGCATCACCAACGAATACCCGGTGATGCGCCACATGATGAACCTGGAAACGGTGCTGACCTACGAAGGTACACACGACGTACACCTGCTCATTACGGGCCACGACGTTACCGGTCTCGATGCTTTTAAATAAACCGACACGTTAAAATATACTTAAACGGCTTGCAGAGATTCCTCTCCGCAGGCCGTTTTGCTATGATTTAGTCCTGTTTTTATGACTAACTGGTTCATAAATGCTTTTTTCATCGAAAACCGGACATTAAAACTTACAATCCAGACGTTTATGCCCGAACATTTGCGTTACGGTTATTCGTGACAATTCATTCCTCACAACGTAATTACTTCGAATGGCATAGGCTTTGCTAGTCACATATGCACTAATCGAAACATGAGAAGCATGAGAAATAAGCTTAAACCTTGGTGTTTTTCCCTCGTTCTGGCGCTCCCTTTCGGGATGTCGGCGCAAAAAGATGCCCCTATTGTATTGACCAACCCGTCGTTTGAAGACCTGCCTAAAATGGGTGAAACCCCCGCCGGCTGGTACAACTGCGGCAAAGCCGGCGAAACGCCTCCCGACGTGCAGCCCGGCGGCTGGACGGTGGCCAAACCCGCTAACCACGGCCAAACCTACCTCGGCCTCGTGGTGCGCGACAACGAAACCTGGGAAGGTGTGGGCCAACGCCTGCCGCGCCCGGTGGAATCGGGACAGTGCTACGAATTCAGCCTGGACCTGTGCCGCGCGGAACTGTACCTGAGCGTCAGCCGCGTCACCGGCGAGGATGTAAACTACGCCGTTCCTGCCCGCGTCCGTATCTGGGGCGGCATGGGATACTGCGACGCAAGGGAATTACTGGCGGAAACGTCCATTATTACCAACACGCGCTGGCTGACCTACAATTTCCGGTTCACGCCGAAAGGAAATTACACTTACCTGATGATAGAGGCCTACTACAAAACGCCGATCCTGTTTCCTACCAACGGGAACGTGCTGGTCGACAATGCCTCCGCTATCAAGCCCGTGCCCTGCAATCCGGACAAGATGCCGGATGCGAAAAAGCCGCCGCTGGCTGCCAAAGCGCCACCCAAGATCAGCCCGACCGCGCCGAGGGTAACGACCGCGCCGAAAGTGGACACACCTTCCCGCAAACCGGAACCCAAACCCGCAGTGGCAAAAATCGAACGCAAGGTGATGAAAACCGGCAAAATTTACCGCCTGGAACGCCTGTATTTCGACGCCAATAAATACGAGATCAAACCGGAAAGCGAACCCGAACTCACGTCGCTCTACGATTTTCTGGTGAATAACCCCGACGTCGTCATCGAGGTCGGCGGACATACCAACAACGCCATGTGGCCCAACGAGGCTTTCGCCGAAGAACTGTCCACCAACCGCGCCAAAGCAGTCGCCAACTGGCTCGTCGGCAAGGGTGTCGGCAACGACCGCGTCCAGTACAAAGGCTACGGATGGAAATATCCGATTCAGCCGAATACTACGCCGGAAGGCAAGAAAAAGAACCAGCGGGTGGAGGTGAAGGTGCTGACGATGAACGGGTAGGAATGATGAATGATGAACGATGAACGATGAATAGCGATAAGGGTTTATGGGAACGCTCCCATAAACCCTTATCTTTAACTCATCATTCATCATTCATCATTCATCATTCATCATTCATCGTTCATCGTTCATCATTCATCACTCCCCATGAACAGAACTTTTATTCTCTTCTTTTTGATGCTGACTTTGGTCATTCAGAAAAATGCAGCCCAGCAGGCGATGTTTGGACAAACCGGCAAAGGGGTGATCATGGAGGCCAAATACAAGGTGTGGGTTCGTACGGACAAAGCAGTTCCGGTAGCCGGCATTTTATATGAAACAGGCGATTCTTCGGTGACCGTGATGAAAAAAGTCTTCCACTGGCGCCGGGAGCCCATTTCACTGGAAACTATTCCTGTAAAAAATATCCGGGCCATTAAAACCCGTGTCAGGTGGCAGCCGCTCGGCGGTATGATGTTGGGCGCTTTGGCGGGCGGGGTTATTGGAGGTTTGATCGTCAAATCGTCTGTCGGAAGTTGTCAGAATTGCCTTTTTCCCGAACCGGGATTCGGCACCTTTTTCGGGACGACGCTGGGATCAAGTGCGGGCATCCTGGCGGGCGGTGTAGCGGGCAGTTTGATTCGAAAAAAAATTACCCTTTCAGGCAGACAAGACACGTACAACCTGCAACGCGAAAAAATAAAGAAACTCAGCGTGACAGGCAGATGAACCACTCAGCGTTCATCATTCATCGTTCATCATTCTTTACGCGAACATCCGCAGCGCATTCTCCGTCGTCACCCGCGCAATTTGCGCTTCGGGCATCACTTTCGCTTCCGACAGCATTTCGGCGGTCTGGCGGATGTAGGCACTTTCGTTGCGTTTGCCCCGGTACGGCACGGGCGGCAGGTAGGGCGCGTCGGTTTCCAGCACAATGTGTTCGAGCGGTATTTCCCGCAGAATAACCGGCAATTCCGATTTCGGGTAGGTGAGTGTACCGCCGATTCCGAGCATAAAACCGAGTCCGGTCATTTCCCTGGCTTCTTCCAAAGTGCCTGAAAAGCAGTGAAAAATGCCGCGCAGGCGTCCGTCCTGGGCTTTTCGCACCATTTCGAGGCATTCCTGGTTGCTTTCGCGGGAATGGATGATGATAGGCCGGCCAAGGTCTTTCGCCCATTCGATCTGTTTGGCAAACGCGATTTTCTGAATATCCAGTGTGGATTTGTCCCAGTAGAGGTCGATACCCGTTTCGCCGATGCCCGCCCAGGTGCGTTTGCCGAGCCATTGCTCCACGATTTCCAGTTCTTTCCGGTAAGTGGTGGCTTGTACGGAGCCGGGATGGAGGCCCATCATGGCGAAGCAGTGCTCCGGAAATTCGGCTTCCAGCGCCAGCATGCCGTCGATGGATTCGGCGTCGATGTTGGGCAGGTACATGCGGATAACGCCGGCCGAAATGGCGCGTTTGACCATGTCGGTGCGGTCGGCGTCGAATTTATGGGAGTACAGGTGCGTGTGGGTATCGATGAGGTGGTTCATAACGGGCGCAAAGGTAAAACAAATGCGGTTTTCTGAGAAAGAAACGCGGAGGACGGGTTTTTAACCACAAGGGACGCAAAGGGTTTTCACAAGGTGCACAATGGGGAGGTACTCTTACTTTGTGTCCCTCGTGGCTTGGTGGTTTTAAAATATTAACCACAAAGCCACAAAGGGCACAACGCGTAGAGTACTCTTACTTTGTGTCCCTTGTGGCTTTGTGGTTTTTATTTTTTAACCACAAGGGACACAAAGGTTTTTCACAAGGAAAACAATGGGTGGTGTACTCTTACTTTGTGTCCTCGTGTCTTTGTGGTTTTTATTTTTTAACCACTAAGGCACAAAGACACTATGCGTGATGTCCTCTTTATATTTCCTTGTGGTTAAAAAAAATCCACCACGCACCCATTTCAAAAAAACGTATTTTTAGGCGCATTTCCCAAAACGCACTACCTATGAAAAAAACGCCCGAAACACTCCGCCTCACCCTGCTCATCGCCGCACTCACCATCCTCATCGGATTCCTCGGCGAACTCATGCCCGCCGATTTTCAACAAAACATGGAAACCTGGGCCACCGCCACGCTCGGCATTTCCTACATGACTTTGTGGATCATCGCGACCGTTCTGATCGCCGCCGTTTTCCTGTACCTCGTGTGGAAAGAAGCGCTGGGCAAGGAAACAACGCCCGAAACGCCTGCACAACCTGAAAAAGCGCCCGTGACCGTCACCAACAGCAAAAACGTGGTCACCAACTCCAGCATCCAGGCCGGCGGAAACGTGCACATCGGCGACACCACCACTGTGAACAATGAAGGCGCGAACATCAAAAACCAGTTCAACGGCGGCACGTTCAACGATACCACCTTTCAGTGACCATGGCGGAAAATATTCACAATCAGTTCAATAACTCGGTTTTCAACAACCCGGTGTTTCAGTCGGGCGGAGTGGCAGGAAAACTCGAACACGTGCTTGTTGCCGCCGGCGCAGGCGTTCCCGACAGTTTTCGCGGCCGCGAACGGGAACTCGAAGACATCCGCACCCTGCTCACCACGCGCCAAAGCGCCCTCGCCCTCGTGAATGCAGAAGGCGGTATGGGCAAAACCACCCTGGCTGCCAAGTACTGGCAGATGTACGAGAAAGACTATCAACACGTCGCCTGGCTTTTCTGCGAAAAAGGTATCCTGACGGCCCTGCGCGACCAGTTGCCCGTGCCGCTCGGACTCGTGGAAACCCTCAACCAGTACGCCGACAAGCCCGACAAGCAGGTGCAGGTGATCAAAAACGCTATGGCGAACCTGCCCAAAGACTGCCTGCTGGTGCTCGACAACGCCAACGAACCCGCACACATCGACGGATTTTTGCAAATGATGACCGGCCTCGGCTGGCACGTACTCATTACCTCCCGCTGCTCCGACCTGCTGCCCGACGCCGAATACCGCATCAGCAGCCTGCCCCCCGAGCAGGCGAAAGATCTCTTCAGGAGCAATTACACGGAAGACACGCCGGAATTCGAGCCGCTGCTCGACCGGTTTCTGGTGGCCGTGGGCTACAACACACTGTGCATCGAGATATTCAGCAAGAACCTGCGCGAAGGCAATCCCCTGGGCTATACGTTTGAAAAATTCCTTGGACAACTGGAAACGCAGGGACTTTTCCTGGGCGAAAACTCCTTTGAAATAAAATCTGATTACGCCCGGCAGGTAGTGGGCGAAACTGTGAGCGTGACGGATCGGATCATCGATGCCTTGTACCACCTCGATACCTTGGACCAAGCGGAAACGGATCTGCTCACCACGTTCGCTCTCCTGCCCGCCGAAAACCACGCCATCCTGGTGTTGAAGGAATTAATCGCCGCCGAATCGCCCGCACAACTCAAACGCGCTTTGGATGCGCTGGCCCGCAAAGGATGGATTGCTGCGAATGCGGGTACGTACCGCATCAGTCCGGTGGTGCAGAAGATTGTGCTGCATCGGAACAAGGAGCGGCTGTGGGAATTGGGAGCGCCGGTGGTGGAGCGGCTGAACGGGATTTTTGAAAACGAGGGGTTTCATTCTAAAAATATTACGACGGCGGCTCCTTTTGCGGAACTGGTGTTCGGCCTGGTGGATAATTTGAATACAGGCGCTAATGAGTTAGCCGATTTATATCATGGATTATGGGTTTACTACAATGCTAACGGCAGTTTGGCAAAGTCATTAGATACGGTGGAGCGATCATGCACCTATTGTAATCGCTTCGACCTCAAATTCTATTTAGCGACCTCCTATGAAAAACTGGGCGAAACGCACAGCGCGCTGGGGAATCTGGATCGTGCCTTAGCTTATTTTGAAAAGTACAATCAGTTGGAAAAAGAACTGTACGACTCGTATCCGCAAAATATATCGTTCAAAAACGGCCTGGCGATCTCCTATTCCAAACTGGGCTCCACGCACAGCGCGCTAGGGAATCTGGATCGTGCCTTGACTTATTTTGAACAGTACAATCAGTTGGAAAAAGAACTGTACGACTCGTATCCGCAAAATGTATCTTTCAAAAACGGCCTAGCGGTCTCCTCTCAATACCTTGGCGACACGCACAGTGTGCTGGGGAATCTGGATCGTGCCTTGACTTATTTTCAACAGTATAATCAATTAGAAAAAGAACTGTACGAAGCGTATCCACAAAATGTTGAATTCAAAAACTTCCTGGCAATCTCTTGTCAATTTCTTGGCGGCACGCACAGCGCGCTGGGGAATCTGGATCGCGCCTTGACTTATTTTGAACAATACAATCAGTTGAAAAAAGAACTGTACGAAGCCTATCCGCAAAATGTAACGTTCAAAAACGGCCTGGCGATCTCGAACTACAAACTCGGCGAAATCAACTGCGACCACCTTTCCGACCGCCCTAAGGCAAAAGCGTGGTTTCAGCAGGCCGAAGCGCTCTGGCTGGAACTCGTGCGCGATGCGCCACAATATGCCCAGTTTCAACAGTTTTTGGGCATTGTGCAGCAGGATTTGGCAGCGTTGGAATGAGTGTAGCAGCAGATTCCGCCAAAGCAAGCGCATCAAAAACGCAGTAAAAAGAACAAAACAGGCCTGTCAGTCGCGTCCGGATGACACCCTGCTATGGGTAAATAATGGCGTTTTTTTACTGTATTCTGAATTCAAATCCTCAAAAAATACCCCCGTTTAGGTCTTTTTGAGAAGTGTTTGGGTTGTTTACCCAAACGTTTGGGTCTATTTGAGATGTGTTTAGGTTGGTGAACCCAAACGTTTAGGTCTTTTTGAGAAGTGTTTGGGTCCCCAACCTAAGCGTTTGGGTTCCCGACCCAAACTTTTAGGTCTCGGACCCAAACACTTCTCAAAAAGACCTAAACGCATCTCCATTCGACCTAAACGGATCGTTACAGAAGCGGATGGCATCTCTGGAGAACCTAAACGGATGGGGATGGAACGGGAACACTTCTTAATGGGACCGGAACGGATAGTGATGGGACCTGAATGCATGTACATGGGACCTAAATATGACCCATCCTAAAAGAAGGTAACACCCGTCCACTCTACGAGGGAAAAGCAACCACCAACCCGCCCGTAGAGCGGACGGGCCCCGACAGGGTGACAAGGCATCTGTTGTTATTTGAAGCGAAAAGATTTTCATTACCCACACCGCGCCCAAATTTTTCCAAGAAAAATCCCCCTTCCCTTTTTCACATTCTCCCCGATACCGCTATCTTTGCCGCCGCTTCAGCGGAGCATCGTTTTTTGGCATTATCCTTGAACGGGAGTACGCGCAGGCAACAAGCCACTTTAGCTCAGCGGTAGAGCAGCTGATTCGTAATCAGCAGGTCGAGGGTTCAAATCCCTTGAGTGGCTCCATTCAGAAGTGAGAGGGTGAGAAGTGAGACCGGAGATAGTTTTGGACCTAGTGCATAGAAAGTGTTTGGTGATACCTTTTCCCAAACATCGTCATACGGGATGTAGCGCAGCCCGGTAGCGCGCGTCGTTCGGGACGACGAGGTCGCTGGTTCGAATCCAGTCATCCCGACCTTTTTTATAAAACGCAATTATCTGTTCGTCAGGTAATTGCGTTTTTTTTACCACTGATTTTGACCGCTGATTCAAATGATTTTTAGGAAAACATGATTGGCGTGCTGCTGGAAGGGATTATCAGTACTTCTCTCCAGCAGATTAAAATCATGTATTTCATATAAATCATTCAAATTAGCGGTCAACAATCATGTTTTCATCATAATCATTCAAATCAGCGGTCAACAATCAGCGGTCAATAATCATTCAAATCAGCGGTCAAAATCAGTGGTGGCAAAGCCTCCTTTTGAACCCAACTCACCTATTTTTGTCTTCTTCAAAGCATACTTACTCACCACTCCACAATGGCACTCACCCACCTCGACGAACAAGGCAAGGCCGCCATGGTCGACACCAGCGAAAAGCAGCCCACCCGGCGCAGCGCCACCGCGCGCAGCATTGTCGTGTTGCCTGCGGCAGTGCTGGCTGCTCTCAGCGACGGCACGCAATTGCATTCCGCCAAGGGCAGCGTGTTTCAGACCGCCATACTGGCCGGTATCATGGCCGCCAAAAAAACCGGCGATCTGATTCCCCTCTGCCACCCCATCGGACTGGATCATTGCCATATCGACATACATTTGAATGAAAATCAACACGTTGTGATCGACTGCACGGCTACCGTTACCGCCAAAACCGGCGTCGAAATGGAAGCGCTCGTCGGCGCCAGTATGGCCGCCCTCACCGTGTACGATATGTGTAAAGCGTTGTCGCACGATATTGTAATTCAGGAAACCCGCCTGATGGCGAAAACGGGCGGGAAAAAAGATTTTTTTAGGGTTGATAAGGGTTGATAAAGGTTGATGAGGGTTGATATTCAACCGCTCGATAAATGAACAAATTCCCTCTTTTCCCGAGTAGTTGAATATCAACCCTCATCAACCCTTATCAACCCTTATCAACCCTTATTAACCTTCATCAACCACCTCCACCATGCTCCACACCAAACATACCCGCCTCTCCCGCCCCGCGCTCGGCCGTTTCGGTCGCAATGAATGGGCTATCCTCGGCACCAACTGCGGCGCTATCCGCTTATTGGCGCAGCACCTCGTAGATGCGTTGAGCGACCGCTACCATTGCGGTTACGTGGATGCCGACCATACGGATGCCGATCACCCCGTACTGCCGGGTATGCTCGCTGCGGGCGCCCGGGTGGAATACACGGATGCGATTGGAAGCCACCGGCTGAACGTGCATGCCGACTGGAACACGCACCAGTTCCGGCAGGTGTTCAACGACACTGATCTGCTGCTCGTCAATGGCAACCACCACGAAGTGGCACGGCAGATCATTGTCATAGACCCGGCCAAGGAACATTCTCTGCACAAACGCCTGGATCAACTGACGGACGTGCGATTGATTTTACTGTTGGATAACGCAAACCAGGCCTTTGATTTTCTGCAAGATGCGTTGCCGGAGTTTGATGAAATTCCGCAATTGCACCTGAGCGACCACGCCGGAATCCTGCAATTTTTCGAACGGGAAATGCAGCAATCCATTCCGCTCGTCAACGGACTGGTGCTGGCCGGCGGCAAAAGCCTGCGCATGGGTCGCGACAAAAGTGCGATGGAATGGCACGGCAAACCGCAACGCGAATACCTGGCGGATTTGCTGTCGGAACGCTGCGCCGAGGTGTTCATTTCCTGCCGCGCCGGACAGGAAGCGGAACTGCAAACGAACTATGCTACCCTACCCGATACCTTCACCGACCTCGGTCCGTTCGGCGCCATCCTCTCGGCGTTCAGGCACGCACCCGACCGCGCCTGGCTGGTAGTGGCCTCCGACTTGCCGCTGCTGGATGCTAACACACTGGATTTTTTAATAAAAAACAGGCAACCGAAACATGCGGCCACGGCTTTTGAAAGCCCGTTCGATCAAATGCCGGAGCCGCTCATAACTATTTGGGAGCCCAAAAGTTATAATACGATGCTTTCCTTCCTGGCTCAGGGTTATTCCTGTCCGCGCAAGGTGCTGATGAACTCGGATGCCCGGATTGTAAGCGCGCCGGAGCCCGACAAACTGACGAATGTGAATACGCCTGAAGATGCAACGCGGATTACGCAGATGGATAGCGGATTTCCGCGGATTTGATTGCGGGGGAGTTGAGAATTGCAACTTTTTATATGAAACATTTGACCCGTGAATAAAGTAGAATAAAGCCTTACCAATCATCCAATCCGCGGAAATCCGCTTTAAATCCTCGAAATCCGCATTGCAACTTATGAAGATCCAAATCCGCACGTTTGGCATTGCCCGGGAAATTTGCGGCGGCGCATCCATTCAGGTGGAAATGCCGGAGCATGCCACTGCCGGCGAACTGAAACAACATCTGACGGAACAATTTCCGCGCCTGGCAGCACTGGCCTCGTTTCTGGTGGCTGTCAATGAAGAATTTGCCGACACAGATACGCGCATTCAGGCAGGCGACGAGGTCGCGATTATTCCACCCGTCAGCGGCGGCTAAAATTCCGGAACCTACCATGGACATATTTCTGAAAATATCGGACGAACCGCTGGACGTGCTTTTCTGCATCGGCCTGGTTACCCAACCGGCCTGCGGCGGCATCGACGTTTTTATCGGAACGGTACGGGATGCTACCAAAGGCAAAC
>Ga0209717_1003583_pt1 | contig 13386 bp, 12 predicted proteins | sample AD_UKC048_MetaG_FD_184418 | JGI IMG/M metagenome (GOLD analysis project Ga0209717, IMG submission 184418) | Active sludge microbial communities of municipal wastewater-treating anaerobic digesters from USA - AD_UKC048_MetaG (SPAdes) (version 2) | ecosystem: Engineered > Bioreactor > Anaerobic >... | reverse complement strand
TTTTATTAACCGACAAACACGATTTGATTCATAAAGCCGTGGGCTGGATGCTGCGAGAAATTGGTAAAAGAGATGTAAAAACTTTGGAAGAATTTCTCAATAAACATTATAAAACCATGCCCCGCACTATGCTCAGATATGCCATAGAAAAACTACCGGAAAACAAAAGAAAGTTTTATCTAAAAAAATAAAAAAAATACTCCACATCCAAAAATACAGATTTGTTTTTTAACAAAATTAATTGTGTGGTATAATATAACAAAGACAAAAACATATGAAAAAAAACTTTGCTAAACTTTTTCTTTTATTTTTTATTGTAACTACCGCTCTGTCTGGCTGTGTTTTAAGCGGCAATAACACCACTGCCAAAGCTGTGCCTTTCACTCTGGAAATTTGGGGAGTCTTTGATTCATCCGAAGCCTATACTGACATTATCGCCGCCTATAAACTGGCGCGCCCGCATATTACTGTCAACTACAAAAAACTACGTTGGGAAGAATATGAAAAAGCTTTAATAGAAGGCTGGGCCGAAGATAAAGGTCCGGACATTTTATTAATTCAAAACACCTGGGTCGGCAAATATCAATCCAAATTGGCGCCCATGCCAGCCAAAATAAGCGTGCCGGTTTTAATTACCTCTGGTACTTTGAAAAAAACTACCCAAACCGTAGTGCAACAAGTTGCACCATTAAGCCCAACACAAATAAAAACCAAATTCGCCGATGTGGTGTGGCAAGATGCGGTGCGTGACAATCAAGTTTGGGGGCTGCCGTTAGCTTTGGATACTTTGGCTCTGTTTTATAATCGCGCACTTTTGGATTCAGCGGGTGTGGTTGAACCACCCAAAACTTGGCCCGAATTGTTGGAAGCCACCAAAAAAATTACGCGTCAGGACAGTGACGGCAATATTGTGCGTTCGGCCATTGCTTTGGGTGCAGGCACCAATATTAGTCGCACTGCCGATATTCTGTCTTTACTAATGATGCAAAATGGTGCCATCATGTTGAATAATAATAATGTCACTTTTGACCAAGCTTCAACTTATGATCAAAGTGTTGCTCCGGGTGTTAGGGCTTTGGAATTTTATACCAGCTTCAGTTCACCCTCCAAAGAAGTGTATACTTGGAACAATAAAATGCCTGAAGCCACCAATGCCTTTTTGCAGGGCAAGGTGGCAATGATGTTTGGCTATGCTTATCAACTACCACTCTTAAAAGCGCAAGGACAAAACATGAATTTTGCTGTCGCACCTATGTTACATTTAAGTCAGGATGGTTCGGATGCGCAACCCGGACAAACTGTAAATTTTGCTAACTACTGGTTAATGTCAGTCGCCAAAAAAACTAAACACGTCAATGAAGCTTGGGATTTTATTCTGTTTGCCACCACCAACAGTTATACCAATAAAGATGGCCAATTGGTGTATCAAAATGAAAATTATTTAAAAAGTACTGGCAAACCGCCGGCCTTGCGCGCTCTGTTAAATAAATATCGTCAAGATCCAACTTTGGAACCTTTTGTGTCCCAAGTTTTAACGGCCAAAAGTTGGTATCGCGGCGCTGACCCAGCCACTATGGAACAAGCTTTTCAACAGATGATTGATAATGTAGTGAGTGGCAAACAAAAACCAGATGAAGCCATTCATTTTGCCGCACAAGCCATCAAACAAACTTATATAAATCAAGCTAATTAACTTTGTCATCCCCGCGAAAGCGGGGATCCAGGAATAAAACTCACAAAAAAACTTGAAGAACTGTATCTCCGGTTCTCGTCGCAGTAGCTCCTCGCCCGGAGATGACAAATAAAAAAATTTTAAAATTATATTTTCTTGCATGAAAAAAATATTTCTTATATTCTTAAGTTTATTTTTAATCACTGCACCGCTTGTAGCTCACGCGGCTATTTTACCACCCTGCACTGCGACTGGTAATTGTGGCATTTGCGATATGATGTTGACCATCAACGCCATTATGCGTTGGATAACCATTGTGGCCGGTAGTATTGCGCTACTGTGGTTTGTGTGGGGCGGATTGAAATTTATCACCGCCGGTGGACGCATGGATCAAGTTACCGCAGCCAAAAAAATTTTTACCAACACCGTTATTGGTGTGTTAATTGTTTTTGTGGCTTGGACAGGTGTAAATTTAATTATTACACAAATCGCCGGCAGCCAAAATGTTTTAATCTATTCAGCCGGTCAAGCCCAAGCCTGGTATAACATTTGTGCCCAAGGTGAAGGACAAAATGAATGCTTTAGCCGCGGTGACGGTTATCCGTGCGGCGGTGGCAATGGTCATTGCGAAAAAAATAATTGCGCAAGCGGCAGCGCCTGTGCCTGGCTAGCCAGCCAACCAGCTTATATAGAATACGGTTACAAATGCCAAACTCCTGAGGCTTGTGGCATCACCTACAACGCTTGCGACACATCACCAAACTGTTTAAAAAATCTGTGTCCGGGTAATGCCAGTTCGGTTTGTTGCTTTAAGAAATAATATTTTATGTTTACCAAAATAATTTTCATACTGACTTTGTTTTTAATGGCCACGACTCCAGTGTTGGTTTTGGCTCAATCTAGCTGTAATTCGTTAACCGGTGTTTGTAACCCAGCTGGGAGTGAACAAAATTGGACTGTTGAAAATCTGACTGCCAATATCATAAAAAAAGTCATGGGGGTTTTGGCTGTTATTTTCATAGTGTTAATCTTATGGGCCGGTGCCACGCGCCTATTTGCGCGCGGTAATGCCAGTCAAATAAAAAAATCCTATGACACTATTTTGTGGGCAGTTTTGGGTTTAGTCATAATTTTCAGCTCCTACATTATTTTAAATTTTGTCTTTAGTAAACTTAGTTTTTAACTTTTTAGCAATTCTTTGCTATAATTAAGATATTAATAAATAGTGTGGATAAACATTAATAATAACCACACTAAAGGTCGAGATAAAAAATCAACAGTTTATTTTTATGTGATAGGATATCCTCACATAAACCTTAAAAACTGTATTTTAAATTTTTATACTATATGAATAAAAAATTATTTAAGCATGCCGCAAGTTTTTTACTACTTTTGATATTAGTAGCGCCCTCATTGGTTCTGGCACAAAATGCCAACACGTATTTTCCAACTGGTCAAAATTTAAACTTGCCAACTAATGATCTGCAACCAGTCACTGTCATAACCAATATAATTAACATATTTTTGGGACTACTGGGTTTATTGGCTGTAATCATTGTGTTAATCGGCGGTTTCAAATGGATGACTGCCAACGGTGTGGAAGATAAGGTTAAAAGTGCCAAGAAAACCATTGAATACGGCTTGATTGGTATGGGCATTATTCTTTTGTCTTACATAATAGTCAAGTTGGTTTTGAATGCCATTTATAGAGTTGGTACTGGTAGTACAACACTTCAATAATTTATCTCTCAATGAAAAAAATACTGCAAAAAACATTTTTCTTAATTTTAATTGCAGTGGCAATCTGCACCCCCTTGCGCTTTTTTGGTCAAGGGGGTGCTGTTGTGCTAAAAATTAATACTATGCTGGCCGCGGTTGACACCAATTCAGCAGTTACCGGGCTTAAAGGCGCGGCTGAAGGCACTGGTTTAATCAGTAACACCAACCCCATTGAGTTGGCTGGCACGATTGTAAAAACTTTGCTCGGTTTTTTGGGTATAGTTTTTATTGTTCTTTTGCTTTATGGTGGCGGAATGCGTATGTTTTCCCAAGGTGAAGCTGGCAAAGTCAAAGCTTCCACTGATATTATTAAAAGTGCCATTATTGGAGTATTTATAATTTTTGCTTCGTATATCATTACAGCGTTTGTGTTAACAAAGGTAAGTGAGACAGTAGAAGGAGGTGGTGGAGGTGGAGGTACAGCTGGTGGTAATAATGGCAACAACACTGGCGGTATTATTCAATGTTGTGTTAATGGAAACGTATGTGGTAGCCCAAGTCCAGCAGCGGGTCATGGTTTATACTGTCCTTTTAGTGGTTTCAGTAGTGAGACAAGACCATGCAGTGAAATTTTTACCTGTATCACCAATGCTTCAATATATATGCCATGTATAACAGACATTGATTGCGACCCAAATAGTAGCGAAACCTGTCAAGAAGTCTCTAATCCTGGTTCTGGTGATTATGGGACTAGGTGCGCACCATAGTTATTAAAAAAATATGTTTAAAAGACTTTTTTCTAAAATTATATTTTCTCTGCTCTGTTGTGGTTTGGTTTTAGTACCTAGTTTTGCGAGCGCTGGAGCTTTGGACGATGCAATAACTAATTTGGGAACTTTTGTTGGTAAAGCGGGTTTACCTGGTGATGCTAGTGTCACCCCAATTAATATTGTCATTGGCTTAATAAATTATCTTTTGGGATTTTTGGGTTTATTTTTTGTAATTTTAATTATTTACGCTGGCTTTACATGGATGACAGCCATGGGCGAAGCAACCAAAATTAAAAAAGCCAAAGATACCATAACCAATTCTATCTATGGTGTAATAATTATTGTCTTGGCTTATGTGGTGGCAAATATTGTCATAAAAGAAGTGTTAAAAATTGTTAGTTAAAAAATAAACTGAAACTTAAAAAAACAGACCTAAAAAAGAATCTGTTTTTTGTTTTATAAAAAAAATCGCGGGGCCTGTCAAAGACAAGCGCCCGCATAAAACTCAATCCAGCACAAAACTCAATCCAGAACGTTTCTGTATCCTGCCGGATTCCCCACATCATCCATATAGGATATTGAAACCTTTTGGTCAGTGGAGTTGGCGTGGATCACCACCTCCCTGCTGGTCATGTCACGACCGGCGTAGATACCGACGTGTCCGGACCAACAGACCAGATCGCCCGGTTGTAGGTCTTGGCGACTTACAGGCCGGCCCATAGTCGATTGAGAAGAAGAAGACCGCGGGATGTCAACCCCGCACCGGCCATAGATTGTTTTGGTGAAGCCCGAACAGTCGTACCCATTTGGGCCAGTTGCGCCCAACTGATAGGGTGAGCCTAAAAGTTTTTTTGCTTCCCCAAGCACTTGGGCTCGCTTGGAGGATAGTCCTCCATCAATAAAATTAGAGTCTTCCTCGCCGTCCCCCGAGTCCAAAGAATACTTTTCTCTGGCAGCATCAACTGCTGCCTGGAGCTTATAAGGGACGCTCCCAGGAACAAGTTTTTGCCGCGGTATTTCGATCCGCGGTTCAACATACCCGCCGCCACCGCCAGCGTTGGGACCACTGGCGTTAGTATTGGTGGTGGTCGTGTGCTCAGTTATAAAAACCTGAGAATGCGTATTTTCCACGCTTGTAACCGTGGCGGCCAGCTCCGGTCGCTTTAAAATAGCAACCGCCTTTGCCCCGTCGATGGGATTGTAGGGGCTTGTGGTCTTATACCCGATCACTTGCGTGCCATCCTGATTATAGATGGGCACAAGGCTGCTGGCACAGCCACCAGCCAGAAATGCTAGAGCCAGCGCCAACGACAAAAAAATTCTTCCATTTTTCATGACATCCTCCTGAAGATAAATATATGATCAATTTTGAATTATCTTTTTATTCGTCATCCCGAGGGAGTCCCGCGCTTTGCGGGACGACCGATGGGATCCCAATATTTAATGCGTTAAACACTGGGATTCCATCGCTCACTGCGTTCGCTCGGAATGACGATTGAGCGGGGAATGACGAAAAAAATAAGTTTAAAAAAATTTAAAATAGGTCAATCGACAAGTCTTTAAAATCAGCATTATCCTTCGAAATCAATTTTAATTTATTTTTCCTATGCAATCTTTTTATTTGTTTTTCTCTTAAGATAGCATCTTGCGGGTGGTAACATATTTCAAAATAAACCAATTTATTTATGTTATAGGTAGCAGTAAACCCTTGAATAGTTTTATTTTTATGCTGCCAAACTCGTAGAGCTAAATTATTAGTTACACCTGTATAAAAAACTGAATTTCTTATATTTGTCATTATATAGACAAAATAATTTTTCATACTTTAGTATTGTCATCCCGAGCGAAGCGATGGGATCCCATCGTCCCGTCTGGTGACGGGACTCGGGATGACGAAAAAAATAACATAAAAAAACACAACTTTTATTTTTTTACCTTATCACACATTTTAAGTTTTGTCAACCCTACTTAAATTTTTCAATTCTGGGTACAGGTGTGGGATCAAGATTATTTAAAATGGCCAAATAAAAACTGGCCCAGTCGGCTAAAGCCACCAAAGATAAATTTTGCGACCACAAATCATTGCCCTGCCCTTCCAAAAGCTCATATTCAATTTTTTCTTCGTCCAAAACCTGCATCCAATGTTCTAATCCAGCCAAAACATATTGATTATCAAAAACACTGCGCAATAAAACATAAAAATTATCATCATGCCCGCGCGTGGGAAAACTTAAACCTTCCAAAGAATTATGCATGGCTTCGGGCATTGTCTCGCAAGCGCCATAAGTCTTAGCGTTTTCATTGAGTTGGTTTTTAAAGCGCCGACCGACTGCGCTTAAAATTCCACCCGCTAACATAACCGGTTCATGATCAAAAAGTTTAAAAGCCAAGTGCTTGGCTAAGTTTTTTTCAGTTAGACTGGCTGGTTGCAGCTCCTGATTTATATTTTTTAAAAGCTCGCTGGCTGCAGACAAATCAATTTTTGGAAAAAAATCCAACTGATTAAAAATTCCAACCAAAATTCCCAGCTGAAAACCCAAACTGGCTCTGGGCGCAGCTTGTGTATCATAATCATAAACTTGCGCGTTTTCCAGACTGCCCAATTCCTCCAGACTTCCCCGTTCAGAAATGACTATAATTTTTGCCTCTCTTGAAGCCGCCTGTTTAAAAGCCGAGAGGGTTTCTTTGGTCTGACCAGAGTGACTGATTAAAACCACCAAAGTTTTTGTATCCACCCAACCTGGAATTTCATTTTCACGCAACAGCAGAAGTGGTTTTTTAAAATTTTCCAACGGCTGCGCAAGTAATAAGTCTGCGGCAGTGGCCGAGCCGCCCATGCCCATTAAAACTGCTTTGGATAATTTTAAATAAGCGACTGGTAATTTTTTCTGACTGGCAATTTTTAAACCTGTTTCAAGTTGCTGCGGCAACTCGGCAATATAGTCAGCCATAGAGCTTTTATCAATGGTCCGGAGCAAAACTAGATCATCAAGTTTGTTAGGCATATTTTTTATTTTTTAAGATTAATAATCTAATTATATCTTTTAAAGCTAGCCTAACGCAAATACAGCCAACTGGCCTATTTTTTAGTCACTAAATAAGCCAAGGTTTGGACATTTGACATAAAAAATAAATATGTATATAATAATACTATCACTTTTATTAAATCTCTGTTGCACACATTCCAACTGGAACCCAAACTTGTACCCAGTTGGTTTAGAAAAGATAATCATTTCTTAATGTTTATCAAGAACCAAAAATTATTAAAGTCTAAGTTTTCAAGCGGTTAGGTTTTTCAACCCGAAGGTTTTTCGGCCGCTTGTTTCGCAGGCGGTTTTTCTTTTGTCATCCGACAGCTAAGTGGACCTTAACTGCTGGCTGATAAATAAAATGATAGTCATTTAACAATTTAAAAGGGAGGAAGTGTTAAAGTTATTAAAAGTACACCTATTTTTATATATTAAATTTAGAGAGTCCTGAAAAGGACATTGAAATAAAGCGCATGGTGGATGCCTAGACTCAAAAAGGCGATGAAGGACGTAGCAATCTGCGATAAGCCTCGGGGAGCTGATAAGCAAGCTTTGATCCGGGGATTTCCGAATGGGAAAACCCAGCACCGTAAACCGGTGTTATCGTGTTGTTTATCAACACGAAGTCAACCCGCTGAAGTGAAACATCTCAGTAAGCGGAGGAAAATAAATTAAATAAGATTCCCCCAGTAGTGGCGAACGAACAGGGAACAGCCTAAACCAAAATCAGTGTTTATATTAAAGTTAAGCATTTATGTTTAGCAATGATATTTTAAAGGTGCAAGCCGTTGCTGATCTTGGTGTTGCAAGACAAGTGCGTTACGCCGCTTGTATGGCGTAGAATGAGTTACCAAAGTAATTCCTAATTGAAGAGCCCTGGAATGGGCCACCACAGCAGGTGATAGTCCTGTAAATGAAATGAATTACTCTCATTGGCGTTTGCTCTTAAGTAGGGCGGGACACGTGAAATCCTGTCTGAATCCGGGTCGACTATGATCCAAGGCTAAATACTTTTTGAGATCGATAGTGAACAAGTACCGTGAGGGAAAGGTGAAAAGCAGGCCGGTGAGGCCGATGAAATAGTATCTGAAACCATGTGCTAACAAGGAATCGGAACCCCGCATTAGCGGGGCGACGGTGTGCCTATTGAAGAATGAGCCAACGAGTTTACTTTATGTCGCTTGTCTAACCCGCCCAATTTTTACTAAACATATTTTAAAAAAGTTTGGTAGCAGTTGTGCGGGGTAGGCGCAGGGAAACCGAGTTTTAAACGAGCGCTTCGGCGGCATAGGTAAGACCCGAAACCAGGTGATCTAGTCATGACCAGGGTGAAGTCCCAGTAAAACGGGATGGAAGCCCGAACCCACCAGCCGTGCAACACTGGGGGATGAGTTGTGATTAGCGGAGAAATTCCAATCGAACCTGGTAATAGCTGGTTCTCCTCGAAATAGCTTTTGGGCTAGCGTCTTTTATTTCTTCCAGGGGTAGAGCACTGGATGGGTCTGAAACCGCAAGGTATTCATCCCAATCAAACTCCGAATACTGGAAGCCACAAAAAGGCAGTCAGAAGGCGCGGGCTAAGCTGCGTCGCTCAAAAGGGAAACAGCCCCCATCTCTATCTAAGGTCCCTAAATCCACGCTAAGTGTCAAAGGTGGTGTTTTTTCTCATACAACCAGGAGGTTGGCTTAGAAGCAGCCATCCTTTAAAGAAAGCGTAATAGCTCACTGGTCAAGAGAAAATGCGCCGAAAATTTATCGGGGCTAAGTGTGGTACCGAAGATGAGGATGTCAGTGCTTCGCACTGAAATTTCTAATTTCTAATTTCTAAACAATTTCTAATGATTAAATTCCAAAATAAAATTTGGAAATTAAAAATTGAGATTTATTTGGAAATTGTGATTTATGATTTGGAATTTTCAGTGCGTAGCGCTGGCGTGGTAGAGGAGTATTCTTAAATCGTTGAAGTCAGACCCGCGAGGGCTGGTGGAGATCTAAGAAGCAAGAATGTTGGCATAAGTAACAAAAAGATCGGTTAAAATCCGATCCACCGAAAGCCTGAGGTTTCCTGGGCAACGACCATCGACCCAGGGTTAGGCGATCCTAACTCCGTACCTTTTAGTCTTTGTTAAAATAAACAACAAAAATTAAAAGGTGCGGGGGATGGAAGAGCAGGTTAATATTCCTGCCCTACTGTAAGTTTATCCATTAACTGACGCATTTGAGTGTGTGATCGTCATATGACTATGGCGTTTCTGCTTTACCGCAAGGTGGAGTGGATAGAAGTGAAAGCTCCGGCTGGATCAAATTCACGTAATTGAGTGCCAAGAAAAGGTTATTGGTCACGATTTATAGTATTCGTACCGCAAACCGACACAGGTAGGCGGGTTGAGCATACTAAGGTGTACGAGAGAACCCTTTTTAAGGAATTCGGCAAAACAGCGGGCGTAACTTAGGGATAAGCCCTCCCGTTCTGGGCGCAAGCTTTTGAACGGGCGCAGCGAAAGAGCTTTGGCGACTGTTTATCAAAAACACAGGTCTCTGCTTAAGTCGTAAGACTATGTATAGGGACTGATGCCTGGCCAGTGTCCGAACGTTAAGGTGAGAGGTCATTCCTCCGTAAGGAGGAGGCAGCCTTGATCTGAAGCGCGGATGAACGCCGGCGGTAACTATAACCGTCCTAAGGTAGCGAAATTCCTTGTCGGCTAACTTCCGACCTGCACGAATGGCATAACGGTCTAAGCACTGTCTTAAAAAGGGACTCGGTGAAATTGCAAGGCCAGTGAAGATGCTGGCTACTCACAGATAGACGAAAAGACCCCGTGAAGCTTTACTATAACTTGATATTGACCTATTGATTAACATGTTCAGCATAGGTGGGACCCGCTCAGAGCGCAAGCTTTTGAGCGGGACCAGTGAGATACCACCCTTGTTATTCAGTAGTTCTAACCTCGATTTATCGAGAGACAGTATCTGGCGGGTAGTTTGAGTGGGGCGCTCGCCTCCTAAAAAGTAACGGAGGCATTTACAAAGGTTGGCTAATTCCGGATGGAAACCGGGATTGTCGGGTAAACCCATAAGCCAGCTTTACTGCGAGTCCTACAAGACGAGCAGTTACGAAAGTAGAAGTTAGTGAACCGACCATCCCATTTAGGTGGGTGGAAGATCACTGGACAAAAGCTACTCCGGGGATAACAGGCTGATCCCGCCCAAGAGTTCATATCGACGGCGGGGTTTGGCACCTCGATGTCGGCTCATCGCATCCTGGGGCTGTACAAGGTCCCAAGGGTTCCGGAGTTCACGGATTAAAGCGGTACGCGAGCTGGGTTCAAAACGTCGTGAGACAGTTTGGTCTCCTATCTTCTGTGAGCGTCAAATTTTGAGGAGCTTCTTCTCTAGTACGAGAGGACCGAGAAGGACGAACCTCTGATGTACCGGTTGTCGTGTCAACGGCATCGCCGGGTAGTCAAGTTCGGGTTGGATAAACGCTGAAAGCATATAAGCGTGAAGCCGTCTCCAAGATTAGAATTTATTGTCTCCTGGCAGACTACCAGGTTGATAGGTGGCCGTGTGTAAGGTCCGCAAGGATTTCAGCAAAGGCCATACTAATCAGACAAAACTTTCAATGTCCTTTTAATGACTTTTAAATTTAACAGCCAATTTTGATAACATAGTCCTGGTGGCTTTAGCGAAGGGGCCACACCTGATCCCATCTCGAACTCAGAAGTTAAGCCCTTCAGCGCCGATGATACTTTACAAGGGAAAGTAGGTCGTCGCCAGGACCATGTTATCAAAGCAATTAACCAGCCTCATTTGGCTGGTTTTTTGATTAATAAAACAATAATTATTTGACCAAAACATTAAGGTGGTTTAAACTTAAAGCAGTTATTAATTAAATAAAAAAATATGTATAAGCCTAGACCAACCCCTGCTCAACCTGAAATAACAAAAAGAGAAGAAGAAATTTGGCAGGAAATTAGTGATTTTGTTAAAAGCCAAGACATAGGAGGCGCAAGAATGGATAATGAGGGGCTGGCTAGCACGGTGGAAACGATGGATAAAATAAGATTGGACAAAATTAGTATTTCAGTAAATATAGTTAGCAAGATACCAAAAATAAAAGTAATTATAGGTGAGGGCACGCTGAAAGGAAAGCAACAAATACAAAAAGCAATCATTGATTTTGTTGTAGGTAGATATCCCGAAGCAGAAATAGAATTCAATTAAACAGGTGCAAATTCAAAACTCAGCTAAAGAGCTGAGTTTTTTAGTTACTCAAGTTTTTGATTTGGTTAAAATAAAGTGATAAGATTGAATTATTATGCAAATAATTGCTGACTTACATATTCATTCCAAATATTCACGAGCTTGCTCGCCGAATTTGGTTTTAGAAAATATTGACGCAGTTTGCCGCATAAAAGGCGTGAACGTGGTGGGGACTGGAGATTTTACGCATCCGTTATGGTTTAAAGAAATGAAGGAAAAATTAGTGGAAAAGGATGATGGATTGTATGTTTTAAATGACAAATATCAAATATCCAATATCAAATCAAACTCAAATGACAAATTGCAAATTTTAAATAATAACGAGATTCCTAATTGTGTGGGAATAACAAATCAAACACGATTTATTTGTTCAGCAGAAATTTCTTGTATTTATTCCAAAGGTGGCAAATGTCGCCGGTTGCATATTGTTATTTTAGCGCCGAGTTTGGAAACAGTTGAAAAAATAAATTTGGCTTTAGGTAAAATTGGTAATTTAAAATCTGATGGTCGACCAATTTTAGGACTGGATGCTAAGGAGTTGGCCAGAATTATTTTAGAAATTGATGAAAGATGTATGATAATTCCAGCGCATATCTGGACGCCGTGGTTTGCTATGTTTGGTTCAAAATCTGGTTTTGATACAATTGAAGAATGTTTTGAAGAATTAACACCAAAAATTTATGCTATTGAAACAGGGCTTTCCAGTGATCCGCCGATGAATTGGCGTATAAAAAATCTAGACAATGTCTCTATTATATCTAATTCTGATGCCCATTCGTTACCCAACATCGGTCGAGAAGCAAACGTGTTTGAAATTAAGTCAGAAAATTTAAATTACGACGAAATTTGTAAAATTATTAAAAATAAAAATTCTAAAGAATTTATAGAAACTATAGAATTTTACCCCGAAGAAGGTATGTACCACATTGACGGTCACCGCTTGTGTAATTTTTCTTGTCCACCTGCTGAATCTAAAAAGATAAAAAATATTTGTCCAGTGTGCAAAAAACCATTAGTAATTGGGGTAATGAATCGCGTGGAAGAATTAGCAGAAAAAGATAGGGACGAAAATTATTTTGATAAAAACAGAGTGCCTTATAGAAAATTAGTTGAACTGGATAAAATTATTGCCGAGGCTTTAAAAATAAAATCAAGAAATTCCAAACAGATACAGGAAAGTTATAAAAATTTAATTGATAATTTTAACACTGAGTTTGAAATACTTTTAAATACCAACGAGGAACTTTTAAAAAAAATAACTAAACCAATTATAGCTGAAGGGATTTTACGCGTACGCAATGGAAAAGTTTTTATCAAACCTGGTTTTGATGGTCAGTATGGTGAAATAAAAATTTTTGAACAGAGTGAAAGAAAAAATTATCAGTCTCAACTATTCTAATTTTAGGCCAACGTTAGCTCAAAATAATAATCCGCTCACAAAATTGTAAGCGGATTATTATTTCTCTAGAAAGATTCCAAGACTATCTCTTCTTCTTAGCAACTTTCTTTTTAGTGGCTTTCTTTTTAGTGGCTTTTTTCTTAGCTGCCATAAAATTTACCTTTGCTTTCTCCAACACATACGACGAGCATGGGGAGAAAAATTAATTAAGATACAAAACAGTTAACAAAATATTTTTTAAAAGATTTTTATTAACTGTTTTATATTTTTAAAAAAAGTTATCCACAACTTTTATATCACATAATAATTATATAACTTATTTCAAAGACTGTAAAGAGTAAAAAATAAAAAAGTTAACAATTTTTATTTTTATAAAACATAAAAATATAATTTCATCATAAAAAATAATATTTTATAAATAAAAAATAAAAATTCTGCTCTAAACAGAATTTTTTAATAAAATTATATAACTCTAAATAAATATTTTCAAAATGTCTGAATTGGTCGGGGATGCGGGACTCGAACTCGCGACCT
>Ga0209717_1003567_pt1 | contig 13420 bp, 8 predicted proteins | sample AD_UKC048_MetaG_FD_184418 | JGI IMG/M metagenome (GOLD analysis project Ga0209717, IMG submission 184418) | Active sludge microbial communities of municipal wastewater-treating anaerobic digesters from USA - AD_UKC048_MetaG (SPAdes) (version 2) | ecosystem: Engineered > Bioreactor > Anaerobic >... | reverse complement strand
CAAATGCTATATTATTGATAGCTATTTACGCATATCCGACGAGGGCTAGAGGCCATTTTTTATGCCTAAGGCAGCCTCTTTTACCAGTTCGGGGCCCTTGTAGATCAGACCCGTATAAATCTGCACAATGTCTGCGCCAGCCTTGATCTTGCTCACAGCATCGTGCGCGCTCAGGATGCCGCCCACCCCGATGATCGGAAAACCCTTGCCCAGGCGGCTGCGCAGCTGCTTGATGACCCGGTTGCTCATGGCCAGCACCGGCGCGCCCGACAGGCCACCAGTCTCGTTGTCATGGGGAAGGCCCTTGACTGCATCGCGGCTCAGCGTGGTGTTGGTGGCGATAACGCCCCATGCGTTGTTGGCTGTGCCGGTGGCATCCGTTCCGTAGCGTTTCAGGGTGTCGGCGATCACGTCAATCTGATCAGCTGTCAGGTCCGGCGCGATCTTGACGAAGACGGGTACCAGGCGGCCAAAGCGCTGGCTCAAAACCTCCCGCCGCTGTGTGACTGCGTTCAGCAACGCATCCAGCGCCTCATCGCTTTGCAGCGAGCGAAGGTTCTGCGTGTTCGGGCTTGAGATGTTGACGGTCACGTAATCGGCATAGGGATAGACGCCGTCCAGACAGGTCAGGTAGTCCTGCGTGGCATGCTCGATGGGGGTGGTGGCGTTCTTGCCGATGTTCAGGCCAAGCAGCATGGGGGCGGGGCGGTTGGACCCCGGTTGTGTGCCTTGCGCCTTCTGACGCTCTTTGTAGAGCGCCGAGCGCTGCACATTGGCAATGAACGCGTCCAGCCCGTCATTGTTGAAGCCCAGGCGGTTGATCAGGGCGTTCGCCTTGGGCAGGCGGAACATGCGCGGTTTCGGGTTGCCGCTCTGGGCGCGGGGCGTAACGGTGCCGACCTCCACAAAGCCGAAACCCATCGCGCCCAGCCCGTCGATGCAGCGCGCGTTTTTGTCCAGCCCGGCAGCCAGACCCACCCGGTTGGGAAAAGTCAGCCCGGCGAGTTGCACCGGATCATCAACCCGGCCATTGCAATACGCCCATTGCAGCGGCGTTCCCTGCAGGCGGGCGAGGGCGTGCAGCGTGATGTCGTGGGCGGTTTCGGGGTCCAGGCCAAACAAAAAAGGGCGGGCCAGGGCATAGGGCACAAGAGACATTGGATAATTCCTGAAGTTGCCTGATTTTCCCAGATGGCAAGCCACCCAACGAACATCCAACATGCTTTCACAAGACGAATTGAAAACCCTGGTCGGCCAGGCGGCCCTTGAATACGTGGTCCCCGGCGACATCGTGGGTGTGGGCACGGGCTCCACCGTCAACAAATTCATTGATGCGCTGGGCACGATGAAAAACCAGATCAAGGGCGCCGTTTCCAGCTCGGAAGCCAGCACCGAGCGCCTGAAAGCGCTGGGTATCCCGGTTTTTGAGGCCAGCGACGTGGGTGAGCTGTCGGTTTATATCGACGGTGCCGACGAGATCGATGGCCAAGGCAACATGATCAAGGGCGGTGGTGCAGCACTGACGCGCGAAAAAATCGTGGCCGCCCAGTCACGGCAGTTTGTCTGCATTGCTGACGAGTCCAAGCTGGTCCAGACGCTGGGCAAGTTTCCGCTGCCGGTTGAGGTGATTCCCATGGCCACGCAGCGGGTGATCCGCCAGTTTGCGGCGATGGGGGGTACGGGCGTGGTTCGTTTGAAGAACGGTGAGCCGCTGGTCACTGATAACGGTCAGCACATTGTGGACGTGACGGGCCTGAAGATTACGGATCCACTGGCCTTCGAGACACAAGTCAGCCAGTGGCCGGGTGTGGTGACGGTGGGTGTGTTTGCCCACCAGCGCGCGCAGGTCTGCCTGCTGGGTACTGCCAGCGGCGTGAAGAAACTGAGCTTTTAACCCGCGTTCGCGCGGATAGCGCCAGCCTGGCTCGCGCTAGAACGTGATGCCAGCCGGGTTGGACGGCGGAGGAGCAACGGGTGCCTGGGGCGCTGGCGCTGGGGCTCTGACCGCTTGGGTGCCTGTCGCCGGGGCTGCGGGTTTTTGCACAACGACCAGCGGCGCACTCAGCCCGTTGCGGTAGCCCGAAGGCAACGCCGATGACTTGGGGTAACCCGCAGCATCCAGAAACTGGCTCCACTCCGAGTCGGAAAATCCCTTGATCTTCTGGCCACCGATTATCAGTAGAGGCAGAGAGCTTTCGCCGCTCAGGCGTTGCAGGGCGTCGCCGTCTTCCGCCGTTGTTACCGTGCGTTCGCTAAACGGGATACCACGGCTGGTGAGCAGGGCGCGACCAGAACTGCAGGGAGCACAGTTGTCCGAGGTGTAGAGGGTCACCGGGTAACGATCAGCTACCTGGCGTAATTCATAGGGCAATACGGCGTTGCCGCCGCTCAACGGCAGTGATTGCCCCCTGGCATTGGTGGCGGACGCGTTCTCTCTGGCAGCGGGCGGCTTGTCTGAAAAAGAGACCTTACCGTCCGGGCCGACGATTCGGTACACCGTCTGGGCCTGCGCCGCAGATAAGCACAGTGCCATGAAGACACCCAATCCCAGCTTGTTCAGTTTCATCATGTCTACCCTTGCGCTAACGGAAGTGATTCAGGACGCGGCCATTCCCTGGTGCCGCAGCAAAGCATCCAGGGTAGGCTCACGCCCGCGAAAAGCCTTGAACGACTCCATCGCCGGACGGCTTCCACCAGCCTCCAGAATGGCTTCCCGGTATTTTCTACCGGTTTCGAGATTTGGCAACCCATCGTTACGGGCTGTTTCCTCAAATGCGGCGTAGGCGTCAGCGCTAAGTACCTCGGCCCATTTGTAGCTGTAATAACCTGCCGCGTAACCACCGGCAAATATGTGACTGAACGTGTGTGCGCTGCGGCTCCAGGCGGGTGGCTGCATGACGGCAACCTCCGTGCGAACTTGCTCCAGAAGGCCCATGATGCTCGTTGCGGGATCGTGGCTTGTATGCAACAACATGTCGAACAGCGAGAACTCGATCTGACGCAGGGTCTGCAGGCCGCTCTGGAAATTCTTCGCGGCCAGCATCTTGTCAAACAGTGTGCGCGGCATGGGTGCACCCGTGTCCACGTGAGATGTCATGTGCTTGAGCACGTCCCATTCCCAGCAGAAATTCTCCATGAACTGGCTGGGCAGCTCCACCGCGTCCCATTCCACGCCGCTGATGCCCGATACGTCGCGCTCGTTTACCTGCGTCAGCATGTGGTGCAGGCCGTGGCCGAACTCGTGAAATAGCGTGGTGACGTCGTCATGGGTGAGCAATGGCGGCTTTTTCACCCCATCCACTTCCATGCCCTGGGCAAAATTGCACACCAGATGTGCCACCGGCGTCTGCAACTGGTTGTTGTCCGGGCGCAGCCAGCGGGCGCGCACGTCGTCCATCCAGGCGCCGCCGCGTTTGCCCGTGCGGGCAGCTGGGTCCAGATAAAACTGGCCGACCAGCGCGTTTTTTCCAGCACCATCACCGGTTTGGGCATTCTGGCGTTCAATACGGTAAAACTCCACCCCAGGGTTCCAGACCGGGGCGTCATCGCGACTGATCCGGACGTCAAACAGGGTTTCGGCGATCTTGAACAGCCCACCAAGAACCTTGGGTGCGGTGAAGTACTGTTTGACTTCCTGCTCGCTAAAGGAGTAGCGCGCTTCCTTGAATTTTTCACTGACATACGGCCAGTCCCATGGCTGTGGATCAGCCAGGCCCAGATGCTCGATTGCAAACTGGCGCATGTCGGCCAGATCTTTTTCTGCGAAAGGCCTTGCCTTGTTGGCCAGATCGCGCAAAAACGAGATGACGTGCGCGGGCGAATCGGCCATTTTAGGCACGAGAGACAGTTCACCGAAGTTGCTATAACCCAGCAGTTTTGATTCTTCCAGCCGAAGCGCCAGGATCTCCTGAATGATGCCGGAGTTGTCGAATTGACTTGCGTCCGCGTCGGCCTGATCCGATGCCCGGGTCACATAGGCCCGATACAGCTTTTCACGCAAGGCGCTGCTTTTTGCAAACTGCATCACGGGCAGATAACACGGCATTTTCAGGGTGAGTTTGTAGCCCTCTTTGCCCAGCGCTTGCGCCGCTTCACGGGCCGTCTGCTTCACATCATCGGGTACGCCATCCAGCTCAATGGCGGTGGCGAAGTGCGAGTAGGCATCGGTGGCGTCCAGCGCGTTTTCGCTGAATTTCTGACTGAGTTCGGCCTGGCGCTCCTGTATGGCGGCAAACCGTTCGCGCGCGGCACCCGTGAGTTCCGCGCCACCCAGCACAAAGTTGCGGATGGCGTTTTTATGTGCCTGGCGCTGCTCGGCGTTCAGGGTTGAAGGTTCAATGGCCTTGTATTTGGCATACAAACGCTCGTCGGCACCTAGACGTGTCCAGAACTCGGTTACCTTGGGCAGTGCCTCGTTGTAGGCCGCCCTCAACTCGGGGGTGTCGGCCACGCTGTTGAGGTGGCTCACGGTGCCCCATGCGCGACCCAACCGCTCGGTCGAAACATCCAGAACCCGGGAAATATCAACCCACACGGTGGGAAAACCCGGCGCCGTGACCGTTTCGAGCGCCGCACTGGCCTCGGTCAACAAGGCTTCGATGGCAGGGCCGACGTCTGCAGGTGTGACTTGATCGAAAAGCGGCAAACCTTCAAATTGGAGAAGTGGATTCATAAAGTGAAGATACCCGATGAGGAAAAACCGTGTCGATGACAGGGAGCCGGCTCAGACCGAGCCATCCTCCATTCTGCCCCCTAGTTGGAGGCATGGCTGGTCATTTCAAGCGCCGGCCGCTACCCGTTCTGCCGCCTCCAGGGTGTTAACCAGCAGCATGGTGATGGTCATGGGGCCCACGCCGCCTGGCACAGGGGTGATGTGGCTGGCCACCTGGCTCACGCCGGCAAAGTCCACGTCACCGCACAATTTGCCTTCGGCGTTGCGGTTCATGCCCACGTCAATCACCACTGCACCGGGCTTGACCATGTCCGCGGTCAGCACGTTCACCTTACCCACCGCCGCCACAATCACATCGGCTTGCAGTGTCATGGCTTTTAGATCCTTGGTGCCACTGTGGCAAATGGTGACAGTGGCATTTTTCTGTAGCAGCATCAGGGCCATCGGTTTGCCGACGATGTTGCTGCGGCCAATAACAACCGCGTGTTTGCCCTTGAGCTCAAAACCGATGCTTTCCAGCATCTTCATGCAGCCATAGGGCGTGCAAGGCCAGAAACCGGGCTGCCCCACCATCAGGGCACCGGCGCTGTTCACATGAAAGCCGTCAACGTCTTTGGTGGGGGAAATGGACTCAATCACTTTCTGGGCATCGATGTGTGCTGGCAGCGGCAATTGCACGAGAATTCCGTGGATGGACGGATCGTTGTTCAGGGTGTCCACCAGGGCAAGCAGCGCGGACTCGGTCATGCTGGCCGGATGCTGCTCCAGAACGGAATGCAGGCCACTTTCCTGGCAGGCCTTGACCTTATTGCGTACATACACCTGAGAGGCGGGGTTTTCACCCACTAACACCACGGCCAGGCCGGGTGTGATGCCCTTTTGCTTGAGCACGGCTGTGCGACTGGCAACTTCCGAGCGCAGCTGGCGGGAGAGGGCGTTGCCATCGATCAGTGTGGCTGCGGATGTGATGGTCATGGTGTTTTACGCGTAAAAAAGCCCGTCTCCCCTTATGGGACGGGCGTGAGAAGCTATAAGAAGAGTAGCGAAAGCGGGGTTCCCAATGCGTTGTCAACCTTTGGGGGCATTTTGCCCAAGGGCAATTTTCAGCAGATCGGCCACGGTGTTGGCATTCAGTTTTTCCATGATGTTGGCACGGTGCGCTTCAACGGTCTTGATACTGATGCCCAGGTCATCAGCAATCTGCTTGTTCAACCTGCCGGCCACGATGCGCTCCAGTACCTGGGATTCACGCAAAGTCAGTTTCGAGAGCAGGGCGTCGCGGCTAGCAGCATGCTGATACTCTGAGAAGGTGCCCTTGGCGTGTTCGAGCATTTTCTCCACCAGACCGACCAGTTGATCTTCCTTGAAGGGCTTCTGGATGAAATCCATGGCGCCTTTTTTCATGGTATCCACGGCCATTGGCACGTCGCCATGGCCGGTGATGAACACGATGGGCAGTGGGGAGTGGCATTCGATCAGGCGAGTCTGCAATTCCAGTCCTGTCATGCCACCCATGCGGATATCCACAATCAGGCAGGCTACCTCTCGTGAGTCGTAACGGCTGAGGAACGACTCGGCAGAATCGAAGCAGCGGACGCGGTAGTCCTTGCCTTCCAGCAGCCACTGAAGCGAGTCGCGAACTGCCTCGTCGTCGTCAACAACGTAAACAGTTCCCTTTTTCGGAATCAAACTCATGCAGTTACCCCAAGATGGTGTGTTGCGTGTCCGGAACGGTACCGGCCACTGGCGATGATTCGGCGACCGGAATCCAGAAGGAAAAGTGGCACCCCGTCACGTCGGCGCCATTGTAGATGTTCTCCGCCTTCATCCTGCCCTGGTGCGACTCGACGATGGAGCGACACAAACTCAGACCGATTCCCATGCCGTCAGCCTTGGTGGAGTAGAACGCTTCATACAACCTTTCCATGACTTCCGGGGCAATGCCTTTACCCGAGTCCACAACGGAAAATTCGATCACTGGTTTGCCCTCCACGATTTTGGGCGCCACGCGCAATTCGACGCTGCGTCTTGCCGTGGGCCGCTGGGCGGAGTCAATCGATTCAGCGGCGTTTTTCAGCAGGTTGACCAGCACCTGTTCGATCAAGATCGGATCCACCAGCAGTGCGGGAAGTCGCATGGCCACCTGGTGCATCAACCGGACATTGCGCCTGCGCAGCTCAATCTCGGCCAGCTCCACCGCTTCATCCACCATCGCCGCAACTTCAGACAGGGCGCGGTTGGGTTCGCTGCGCTTCACAAACGACCGGATGCGCTGGATGATCTGGCCGGCACGCTGGGCTTGCCGGGCGGTCTTTTCCAGCGCTCCCAAAAGGTCGGCGTCGGTAATCTGCCGTGACTTGATCCGCGAGACCATGCCGTTGCAGTAGTTGTTGATAGCGGTGAGCGGCTGGTTCAGTTCATGGGCTACGCTGGAAGCCATTTCACCCATAGTGATAAGGCGGCTAGCGTTTTGGGCACGCTCGGCCTGTGCGGCAGACTGGGCTTCTGCCAGCCGGCGCGAGGTGATGTCGGTAGCGATCACCATCTGGGCCAGGCGCCCGTCCACCCAGCTCAGGTAGCGGGTGCGAACCTCAAGCCATTTTTCGTGGTCTGGCAGGTAGATCTCAGCGCTTTCTGTCTCCGTCTCATGCAGCGAGGCAGTTGGTAGTCCGGCAAAAGAATCCACACTATCGCGCGACTCATCAATGGTGGGTCGCGCTGGCACACCGGCCTGCGCCACCAGCTGCAGGTGCCCTTGGGTCTGTACTCCGAACCAGAGGCGGTACAACTTGTTGGCAAACAGCAGTTCGTCGCTGCCCAGCGGCGCGACGGAGATCGATGCGTCCAGCGCTTCCAACACGGTAGTAAAACGCTCATAGGAGGCGGACAGCTGTTCCCGAATACGGTTGGGTTCCGTGATGTCCGTCATCGACGTCATCCAGCCAGTTTGTGCCCCGCGCGAGTCAATCAGTGGAGATACATACAAACGGGCATCGAACAGGCTGCTGTCCTTGCGTTTTACACGGACCTGAATACCGCCAGGTGTCGAGTGGCCCGCCAACTCTTCGTTCAATATGGAGGCGAGCGTTTCACGATCAGCCTCGGGCCAATAAGGAAATGGAGCTGTACGACCCACCAGATCCGATTCTGACCAGCCCGTCATCTGGCAAAACGCTGCGTTGACATAGGTGATACGCCCCTGCAAGTCCATCGCCCGCATGCCGGTGAGCATGGAGTTTTCCATGGCACGGCGGAAGTTAGTTTCTGATATCAGGGCCTGCTGTGCTTCAACCCGCCTGCGCGTATGCCGCCAGTTTCCAATCAGCATCCATGCGGTCATGGCACTCAAAGCGATCACCAGCCAGAAAAGGCCGCTACCCACTACGCCCAGTGACGTGCGGTAGGCTTGGGCACGAATCACGAGACCATTGCCGACTGGGGATACTGGCACTTCATACTCGTTGATCGGGCTGGACCAGGGCTGCAAGTCGCTCAGGGGTCTTCGCGCACCAATACTGGTACCGGCCAGCCGTTCACCTTTGGCGTCAAGGAAAGAGACGGCGTAACGAGCCGAAATTTCAGCTGGTACGCCATAGCGGTACAGCCCATCTATGGAGTATTCAGCCATCACTACGCCGGCGAATTTGGCCCGGTCCACCAGCGGAACATGCAGTTGCAGATGGGAGTCCTTGTCTTTTTCAGCGAGGCGCTGGGCATACACTGGCTGTTGCAAATCCTTGGCCAGCGTGAAGGTGCTTTCGGTCTCTCCTGGCTTCAGGATATCGCCGGTCAGCCGTCGCTGGCCCGCTGCCAGGCTGGCAGTGCCATAACTGGACTTAAAGCGTTTTTTATCGTCAATCCAGCTGATGGTTTCCAACTCGGGGTACTGGTTGATTAACGCTTCTGCACGGGTCTGGAAATCTTCTGCATCCACTTCGCGATTCGAAATATCCCGGGCAATCCGCATGATCTGCTCCTGCCTTTCCAGAAGGCGCAGACGAAGACGTTGCTGCGTATATTCCACGTCGCGCCGCACAGCTTCCTGCTCACGTTCGAGCTCCTCAAGGCGCAAGTAACCGAAAGCTGAGACGATGGCTGCCAGAAACAGAACTACGGCCGCGAGCGGTGCCAGCATGGCAAATCTGTCCTGCCGGTGTGCGGGCAGGCGCCGCCACCAGCGCTTGACCTGCACAGTCGCGGATACGTCAGTGGGGATGTCGAGCGGTAGCTGCGACGGTGTACTCATGGCTGGGAGTGTAGGTGAGTGCACCTCGGAGTAAGACCGAGTACGGGATTATTTAAGCTGAAATCATGCTTATTTTTGTTTTCATAATGCGGTATTGAAAAGCATAACTTGAAATTTCAAAAGATTTGTGAGAAACTAGACAGACCGTACTAAATTACGTCTGACCGACAGACCAGACAAATAACCAGGAGACAAATATGTCAGCAGTTCCACAGAATATGTCGGCTCCGGCCGCCAACGACGCGGACAGTCAAGAGACCCGCGAATGGATGGAAGCTCTCTCGGCAGTGATCCAGAGCGAAGGCCCCGAGCGCGCTCACTTTCTATTGGAGCAATTGCTTGAGCACGCCCGCCAGAGCAGCATCGACATGCCGTTTTCGGCCACCACGGGTTATGTCAACACAATCGAGGCTGATCACGAAGAGCGCTCCCCCGGCAATCTGGAAATCGAGGAACGTCTGCGCGCCTACATGCGCTGGAACGCTATGGCCATGGTGGTCAAGGCCAACCGCCATCACCCCATTGACGGCGGCGATCTGGGTGGCCACATTGGCTCCTTCGCCTCGCTGGCCAGCCTGTTTGGCGCCGGTTTCAACCACTTCTGGCACGCTGAGAGCGCCGAGCCTGGAAAAGAGCACGGCGGCGACTGTCTCTACATTCAAGGCCACGTGTCGCCCGGCGTGTACGCCCGCGCCTACCTTGAGGGCCGTCTGTCGGAAGAGCAACTGCTGAACTTCCGCCAGGAAGTGGATGGCAAGGGGCTGTCCAGTTACCCGCATCCCAAGCTGATGCCCGAATTCTGGCAGTTTCCCACCGTGTCAATGGGCTTAGGCCCTTTGATGGCGATTTACCAGGCTCGCTTTCTCAAATACTTGCACGCCCGAGGTATCGCGAATACCGAGAACCGCAAGGTCTGGGTGTTCTGTGGCGACGGCGAGATGGACGAAGTGGAGTCCCTCGGTGCCATCGGTCTGGCTGCCCGTGAAGGGTTGGACAATCTGGTTTTCGTCATCAACTGCAACCTGCAGCGCCTGGACGGTCCAGTGCGTGGCAATGGCAAGATCATTCAGGAACTTGAAGGCGAGTTCCGCGGTGCCGGCTGGAATGTGATCAAGCTGATCTGGGGCTCCGGCTGGGACCCGCTGCTGGCGCGCGACAAGGAAGGTGCGCTCAAGAAGGTCATGATGGACACGCTGGACGGTGACTACCAGGCCATGAAGGCCAATGACGGAGCCTACGTGCGCAAGCATTTCTTTGGCAAGGACCCACGCACACTGGAAATGGTCGCCAAGATGAGCGACGAGGAGATCTTCGATCTGCGCCGTGGTGGCCACGATTCGAAGAAGGTGTATGCCGCATTTCACTCTGCCGTGAACCACAAGGGTGAGCCGACCGTGTTGCTGATCAAGACCGTCAAGGGCTTTGGGATGGGTAAGGCCGGCGAGGGCAAGAATAACGTTCACCAGACGAAGAAGCTGACGGACGAAGACATCAAGGCGTTCCGCGACCGTTTCAATATTCCCATCCCGGACAGTGAGCTGGCCAAGATTCCGTTCTACAAACCTGCTGACGACACGCCGGAGATGCGTTACCTGCATGAGCGCCGCAAGGCACTGGGCGGCTACCTGCCGCATCGCCGTACCAAGGCGGATGAAAACTTCACCGTGCCCGCGCTGGATTCATTTAAATCGGTGATGGAAGCCACCCCTGAAGGCCGCGAAATCTCCACGACACAAGCCTATGTGCGCTTTCTGACGCAACTGCTGCGCGACCAGGCCCTGGGCCCGCGCGTGGTGCCGATTCTGGTGGACGAAGCCCGCACCTTCGGCATGGAAGGCCTTTTCCGCCAGATTGGCATCTACAACCCCGCTGGCCAGCAGTACACCCCAGTCGATAAAGACCAGGTCATGTACTACAAGGAAGACAAGCAGGGCCAGATTCTGCAAGAGGGCATCAACGAAGCTGGCGGTATGAGCAGCTGGATTGCTGCAGCTACCAGCTACTCCACCAGCAACCGCATCATGGTGCCGTTCTATGTGTACTACTCGATGTTCGGCTTCCAGCGCATTGGCGATCTGGCCTGGGCGGCGGGCGACATGCAGGCGCGTGGATTCCTGCTGGGGGGTACCTCGGGACGCACGACGCTGAACGGCGAAGGCCTGCAGCACGAAGACGGCCACAGCCACATCATGGCCGGCACGATTCCGAACTGCGTGAGCTACGACCCCACCTTCGCACATGAAGTGGGCGTGATCCTGCACCATGGTTTGAAGCGCATGGTGGAGAAGCAGGACAACGTGTTCTATTACCTGACCCTGTTGAACGAAAACTACGCCATGCCTGGCCTGAAAGCAGGCACCGAAGAGCAGATCATCAAGGGCATGTACCTGTGCAAGGAGGGTGCCAAGCTCACGCCACGTGTGCAACTGCTGGGCTCGGGCACCATCCTGCGCGAAAGCATTGCTGCGCAGGAGCTGCTCGAAAAGGAGTGGGGCGTGGCGGCAGACGTATGGAGCTGTCCAAGCTTCAACGAACTTACCCGCGACGGCCAAGACGCCGAGCGCTGGAACCTGTTGCACCCGCTGGAAACACCGCGCGTGTCGTTTGTGGGACAGCAGCTCGACAAGGCCAAGGGCCCCGTGGTGGCAAGCACCGACTACATGAAGGCCTACGCCGAGCAGATTCGCCCGTTTATTCCGAAGGGCCGTACTTATAAGGTACTGGGCACTGACGGCTTTGGCCGTTCCGACTTCCGCAGCAAGCTGCGTGAGCACTTCGAGGTGAACCGCCACTACATTGTGGTCGCTGCCCTGAAGGCGCTGAGCGAAGAGGGCACCGTGCCCGTGGCCAAAGTCGCTGAAGCGATCAAGAAATACGGTATCAATGCCGACAAGATCAACCCGCTGTACGCATAACTTAGCGCCCAGGAAAAACCGGAGACAACAACATGGCATTGGTAGAAATTTTTGTTCCCGATATTGGGGACTTTGACGAGGTCACCGTCATTGAATTGATGGTTAAACCGGGCGATACCGTGAAGGCGGATCAGTCGCTGATTACCGTGGAGTCTGACAAGGCCTCCATGGAAATCCCGTCCAGTCAGGGGGGCGTGGTGAAAGAGATCAAGGTCAAGCTGGGTGACAAAGTTAAGCAGGGCTCGTTGGTGGTGATGCTGGAGGCGGCCGGTGCTGTCGCCACACCCGCGGAACAGGTTTCGGAGCCAAAACAGGCCTTGGCCTCTGCAGCTGTCGCGCATGCAGCTCCTGTTTCTGTAGCGGCACCCGCTGCTGCATCTGGGCCCGTGCAGGTGAATGTGCCCGACATTGGTGACTTCAAGGACGTAACCGTGATTGAGGTCATGGTGAAGGTTGGCGACACCGTCAAGGTAGAGCAGTCACTCATCACCGTCGAGTCTGACAAGGCTTCCATGGAGATTCCGTCTAATGCGGCCGGCGTCGTCAAGGAGCTGAAGATCAAGGTTGGGGACAAGGTCAACATAGGCGATCTGCTGGCGATTCTGGATGGTGCGGCGCCTGCTGGGGCTGCTGCCCCCGCGCCTGCAGCAACATTGGTGGCCCCCCCAGTTGCCGTGCCCGCAACTGCTGCCGCCGCTGTAGCATCTGCCCCGGCCGCTGCCGTCGCCGTGCCCGCCCACAATCCCACTTCGGCGCCGGTGGGATTGCCGCATGCATCGCCTTCCGTACGCAAATTTGCACGCGAACTGGGTGTGCCGCTGGGCGAAGTCAAGGGCAGTGGTCTCAAAGGCCGCATCACCGAGGCAGATGTTCAGGGTTTCACCCGTTCTGTGATGAGTGGCGCTATCAAAACACTCGCTGCCTCCGCTCAATCGACGGGGGCTTTGGCCTCTTCCGGCAATGATGGAGCCGGTCTGGGGCTGATCCCCTGGCCGAAGGTGGACTTCACCAAGTTCGGGCCGACTGAGCGCAAGGAGATGTCGCGCATCAAGAAGATCAGCGGTGCCAACCTGCTGCGTAACGCGATCATGATTCCGGCGGTTACCAACCATGATGACGCCGACATCACCGACTTGGAAGCCTTCCGCGTCTCCACAAACAAGGAGAATGAAAAATCGGGTGTGAAGGTCACTATGCTGGCCTTCTTGATCAAGGCTTGCGTGGCCACACTCAAAAAGTTCCCCGAATTCAACAGCTCGCTGGATGGCGACGCGCTCATCTACAAGCAGTACTACCACATTGGTTTTGCGGCCGACACCCCGAATGGCCTGATGGTGCCGGTGATCAAGGATGCTGATAAAAAGGGCATCTTTCAGATCTCGCAGGAGATGAGTGAGCTGGCCAAGAAGGCGCGTGACGGCAAGCTGAGTCCGGCAGAAATGTCTGGCGCCTGCTTCACCATCTCATCGTTGGGCGGCATTGGCGGACGGTATTTCACACCCATCATCAATGCGCCTGAAGTCGCCATTCTGGGCGTGTGCAAGTCCACGATGGAACCGGTGTGGGACGGCAAGGCCTTCCAGCCGC
>Ga0209717_1003564_pt1 | contig 13425 bp, 10 predicted proteins | sample AD_UKC048_MetaG_FD_184418 | JGI IMG/M metagenome (GOLD analysis project Ga0209717, IMG submission 184418) | Active sludge microbial communities of municipal wastewater-treating anaerobic digesters from USA - AD_UKC048_MetaG (SPAdes) (version 2) | ecosystem: Engineered > Bioreactor > Anaerobic >... | reverse complement strand
AAGATCTAATATGAAAATTGCTGAATTAGATCCAGAATTTAGCCAAGATCAAGTTTTTCTTTTTGGAGGGTTATTAAGTCGCTTCAAAGAAATCACTACAAAAAAAGGCCAAAAAATGGCTTTTGCTACTCTTGAAGATCAAACTGGCAAAGCAGAATTAATTATTTTTCCTCGCACTTATAATGAACTGGGTTTTCAACTCGAACAAGATCAAGTAGTTTTGGTGAGAGGTAAAGTACAACACGAGGAAGAAGAATTTAAAATCATTGCTGAAAAAATTATCATTCCTAAAGACGAAGAGGTTGAGTTTGTTAAAGATCAAGATTACAAGGAAATTTTTGTTCCTCGTAAAACCTCGCCGGAAACTTTGAAAAAATTAGGAACCCTACTTAAAGCCAATCTGGGTCAAGAAAAAGTAGTGATTATTATTCCCAATGGGGCTAAAGCGGAAAGAATTATCTTGCCATATAAAGTAAATTATAACGAAGAATTAATTAAAGAAATCGAAAAAATCTTAGCTTAAAAAACTATGCCTGCCAATTATCAATCAATTAATAAAATAGCCTGGCAAATTCGTCGCGAATCATTACAAATGATTTATGAGGCACAAAGTGGCCATCCTGCTGGTTCACTGGGAATGGCAGATGTTTTTACTGCACTTTTCTTTGGTAAAATTTTGCGTCATGATAGCAAACGACCAAATTGGGATAAACGCGATTATTTTTTTCTAAGTAACGGACATATTTCACCAGTTTTTTACGCTACTTTAGCAAAAGATGGTTATTTTCCAATCGAAGAATTAAAAACTTTTCGTCAAATTAATTCTAGATTACAAGGACACCCCCATTTTACTTTTGACTCAAAACTTACTTTACCAGGAATAGAAAATAGCTCTGGACCTCTTGGTCAGGGTTTGTCTCAGGCTGTAGGAATGGCTTTAGCTTTAAAAATGGATCAAAAGAAAAACAAGGTATTCTGCATGATGAGCGATGGAGAACAACAAGAAGGACAAATATGGGAAGCCTACCAATTTATCATCCATCATCGTTTAAACAATCTCATTAATATGATTGACTACAATCAAATTCAAATTTCTGGCACCACCAAGCAGGTTCTTTCTCTTGGCAATCTAAAACTTAAATTAATAAGTTTTGGCTTCAAAGTTTTAGAAATGAATGCTCATGACTTTGCAGATATTTTTGAAAAATTTGATCTAGCTAAAAAAGAAACCAAACAACCAGTCATAATTATTGCTAATAGCATTCCTGGCAAGGGGGTGTCGTTTATGGAAAATAATCATGAATGGCATGGTAAAGCACCTACGGCAAGTGAATACAATCAAGCTATGAAAGAGCTTGCTATTAAGGAAAAATCATTGTGAATTCAAAAACATTGAAAGCTACTAGAGACGGATTTGGAGAGGCAATCTTAAAACTTGGTCAAGAAAATGAACAATTGGTTGTTCTTTGTGCTGATCTACGCGAATCTTTACGCTTAGATAAATTTGCCAAAAATTTTCCAGATCGTTACATAGAGTGTGGAGTAGCAGAGCAAAACATGATGGGAATTGGTGCCGGCTTGGCTTTAGCAGGCAAAACACCTTTTATTGCTAGTTTTGCTGTTTTTAATCCCGGACACAATTTAGATCAATTAAGATTAGCCATTTATAGTGGTTTAAATATTAAAGTTATTGGTGGACACGCTGGAATAAGTACTGGTGAAGATGGAGCTACTCATCAAGCTTTAGAAGATTTAGCTATCACTTGTGCTTTGCCCAAAATGACAGTCGTTGTTCCCGCCGACAGTGAACAAAGTCGAATTTTGACAGAGCAAATTGCTACTCATAATGGGCCATGTTATTTGCGACTTGGTAGAAAAAAAATAGAAGCGATCAGCGATTTGGTTAAAACACCCGAAGTCAAACTTGGTAAAGCTCAAATTCTCACTGAGGGTACTGACTTAAGTATTTTTGCTTGTGGCTTAATGGTGCAAGAAAGTCTCAAAGCTAGTTTTGAAGTTCAAAAACTGGGTATTAGAGTAGAGGTAATTAATCTGCACACTCTTAAACCTTTGGATGAAATCAGTATTATAAAAAGTGCTGATAAAACTGGTGCGGTAATTGTCGCTTGCGAACATGAAATAAACTCAGGATTTAATAGCTTGGTTATTCAAACTATTGCTAAAGCTACTGGTAAAGAAATACAAAAACCTATTGCCATCGAAAGCATTGGGACTGAAGATTTTGGAGAATCAGGAAAAGATAGTGAATTACTAAGAAAATATGGTTTAGATTATTTGGGGATTATTAAAAAAATAAAATTAGTTTTAGAAAAAAAGAAAAAACTCAGCAAATGAAAAAAATTGTTTTAGCCGTCCTTTTTGCCTTAATCACAATGCAAGCATTCACTATAAAAATTAATGCTCAAACTCAAGGCGAACAAAAAAATTATAAAGCTACTGTTGCACAAATTTTAGAAAAAAAGACTTCTGGAGATTTAAAAGCTGGCGAAATGTTTCAAAAATTAGAATTAATTATTAATAGCAAAGGTGATTTATATCAACATAAAATTACTACTGAAAACATTGATCCACGCATTGAATACAAAGTCGGTGATCAACTAATGATCTATCAAGCCGATACTGAAACTTTTCTTATTGCTGATCAGGTCAGAACCAATGCTTTATTAATTTTATTTATTATTTTTATTATTTTGGTTGTAGTTGTTTCTAAATGGCAAGGACTTGGCTCCCTCTTAGGAATGGCTGTTTCTTTTTTAGTCATTGTTTATTTTATTTTGCCAAAAATTGCTAATGGAGCAAACCCCATTTTAATTGCTGTTCTTGGGTCATTAATGATTATTCCTGCTACATTTTATCCTTCACATGGTTTAAATCATAAAACCACCATCGCAGTTTTCAGTACCTTAATCGCTCTGGTTGTAACAGGTTTTTTAGCTAGCTTTTTTATTAGTTTTGCCAAATTAACTGGCTTATCTTCTGAAGAAGCGGGATTTTTGCAAGTCATGAATCCAGAACTTTTTAACATGAAAGGATTGCTTTTAGCTGGAGTAATTGTTGGTGTTTTAGGAGTTTTGGATGATGTTACAGTTTCCCAAGTTTCAATCGTGCAACAATTAAAATTAGCCAATCCCAATCTCAAAATTGGAGAATTATATAAAAAAGCGATGGAAGTGGGGCATGACCACATTGCTTCAATGGTAAACACTTTAATTTTGGTTTATGCAGGAGCTTCATTACCTCTATTGTTACTTTTTAATGATGCTGCTAAACCATTTTCTGAAATCGTTAATTATGAGATCATTGCTGATGAAGTAGTAAGAACTTTGGTAGGAAGTATCGGTCTTATTTTGGCAGTACCAATTAGTACTTTTTTAGCAATTATTTTTGTTGACAAACTGGGCAATAAAATGTCCCACGACCAGCTTGTTTAATTTTTTTGATTTTCGCTCCGCAATTTAAACAAGTCTCACCAGCTCTACCATAAACTTTGAGTTCATTTTGAAAACCACCTGCAAAACCATCAACTCCTACATATTTACCATCAAAAGTCGTGCCACCTAATTTCGTAGAACGTCTAATGATTTTTTGCATAGCTTGAAATAATTTAGTCATTTCTTTTTTGTTCACTTCTTTAGCTGGTTTAGTCGGATTAATGCCAACAGCAAAAAGAGATTCACTAGCATAAATATTACCCACACCGCAGATAACTTTATTATCCATGATAAATTGTTTGATCGAAATTTGACGCCTTTTAGCAGTATCTAATAAATAATTCACAGTTAAATTTGGATCATCAATATCTGGACCATAATTAATAAATTCTTTATTAACGTCAATTTTAAGAGGAGAACGAATCCAACCAAAAACACGCATATCGTTAAAAAACAGTTTTGAGTTATCAGTAAATTCAAAAATTACTCTCGTATGTTTAGCCGGTAAATCATTAACCCAATCAGCATTTGGATGACCACCGCCAGCTCTTTGACCATCAACATCAACAAAAATTAATTGGCCAGTCATTTTCAAATGAATTAAAAGATCGTGCTCACCATTTAAAACTATTTGTAGAATTTTAGCTCGACGTTTAACTCCTAAAATAGTTTTGTCTAAAATTTTTGAACTCAAAGCAGGAAAATTCAAAAAGCTTTTCTCACGCAAAACTTCAATTCGTTGAATCTGACGATTGACTAATACTGTGTTTAATTTACGACGAATTGATTCTACTTCTGGAAGTTCTGGCATATGTCTAACCCAGATGTTCTTTTGCTCCGATCAAACCACATTTTTTGTATTTTAGACCAGAACCACAGGGGCAAAGATCATTACGACCAACTTTGGCGTATTTATCAGCTGACTGATTTGTGTTATTGCCACTACTAGCACCACCATTAGAACTACCGCCCATTTTACCTAGAGCAGTAGCTAAATCACTGGCATTACCTGTTCGACCAGTATTTCCAGTAGCACTAGCTCTTGCTTGTCTTTGTTCAACTTGGACTGCTTGTCCCAAGCTAGGAGTTGCTTCTGAAGGAGCTTGAAGATTGATTTTCTCTGGCATGGTAGAACGATTCATTAAGGGCTGAACACGAAAAATACGGGCAGCGATAGTACTTTCGACATTGGCAATTAGACCTTCGAACATCATAAAAGCTTCTTTTTTGTATTCTGCTAAAACAGTGTTTTTGTCACCACGCAACCAAATACCTTCGCGTAAATCTTCCACACCATCCAAATGATCCATCCATTTTTCATCAATAGTAGATAGCACTACATATTTTTCCAATTCTCGCATGATGGCTTCTCCAAGAGTTTTTTCTCTGGATTCATAAGTTTTCGTAACAATTTTTAACAATTCGCTGGCAATTTCGTCGGTGTTAGTTAATTTACTAATTTTTTTAGTTAAATGATTTTGGGAAAGCTCATCAAAAGGAATTAAACGCACAAATTCTTTAGTAATCGCTTCAAATTCATCTTCAGTAAAATTCTCTGGTGCGCGCAAGGAAACTAAACCAGTAATTTCATTACTTAAATAATCCATGATTTGGTTTTTAAGCAGATCTTCTTTACCTTCTTCAAAAACGCTAGCTTCTAATAAACGACGACGACGTTTATAAATAATTTCACGATGTTTATTCATGACATCATCAAATTCCACTAAGCGTTTACGTTGATCAAAAAAGAAAGTTTCGACTTTGACTTGGGCGGATTCGATGGCTTTACTAACCATTGGATTTTCAATGGCTTGATCTTCATCTATCTTGAGGAAATCCATCACTTTAACAATTTGTTCACCACCAAAAATACGCATGATTTCATCATCTAAACCCACAAAAAACTGTGAAGTGCCTGGATCACCTTGGCGACCAGAGCGACCACGCAATTGATTATCAATACGACGAGATTCATGACGCTCCGTGGCCACAATTGCCAAACCACCTACAGAGACAACATCATCGTGATCTGTTTGCCATTTTTCTAAAGCAGTGGCATAAGCATCTAAATCATAATTAGCTGGATTGATAGAAGTTGGTAAACCAAGTTTCTCATATTTTTTGGCTAAAGCTACTTTTTTCTTGGAACGTTCTTTTTTCAGAAAATCTTTCAACTCTGGTTTAGCACCACCAAGTACAATATCCACACCACGACCAGCAATATTAGTGGCTACCGTAATCGCTCCACGACGGCCGGCGTCAGCAATAATGAAAGCTTCTTTTTCGTGGTTTTTAGCATTTAAAACTTGGTGAGGAATATTTTTTCTCTTCAAGAAATTAGCCACGATTTGATTATGTTCGATCGAACGCGTACCAATCAAAATAGGTCTGCCAGATTGATGAATCTCTTCCACGGCTTTGACAATTGCTGAATATTTAGCCGCAGTATTTTTATAGACTTGGTCTGGCAAATCTTGACGCACCACTGGTTGATTGGTGGGAATCGCTAAAACATCGACGTGATAAATTTGATTAAATTCTTCGGCTTCAGTTAAAGCCGTACCGGTCATGCCAGAAAGTTTCTCGTACATGCGGAAATAGTTTTGCAGTGAAACAGTTGCTAGGGTACGTGATTCTTGTTGAATTGGCACACCCTCTTTGGCTTCAATTGCCTGATGCAAACCATCGCTATAACGACGACCAAACATTAAACGACCGGTGTGTTCATCAACAATCACCACCTGATTGTCTTTAACGATATATTCTTTGTCGCGCAAATAAAGGGTGCTAGCTTTGAGAGCAGATTCTACATGATGGATAGTATCAAAACTTTCTTCGTAAAGATTTTTGACGCCCAATTTGGCTTCGATGCGCTTTACACCGAGATCAGTCAAGGTAGCAGTTTTAGATTTTTCATCTAATTTAAAATCTTGGTCAATTACTAAAGAACGCACCATTTTGGCGTATTCAAAATATTTATCAGTTGGCTCACTATCAGGAGCAGAAATGATTAGAGGTGTACGTGCCTCGTCAATCAAAATAGAATCAGCTTCATCGACAATCGCAAAATAATGTGGTGTATCTTGGCGTTGTACCATTTGATCCAAATTCTGGACCATATTATCGCGTAAATAATCAAAACCAAACTCATTGTTGGTACCATAAGTAATATCAGCTAAATAGGCATCCTGGCGTTCAATTTCTTCGAAATGCTCTAAACGCTCGTCGCCCCGCTCCTCGCTATCAACTTCAGGATTGTATAAACGAGCATGATCATGAACGATTACAGCGGCTTTAAGACCTAGAAAATGATATAGAGGGCCCATCCAACCTAAACCAATTTCGCTTAGATAATCATTAACGGTAATCAGTTGTACACCTTTACCAAGTAAGGCATTAAGATAGAGTGGGCAAGTCACCGTTAAAGTTTTACCTTCACCTGTTTTTTGTTCAGTAATATTACTGTAATGGAGCGCTACACCAGCTAAAAGCTGAACATCGAAATGACGCATCCCTAAAATACGCTGAGAAGCTTCCCGCACGGTGGCATAAGCTTCAGGTAAAATTTCATTTAAAATTTCTTGCTCTTTGACTCTTAAATCAGCCTGATTAACTCCTTCAAGCGCAGTGCTGATTTGTGCTTTAAACTTTTCGGTTTGTGCAGCTAACTCACCGTCACTTAGAGCCTGCATTTGTGGCTCAAAGGCGTTAATTTGATCAACCACCAGTTGATATTTTTTGATTTTTTTGGCTTCTTCGTCAAAAAGATTTTTAAAAAATTTGAACATAAGATCCTACTTATACCATTTATTGACTAGATCATAAATGGGCGCAAAACTTCTGGAATTGCCACACTACCATCAGCTTGCTGATAATTTTCAATCACTGCGGCCAATAAACGTGGAGAAGCGGCCACTGTATTGTTTAAAGTGTAAACAAATTTAGTACTGCCATCTTTAGCTTGATAGCGAATGTTTAAACGGCGAGCTTGAAAATCATTAAAGTAACTAGCAGAGTGAGTTTCACGATATTTATTTTGACCAGGAAACCAAGTTTCAAGATCATATTTTTTACGCTGTCCTGCACCCATATCGCCAGTACACATTAATAAAACTTGATAAGGCAAATTTAAACCTTTTAATAATTCCTCTGAAAAACCAACCATTTGTTCATGCCATTTTCTAGTTTCTTCTTCATCAGCTATGGTTAAAACCACTTGTTCAACTTTATTAAATTGATGTACCCGAATAATTCCCTTGGTATCTTTGCCATAAGAACCAACTTCGCGACGAAAACATGGTGAAATGCCACAAATCTTGATAGGTAAATCTTTTTCACGCAATAGCTCGCCACCATAATATGAAGTTAAAGCCACTTCAGCGGTACCAGCCAAAATTTGACCATCCTGAGTGTAGTAATGATCTTCTGCACCCCAAGGAAAATAACCTGTGCCGAACATTGCTTCTTTATTAACCAAAACTGGGGCCGACATGGCCGTAAAACCATGTTTTCTCATCAGAGAAAGAGCGTAAAGCATTAGGGCTTGTTCTAAAAATAAGGCTTCATTTTTCAAAAAATAACCCCTAAAACCAGCAATTTTAGTAGCACGTTCAGTATCCAACCAATCTAAATTTTTCATGATTTCTTCATGAGTTTTTGGTTGAAAATCAAATTCACGTTTTTGACCCTCTTGTCTAATGACTTGGTTAGAAGTTTCATCCTTGCCAACTGGGACATCGGTGGCAGGAACGTTGGGAATGCTACTGAGCAATTCCAAAAAATTTTCATTAATTTCTTTTTCTTGAGGTTCTAAATCTTTAAGTTTGGTTTTAATTGCTTTACCATTTTCAATTGACCCTGCATCTGGATGATTACCTTCTGCCACCATCTTTTTGATAGTCTCAGCAACGGTGTTAGCTTGCGAGCGTAATTCGTCCATTTTTTGTTGTAAACTGCGACGTTCTTCATCCACTTTTAACAATTTTTCAACAATAGAGGAGTTTAAGTTTTTGTTAACACAGGCTTCTTTAACCTGATCTTGATTTTGACGAATGAAATTGATATCTAGCATAATTAACTCCTTATTCTACACTTTCGCAAATACATTAATTAAAAATTGAATATGTTCATCTGGATTTTTTTCTATTAGTTCAAAGCCCAAAGCAATATCTTCACGACTTACATTGGCTGCAAAAGACTTATCTTTGATTTTTTTCTTAACTGACTTAACTTGCATATCAGCGAAACCATTAGGGCGCATCAAAGAAACCGCATGCATTAAACCGCTTAACTCATCGCAAGCGAAAAGATATTTATCTAATAAACTTTCAGCTTTAACATTTGTACGACCTGGGGCATGAGCCAAAATAGCCTGTTTCATTTCCTCTGGGTAATCTGTAAAAAATTCTGTGACAGCTTTCATCGGATGCTCATCGGGGAATTGCTCCCAATCAAGATCGTGAAGTAAGCCAGTGGCATACCACAATTCAACATCTTGATTCAAAACTTCAGCATAAGCTTCCATCGCTTGGGCTACCATAAAACAGTGATGGAGTAGAGCTTCATTTTTAATATATTTTTTTAGTAAAGTTTCGCTAATTTTTCTGTCTGGGAAACTCATAAATTTGCTATTTCCTTAAATCTTCTATCAAGTAATTCGCCCTCTACAGATTTTAATAACCAACCAGCTCTGGGACCAGCTTTTTTACCAAGCAACATTAGATAAATACTTTCAAAAGCTTTTCTTGGACCAATACTATTTTTAGACAAATCAAAGATAGCTTGTTGTAAATCTGCTGGAGTCAAAGCTTTTTTCTCTATCAACATAAGTTGTAACTCTTTCAGGAAAGTTTTTTGTTCATCGTTCAAAGTCTTGGCTTCTTCTGGCATTTCTGCTTTGGGCTCAAGTTGATATTCGCTGGGGGCGTAATTTTTAACCCAAATTTTGGCGTAATGTACTCGTTCTTCAAGTAAATTTTTTTCTAGAACATTCAGGCCTTCACCTTTAATTTTGGCAAATTCTTCTTCCAAATTTAATTCTGGATGTTGCATCCACATCGCCACATCTCTAAAACGAGGTAAAAAAGAAATTGATTGTGCTTGAGCACTCTGAGCCAAAGTAAAAGCTCGCGCTAATCTTTGGTCGCCTTCTTCTAAACCCCAAGCTATGCGAGCGCCTTGGTCATACTCATCAAACAAATCTGGAATTGCCATAGTACTAGGATCAAAATCAATTACCTGTGCATAATTACGACTGGCAAATAAGAAACGTCCCACGGCTGGAGGGAAAAGTTTGGTAAATTCGCGAGCAGAAGTGCCCACACCCTTGCTGGAACTCATTTTAGCTCCGCGAATCAAAATCCATTCATAAGGAATATTAAAAGGTACAGGAATATTAAAAACTTGCTCACACTGAGCGTTGGCCATATCTCGAGAACCACCAGCACTAGAGTGATCTTTACCAGCACCTTCTACATTGACACCCATGGCAGTCCAATGAGCTGGCCAGTCAACCTTCCATAATAATTTACCATTGCCACCAAAAGGACTAATTTTACCTTTATGTCCACAGCCTTTGGCCCAGGTAACTTTATTTTCTTGACATTCAAAAGTCACTTCCTGACCATCCCAACCAGTAACTAAAGTCGTGCCTACTTTGCCACAAACTGGACAAATAACCTGGAAAGGATACCAAAGTTCTGGCAATTCATATTTAGCAACATCTTGATAAATTTTTCGAAGTGGTGTGACGCTATCTAAAGCTAAACGAATTAAATCATCCATTTTTCCAGACTCATAAAGCTCATGACTCCAGACAATTTCTTGAGTACATCCTAAGGAACGGAAGGCATGCATAAAATCTACCGCATAAAGCTGTGCAAAATTTTTGGAATTCTTTAAATCTTCTAATTCTGATTCTGAAGTTTGAGACAAATCAATGCCACATTTCTCTAAGGCTGGTTTAGGAATTCTATAAAGAGGTTTACCCATGTGTTGTCCAAACTCAATTTCGTCTAAATAAGCAGGTAAACCATCCATGGGATCCATATCATTAAAAACATAAGTATTTTCTGGTTCAATGCCTCTTTCACGCAAAACTTGAGCCACTAGATCATGAAGTAAAACACCACGTAAAGCTCCTGTGTGCACACGGCCGGATGGAGTTTTCATATCATCCACATGTAGTTGTTTAATACCAGTTTTTGCTTGCCATTTCAAAATCCCATCAACCACTTTATCTAACCAGTGTTTGCTTTGAATCATTTGTTTTTGTGCCATAGTTTCATTCTAAATTGTATTTTTATTATACTCGATAAGTATAACCTAAAAACCCCGCTTTTGGCGGGGCTTTTTCTGATTTTTAATTTGTTTTACTTAATTTCTAAAATTTTATAAGTAATTTTGCCCGCCGGGGTTTCTACTTCAACTTTATCTCCCTTGCTCTTAGAGAATAAAGCCTTGCCAACTGGAGATTCAACAGAAATCTTACCTTCAGAAGGATTAGATTCATATTCACCACTCATTTGATAAGTAATCTTTTTCTTTTTTCCAATCACTTCTACAGTTACTGTAGAACCTAAAGAAACAGAGCCAGTACTTTTTACTGCTGTTACTTCTGCTTTGGCCAGAATTTCTTCAATTTCATTAACACGAGCTTGTAAAATATCTCTCTCATCTCTTGCACTGTGATAATCAGCGTTTTCTGAAAGATCGCCTTGTTCTCTAGCATTGGCGATACGTTCAATAACCTTAGGCATGGCCACTGACTTCAGTTCTAACAACTCTTGTTGTAGTTCCTCGTAGCCGGTCTGAGTAATAGTAATTGTATCTGACATAGTTGCTTAGTATAAATAATTTTTCGTCTTTGGCAATAGCTTGAATTTACTGACCAAGTACTAGGACAGCATTATAAATACCAGCGCTGTCTTCATCCTCAATGTCAGTCTTCAAAACAAGAGTGAGGGATGTAGCTGTTTCTAATTCTTTAAGCAAAGCTCCGTTAGTGGCATTGTCTTCTTTGACTAGCAAATAATCTCCTGTTTCATAAATGCCTTTGGCATTTTTAGCGCTAACGTCTTCAAATTTTGCTTCTTTAATTTTATTAGCAATAGTAGATGCGTAACCAGCTTTAGTAGTAGCATTGACAACAAGAATCTTATAATCAGCTTTGTTAATTGCAATCGATGGAGTAGGAGAAGGGGTTGATTCTGGAGTAACACTTGGCTCAACTTCTACCACGGGCTTACTATCAGTTTTATGATTAGTCCATTGTAAATAAGCCAAACCAATCCCCACACCCAAGGCAATAGTTATCACAAAACTGAGAAAGCCAATAAAAATCATTTTGGTAATAGAAGAGCCATCATTTTGATTTTTGATGATTTTCTTTTCTGGAAGCTTGGTAGTTTTGTTTTCTTCTTTTTTATCCACCGAAGCTATTTGTTCATTATCAGAAGGTAATTTATTTTTATCAAAAACTGATGGATCAAGAGCTAAATTAGCAAATTGACTAAAATCAACTTCTTTTTCTTCGACTGAATTTGGTTTTTCTGACATAGTAACCTTTTCGTTTATTACTTCTTCTATTTTAACTGGTTTGTCAGCAATTTCCACTTTTTTAGGTTCAGGCATGACGTCTTCATCCAAACTCTCAACTGCTACTTCTACTTTAGATGTCGAAGAAATAGTTGCTGGTGCTGGCAAAACAGCTTCACCAACCACAACTGGTTTAACCATGTTATCAAAATCGTCTGCATCATCATCTTTTAGATGATTTTTTTCACTTACTGGGGCATCTTTAGTCTGATAATTTTTATCTAAAGAAAATTGTGGTAATAGAAACTCAGGAATCGAAAAAGTTTTAGCTGAAGCTTCAATAATTTGTCTCACGTAAGAAGGCATACTTTCATTCTCACTCGCCAAATCTGCCAATTGTTGAACTGGAAGGGTTTCTTTTAACTTTTCTTTAATAGCATCATCAACCAAACTATTGGTTAATAAATAAACAGTCTGCAAACTAGGCTCAACTCCTTTAAGAGTCTTGACTGTTTCTGCAAAATTCTCACCCTCTGCAATTTCTACGGAATAACACTGATCAACGCCGATATAATGTTCTGCCAAAAACAAGTGATTGCCCATCTGTAAAATGGCCACCGACGGTTCCAAGCTAATGATCGATTTACTAGTCCAACTAAGAGGAGAAATAGATTCAATCTTAACGTCTTTATGATCTTCTAAAATTTTAATTAATGGTGCGACTACCGATTTTTCTAGAGCAGTAAGCTGGACTTTAAATGCTCCTTTGTAATTACTTAGAACAGTTGTGTCTAAATAATAATCTTCACTATTAATATCTAGCTCTGGCAACAATTTATTGTTTAAATGCTTTTTAACAGCTTCTTCATTTTCTAATTCCAGATTAACTATGGTACTAGTAAACAAGAAGTCAGGTAAAATTAATTTATAACTTCCGGCTTCTAATTTAGAAAAAAGTTTAACTAAGTTAGCTTCAAGTAAAACATTTTCATCCAAAAATTCACCATTAATTTGACGAAAGTCAGATAAAACAAAATCATGAGCTTTTTTACCAGGAATTAATTTGGCAATGTAAGCCAAATCAGACAGAATATAAAGTAAACGAGTATCGGTGGGCATACAAAAATTATAACTTGAATAGCAAGGGAGTGCAAATGGGGTAAAGTGAGTCCGGTGAAGACACTGAGCGTGCTAACGCCGCCTCAGATTATTGAGCATAATGCGCCTCGCTTGGCTCATGTGCATTATTTAGCTCAATAAAACGAACCAAGGATTTTTATCCATACCGGTTGTACATATAAAAAAAGACGCATAAATGCGTCTATTTTTATATGTGAGTCCGGTGGGACTCGAACCCACGACGCACAGCTTAAAAGGCTGTCGCTCTAACCGACTGAGCTACGGACCCATGTTAAAAAACAAGTTATTATATCAAAAT
>Ga0209717_1003562_pt1 | contig 13434 bp, 9 predicted proteins | sample AD_UKC048_MetaG_FD_184418 | JGI IMG/M metagenome (GOLD analysis project Ga0209717, IMG submission 184418) | Active sludge microbial communities of municipal wastewater-treating anaerobic digesters from USA - AD_UKC048_MetaG (SPAdes) (version 2) | ecosystem: Engineered > Bioreactor > Anaerobic >... | reverse complement strand
ATTTTTGGCGTGAGTTCTTTTCTTCCTTGCATAGCTAAAAATACTATTTTATTTACCTTTTTGCAAGTTTTTTTTGATATATTTGTTGTGTTGTGCAACAAGCACAGCGGTAGTACACCACTTAGAAAGTTACCTATATTGATTTTACCAAAAATAAAAACATCTGGAATTATTGTAAGTTAAGTGTATAAAAGAGTACACTGATAAAACGGATTTACTTTGCTAAGACAAAAAACTTTCTAACGAAAGGCAAGTGAAAATGGATTTTTTTGAATTTAAATTAAACCTTTTAATTATTTTTCAGTCTTATTGAATCGTACTTTTTTGACTGTTAAAATTCACTGTTAATCAGTTGTTAAATAATTGACAAAACAGTCCTTATTCAAAATTGTAAAACCTAATTTTGTGTTTCAAATAAAATAGAACAAGCCGAATCTCCCTTTATTAACAATTATGAAACTAAAAACTATAATTTACACCCTATTAATTTTAGGGTTTATTGCATTTATAACCTACCGAATCGTCGAAAACAAAAGTGGTGATGCGGGACCTAAAGGCAAAGACAAAAAAAATAAATCAATGACCGTTAACGGAATTGTTGTAAAAGCCCAAACTTTCGACAATACACTTTCGCTTTCGGGTTCTATTGAAGCCAATGAGCAAGTGGACATTCGATCCGAAGTTTCAGGAATTGTCGAAGGCATTTATTTTAATGAAGGAAGCAATGTCAGTAAAGGACAAATACTTTTCAAAGTAAATGATTTGGAACTGAGAGCCCAATTGCAACAAGCCAAAACTAAAGAAGGATTGGCATCGGAAAACGAAAGAAGGGCTAAACTTTTACTCCAAAAAGAAGCCATAAGCCAAGAAGAATATGATGTGGCCAGAGCCGATTATAAATTGGCGCAAGCCCAAGTCCAACTCATTCAGGCCCAAATTGCGAAAACATCCGTCAGAGCTCCATTTTCCGGAAAGATTGGATTGCGTTCCATTTCGCCCGGAACATATATCACACCTTCAATTTTGGTTGCTAAATTAGTCAACATCGGAAAACTAAAAATTACGTTTTCGGTTCCTGAAAAGTATGCAAGCCAAATAAAAATGAATTCAAATTTAAGTTTTACCGTGACTGGTTCGACTCAAAGTTATGATGCCAAAGTATATGCTATCGAGCCTGAAGTTGAAATTACCACCAGAACGTTACAAGTTCGCGCCCTTGCCGAAAATAAAGACGGAAAATTATTGCCCGGTACTTTTGCCAATGTTGAAATGCCTTTGGACATTATCAAAGATGCGATTGTCATTCCAACAGAAGCTATTGTTCCTGTTCAAGACGGGAAAAAAGTATTTATTGCCAATAACGGAAAAGCAAAAGAAATTATGGTCGAAACCAACAGACGCTTCCATTTTGGTACTTTCTGGACTAAAAGTGGGAGATACAGTTTTAACCAGCGGCGTTATGTCCTTAAAAGAAGAAAGTCCCGTAAAAGTGAAATTATGATATGCGATATTTGATTTTTAATTTATGGAAATGAAAGAAATAATGCTTAAAAGGACTAAAAAGTTTACTATTGATTGTGCGATACTTTGCAGCAAATTACCAAAAACTAGGGAGTATAATGCGTATGTCAATCAACTCATTAGATGTTCTAGTTCAGTTGGAGCAAATTATAGATCCTCTCAAAGAGCCAAATCAGCTGCCGATTTTATTAATAAATTGAAAATAGTTGAAGAAGAAGCTGACGAAAGTAATTTCTTCCTTGAAATTATACTTGAAATAACAATGATGGAAAAATTGAACTTAAATACCGAAATTGAAATTCTCCTAAAAGAATCAAATGAATTAGTTGCAATTGTAGTATCATCAATAAAAACAGCAAGAATCAATAATACCAAATAATAATTAAATATATCGTATATCGTAAATCGTATATCAAATATCGTAAATCGTATATCCTAAATGAGTTTATCCACCACAAGCATAAGAAGACCCGTATTTACCATTGTCATCAATTTATTAATTGTGCTCTTTGGAATTATTGGCTACACCTTTCTTGGCGTCAGGGAATTTCCATCCATTGATCCCGCACAAGTCTCTATTCGTACCAATTATACAGGAGCCAATTCGGATATTATTGAGTCCCAAATCACGGAACCGCTCGAAAAAGCCATCAATTCGATTGATGGAATTCGGAATGTAACTTCTTCCAGTACACAGGGAAGCAGCAATATTACCATCGAATTCAACCTGAATAAAAACTTGGAAGAAGCCGCCAACGATGTTCGTGACAAAGTATCTCAAGCCATCCGAAGTTTACCTCAAGATATTGATGCTCCGCCAGTAGTTTCAAAGGCTGATGCCAATGGTGATGCTATTATTTCGATGACGGTACAAAGCGACACCAGAAACCCATTGGAATTGAGCGATTTTGCCGAAAATATCATAGCCCAACGAATGGAAACCATTCCTGGAGTGAGTGGCGTACAAATTTGGGGGCAAAAAAGATATGCGATGCGTTTGTGGATTGATCCTGTAAAATTAGCTTCTTACGGTTGTACTGTATCCGAAGTCAGGAATGCTTTGAACAAACAAAATGTAGAGTTACCATCAGGAAAAATTACCGGAGCCAATACGGAACTTACTGTAAAAACAGTTGGAAACCTGGCAACTGCAGAAGAATTCAATAATATCATTATACGCTCTGATGGAGAAAAAATAGTCCGTTTTAGTGATATTGGGTACGCTGTTTTAGGACCTGAAAATCTGGAAACCAAAATGACGCAGTCAGGATTACCCTTAGTGGGCGTTGCAATTGTTCCGCTTCCAGGAGCCAATTATTTGGATATTTCAAAAGCCTTTTACAAAGAATTTGAAAAGCTGAAAAGTGATTTACCCAAAGATATTAAATTGAATATTGCATTAGACACCACGTTTTTTGTAAAAAAATCCGTGATTGAAGTAGCCGAAACATTGGGAATTTCAATCCTGCTGGTAATTTTGATTATCTTCTTGTTTTTTAGGGATTGGGCTATAGCGTTCAGACCATTAATTGACATTCCGGTTTCCTTGATTGCCACTTTCTTTATCATGTGGCTATTTGGCTTTTCGATAAACGTACTGACTTTATTAGCCATTGTGCTCGCAACTGGTTTAGTGGTCGATGATGGAATTGTGGTTACCGAAAACATTTTCAAAAAAGTGGAAGAAGGAATGACGCCCATCGAAGCTGCTATCAAAGGGTCGAATGAAATCTTTTTTGCCGTAATATCCATTTCCATAACCTTGGCAGCGGTATTTCTTCCCGTGATTTTCCTCGAAGGATTTGTGGGCCGATTGTTTCGGGAATTTGGCGTCGTCATTGGTGCTGCGGTATTAATTTCGGCTTTTGTTTCACTTACGCTTACACCAATGTTGAATGCCTATTTGATGAAAAGTGGCGAACAGAAAAAATCAAAATTCTACTTGCAAACGGAACCTTATTTTGTAAAACTAAACAAAGGGTACGCTAGTTCGTTAGAACGTTTTATGAAGAAAAAATGGTTGAGTTTTCCCATTCTGATTGCATGCTTTGGACTGATTTACGTTTTCTTTAATCTATTGCAAAAAGAAACGGCTCCTTATGATGATCGAAGTTCTTTGTCTGTGAGAATGAACACTGCCGAAGGCTCAACGTATGAATATACGGAGCGATTTATGCAGGAAATTTCGAGACTGATAGACGATTCCATTCCTGAGAAAAAAGTAGCTTTGGTGATTACAGCCCCAGGATTTTCAGCCTCGTCGGTCAACAATGGGTTCATCAGAATTTCTTTAAAAGAACCGGAGGAAAGACAACGTTCGCAGAAAGAAATCGCCGAAAAACTGACCAAATGGACCAACCAATATTCGGAAGCCAAAGTATCGGTGACGGAACAACCCACGATTTCAGTGAACAGACGTGGTGGATTGCCCATTCAATATATTATTCAAGCACCGAACTTTGAGAAATTGCGTGAAAAAATTCCAATATTTATGGATGAGGCATCTAAAAATGAAACTTTTTCCACAACGGATGTCAACCTGAAATTCAACAAACCGGAAATCAATGTCACCATCGATCGTGAAAAAGCCGAAAGTTTGGGAATATCTGTAATTGACATTGCTCAAACCCTGCAACTTTCCTTGAGTGGACAACGTTTTGGCTATTTTATGAGAAATGGAAAACAATACCAAATCATTGGACAATTTGAACAAAAAGACCGTTCCAAACCCATGGATTTGACCTCGATGTTTGTCAAAAACAACAAAGGCGAATTAATCCAAATGGATAACGTAGTGGCCATCGAAGAAAAAAGCAATCCACCACAATTGTATCATAACAACAGATATATGTCGGCCACAGTATCGGCTGGTCTTGCTCCGGGCAAAAGTATCAATGACGGAATTGAAGCCATGAACGAAATAAAAGCCAAAGTTTTAGACGATACATTTACAACCGATTTAGGAGGTGAATCCCGAGATTTTGTCGAAAGTAGTTCGAATACTTCCTTTGCTTTTGGATTGGCTTTGCTATTGATATTTTTAATTTTGGCAGCACAATTCGAAAGTTTTATCGATCCATTCATCATCATTCTGACCGTGCCAATGGCTGTTGCCGGAGCTTTGTTTTCGTTATGGTTGTTCGACCAAACCTGGAATATTTTTAGCCAAATCGGAACAGTAATGCTAATTGGTCTGGTTACCAAAAACGGAATCTTGATAGTGGAATTTGCCAATCAGTTACGGGAACAGGGAAAACCAAAACTCGAAGCCATATTGGAAGCGGCAGAAGCTAGACTTCGACCTATATTAATGACAAGTTTGGCTATTTCATTAGGAGCATTGCCTATTGCTATGTCACTTGGAGCGGCTTCAACGAGCAGAATTGGAATGGGAGTTGTGATTGTTGGCGGGACTATTTTCTCTTTGGTTTTGACCTTGTTTGTAATTCCTGCTTTGTATTTAATGTGGTCAAAAGCCAAAAAACATTATCCAGAATTTGATCATATCAAGGAATATGAAAAAGATATTGAATAAATAAATTTCTTTCGATGAATAAAAAGCTGGTTCCTGATGACCTTAGGCAATAATAATTTCACCGGAAGAAAAAGATATTAAATAAAAAAACACCACAAATTACACAAATTAGCACAAATTGAAAACAAGGAATTGTAAAATTTTCACAAGAAAAAATTTGTGGCAATTTGTGCAATTTGCGGTAAAAACAAAAAATTATGAATACTAAAATATTAATCCGTAGTCTAATTTTATTCTTGTTTTGCATACCACAAACCAATGCCCAAGAAGTTTTGACTATCGAAAATGCCTTAAAAATAGCGCTGGAAAATAATTTTGAAATAAAACTGGCTTCCAATAATCTCGATATCGACAAAACCAATGTAGCCACCGGAAATGCAGGAATGTTACCCAAGTTAACGGCCACCTTAGTCGATGCCAACAGCATTCAAAATAGTTCACAAACCCGACAAGACGGAACGGTCAATGCCCTCGACAATGCCAAAAACAATTCTTTGAATTATGGTGTAGGACTGGATTGGACAGTTTTTGATGGGTTCAAAATGTTTGCCAAATTGGATCAATTAAAAGAATTGCAAAAATTAGGTGAAGCCCAATTAAAACGCACTATAATACTCAAAATCAGTGCTGTGAATGCGGTTTATTTTGATTTGGTTCAGCAGCAGCAACAATTGGCGGCTTTGGACACAACCATCGTGATTTCGACCCAACGTTTGACTTTGGCACAAAATCGGTTCAACATCGGGAAAGCTTCCAAATTAGAAGTTTTGAATGCCCAAGTGGATTTAAACACAGACAAAGTAGCCCTTTTGCGTCAAAAAGAATCCTACGCCAACCGAAAAATAGCCTTGAACCAAATTCTGGCAAGAGATTCGAAAATTGATTTTAAAGTGGTGGACGAAGTAACTGTTGACGACAAATTAATACTTGCAGAATTAATGGCTTTAGCCGAAAAACAAAATCCACAATTAGAATCCGAAATCATCAACAAAAGGGTGTCCGAATTGCAATTGAAACAAATCAAGGGCGAACGCTATCCTACTTTAAACTTGACATCGGGTTATAACTTTTTCGAAAGTCAATCCAGTTTGGGTTTTACATCGGAATCTTCGGCTCGAGGACTCAGTTATGGATTTAGAGCGTCTTTGAACGTCTTTGATGGTTTCGCCCAAAATCGCAATGAGAAAATAGCCAAAATTCAAATAGAGAATGCTGAAATTGCCATCGAACAACAGAGCCTATTACTGAATTCTGAATTGACTATGGCTTTTCAAACCTATTTGACCAACTTAGAATTGATACAATTAGAAGAAACAAATGAAGCCATTGCGAAACAAAATCTGAACATTACTGTTGATAAATTTCGCATTGGAACCATAACTACCTTGGAATTCAGGGCGGCACAATTGAACTATATCAATGCCAAAGTGCGCTACAGCAATGCCCAATTTCAGGCCAAATTATCTGAAATTGCTTTGAAAGAATTGGCTGGAAATATGAGTTTTTAGTTTATTTTTGTCCAAAAACATACTCGATGACTTCCTACAACCCGAAAGAATGGATTAGCTTTATTTTTAGTGCAAGTAAAGCAGATACGTTTCAAAAATTAATTCCAATGATGCTTATTATTGGAGCCTATTCCGGAATTATTGGCTACTTAGAAATCGAATATTGGGATTTACCGGAAGACAGCCACGTCAAAAATATTTCCGTGATGCACAGTTTGTTGGGTTTCGTGATTTCATTATTATTGGCTTACCGAACCAATACGGCTTATGATCGCTGGTGGGAAGGTAGAAGAATGTGGGGCGGTTTGGTCAACAGCAGCCGGAATTTGGCCATTAAATTATCCGTTATTTTAAAAGACGAGAATGATCGAGCGTATTTCAGGAAAATGATTCCGGGTTATGCCTCCATCTTGCAAAAACATTTAAACGACAGCGATACGGCAAAACAACTATTTGACGATGTCGATTTAGAAATTGATCACCACAAACACAGACCCAATCAAGTGGCCAAAATACTATTTCAAAAAGTAGATGATTTGTATTCTTTGAAAAAAATTACTGGTGACCAACTTATTATTTTGAACAACGAGCTACAATCCTTTACCGATATTTGTGGTGCTTGTGAGCGAATCAAAAACACACCTATTCCCTACTCTTACAGTGCATTTATCAAGAAATTTATCTTCATTTATGTACTCACTTTACCTTTTGCTTATGTGTTTATTTTGGGCTATTACGTGATTCCAGTGGTAGTTTTTATTTTTTATGTATTGGCCAGTTTAGAATTAATTGCTGAGGAAATCGAAGATCCGTTTGGTACAGACGACAATGATTTACCAACCAAAAAAATAGCCGAAAACATCAAAAAACACATTGAGGAATTGATATAATTTTTTTCTTTTGGCAATTTGTTATTCCTATGATTATTTTCATTAATTTTCAAATTCTGTTTTTTTAAGAAAATTAAATGATGAATTCCAACCGAGCTTTAATACATCCTCCCCAATTGTCTAACGAGAAATCGTTAAAAACTTTAGTGGAAAACAGGACCGTTTACTCCTTGAATCATTGCGAACTCAACCTTTTTGAAACCTATGAAACTTCCAAATTAGTCCCATTAAAATTCAATGATTTGGTAGTAACCAGTATGCTCAGAGGCAAAAAAGTGATGCATCTTTTTGACGATCCAAGCTTCGAGTATTTGCCGGGAGAAACCGTTATTATTCCTTCGAAAGTGGAAATGAAAATAGATTTCCCCGAAGCTTCCATGCAAAACCCAACACAATGTCTGGCTCTGGCCATCGAACAAACTAAGATCAGTGATACTTTACAATTTCTAAACGAACGCTACCCAAAGGAGGGAAATAGCCAGTTTTGGCATTTGGATTATCAGAATTATTTTTTTTATAATAATGTCGAATTGGCAACAACCATCAACAAATTAATAAAAGAATGTATGAGTACATCGATTACCAAAGATGCTTTGGCCGATTTGACTTTACAGGAATTATTAATTCGAATCATACAAACTCAAACCGCAAGAACAATGGACGACGGTTTGTTTGCGGACCAGAAAAATCCAATTACTCATGTGGTGGAATTCATCCGATTGAATTTAAGAGAAAACATCAGTATGAAAAATTTGAGTGAAAAAGCAGGAATGAGCACGACCTCCTTTTATCGATTTTTCAGAAGAGAATTAGGCATGAGCCCCATAGAATTTGTATTGAATGAAAAAATAAAATGTGCCAAAAAATTACTCAAAAACCCAACAATACAAATCAACGAAGTCTGCTATTTGTCTGGATTTGAAGATTCCAACTACTTCATTCGACTGTTCAAAAAATACGAAGGAATTACCCCGAAACAATATCAATTGTTGTACGTCAATTAGGTTACTCTATAAATTTTAATGGTTCAAGCGATTGCTCTTCCTCTGGCGTGAAAATTCTATATTCAATTCGGAATGTTTTTTTTAAAGGTGTTTCCAAAGAGAATCCTCCTACCCCGAAAGCATCTAGTACATCCAAAGTAAAATGAGCATGTTTCCAATATTCGAATAAATCCTTATCGACCCAAAATTCTGTATTTTCGATAGTGCCAATATAAACATCACCCCATCGTTGATAAAATCCTCCTTTTTCGAAACATTGTGGCTGCGTTCCTTCACAACAACCTCCAGCTTGGTAAAACATCAAATCACCATGCTTTTCCTGTAAAATATGGATTAATGCTACTGCTTTTTCTGTAGCTTCAATTCTTTTTATCATCTTTTTAAATTTAAAATAAAACCCGGCAAATCATACAATCTGCCAGGTTTAAAATTAGTGACTATTCTGAAATCTACTAAAAGAAACCTAATTTGTTTTTATCGTAAGAAATCAACATATTCTTGGTTTGACGATAATGTCCCAACATCATTTTGTGGTTTTCACGACCAATTCCCGATTGTTTGTACCCTCCAAAAGGCGCACCAGCTGGATAAGAATGGTATTGATTGACCCAAACACGACCCGCTTGAATCGCTCTTGGAACCTGATAAATTTCGTGGGCATCACGGGTCCAGACTCCGGCTCCCAAACCATACATAGAATCATTGGCAATAGCAATCGCTTCCTCGGTAGTCTTAAAAGTGGTTACGGCCAAAACAGGTCCGAAGATTTCTTCCTGAAAAATACGCATTTTATTATTCCCTTTGAAAAGTGTTGGTTTGATGTAATAACCTCCTGAAAGACTTCCTTCCAAGTGATTTTCTTCTCCACCAATCAACAATTCGGCACCTTCTTCTTTACCTAATTTAATATAAGAAAGAATTTTTTCTTTTTGAACCAATGAAGTTTGTGCGCCCATCATAGTCGTTCTGTCCAATGGATTTCCCAATTTGATAGCTGCGGTTCTTTCGATTACTCGGGCAATAAATTTTTCGTAAATATCTTCGTGAATCAATAATCTCGAAGGACAAGTACATATTTCACCTTGATTTAATGCAAACAATACAGCGCCTTCAACAGCTTTGTCGAAGAAATCATCGTCAGCATCACCCACGGATTTCAAGAAAATGTTGGGTGATTTTCCTCCCAATTCTAAAGTGACGGGAATAATATTTTCAGTAGCATATTGCATCACCAAACGACCTGTTGGGGTCGAACCGGTAAAGGCTGCTTTTGACACTTTTTTATTGGTAACCAAAGCTCTTCCAAGTTCGGCACCAAAACCGTTGACAATATTGACAACGCCTGGAGGAAGAATATCGCCTATCAATTCCATCAAAACCAAAATGGATATGGGAGTACTTTCGGCAGGTTTTAAAACTACCGTATTTCCTGCAGCCAATGCCGGAGCTAGTTTCCAAACGGCCATTAAAATGGGGAAATTCCAAGGAATAATCTGTGCAATTACACCTAAAGGTTCGCTCAAAGCAATCGAAACAGTTTGTGAATCCAATTCAGCAATAGAACTCTCCTCAGCACGAATGACACTCGCAAAATAACGGAAATGGTCTATCGCCAATGGAATATCGGCCGCCAAAGTTTCACGAATTGCTTTCCCGTTGTCTATGGTCTCTACCGTGGCAATGTATTCGAGATTATCTTCAATCACTTGTGCCACTTTGTTCAATAAAAGGCTACGTTCCGTAACCGATGTTTTGCCCCAAGTCTGAAAAGCTTCATACGCAGTATCTACAGCGAAATCAATGTCAACTTTTGTTGAATGCGCAGCCCTTGTAAATACTTTTCCATCAATTGGAGTAACAACGTCAAAATATTGTCCACCAATTGGCGCAACGAATTTTCCTCCTATATAATTATCATACGTTGCCTTAAATTCAGGTCTTTTTACTAAGTTGTCCATATTGTTTTAAATTTAATTTTTTCAAAAATAGCTTCATATAAATTCACAGAATAGCACAATTCATTCAAATAGTAGCATAAAATTTTACTATGTGTTTTTTTAACGTTATTTTATTTGTTATTTAATAATTATTTAAGTTTATAATTACATAATTCACATTTGCAATCTAAATTGGATGTTCCAATTCCATCATAAAAAACCAAATAAATTGTTTCTTACTCCAAACTGCAATCCTTATATTTGCACCTCATTAAAATTCTCAAATGAAATCGCCATGATTCCAAATAACAAATGGAAATAAAGAATGGCGATACCATATTCCGCTAAAAAACAAATAGTATCTTCATATGAAAATATCATACAACTGGTTAAAACAATTCATCAAAATAGATTGGAAGTCCGATGAAATTGCTGCTTTATTGACCGATTTAGGTCTTGAAGTAGAAATGGTCGATAAATATGAATCGGTAAAAGGCGGACTCGAAGGTATTGTTGTAGGCCACGTTCTTACTTGTGTACAGCATCCTGATGCCGATAGATTAAAAGTAACCACCGTAGATTTAGGCGATGGAATTCCTGTTCAAATTGTTTGTGGAGCACCCAATGTTGCTGCAGGTCAAAAAGTACCCGTTGCCACTATCGGAACCACATTATATGACAAAGAAGGCGTTTCTTTTCAAATCAAAAAAGGAAAAATCCGCGGACAGGAAAGCCACGGAATGATTTGTGCCGAAGACGAATTGGGTCTTGGCGAAAGTCATGATGGAATTATGATTCTGGACGAAGCATTAAAACCCGGAACATCGGCTGCTAGTGTTTTCAAGATTGAAAGTGACGAAGTTTTCGAAATTGGACTCACGCCGAATCGTGCCGATGCTATGAGTCATATGGGAACGGCTCGTGATTTAAGAGCTGGATTATCACAAACTGGCGTTAATGTCAAATTCATTACACCGTCGGTGAGTAATTTTAGAGTAGACAAAAGAATTCTGAAAATTGATGTCAGTGTCGAAAAACCATTGTTGGCTCCAAGATACTGCGGAGTCACTATTTCCGGAATTACCATAAAACCATCACCAGCCTGGTTGCAAAACCGTTTAAAAGCCATTGGAATAAATCCGAAAAATAATGTTGTCGATGTGACCAATTACGTTTTACACGAATTGGGGCAACCGCTTCATGCTTTTGACGCTTCAAAAATCAATGGAAAAATAATTGTAAAAACGCTGACTTCGGGAACTAAATTTACAACGCTGGATGATGTAGAAAGAAGTTTGCACGAAGAGGATTTGATGATTTGTGACGAAAGCGGTCCTTTGTGTATTGCTGGAGTTTTTGGCGGAAAAACTTCGGGTGTTTCTGAAACTACGACAGCTATCTTCCTCGAAAGTGCCTATTTTAATCCAATAAGCATTCGAAAAAGTGCCAAAAGACACCAATTAAATACAGATGCTTCCTTTAGATTTGAAAGAGGAATTGACCCAACGATAACAGAATATGCTTTGAAACGCGCTGCCTTGTTGATTCAGGAAGTGGCTGGTGGCGAAATCACATCCGATATTGTAGATGTGTATCCAAAGAAAATTGAAGATTTTCCTGTGGTTTTGAATTTCAATAACGTAAAGAAAATTATTGGTCAGGAATTGCCAAAGGAAATTATCAAAAATATTTTGGCTTCCTTAGAAATCAAAATCAATAGTGTTTCTGATGCCGGATTAGGTTTAATTATTCCAGCCTATCGAGTGGATGTACAAAGAGAAATTGATGTTATCGAAGAAATTCTCCGAGTGTATGGATACAACAACATCAAATTCTCCGAAAAACTGAATGCTACCGTTTCCAATGCACCCAGAACCGAAGATTATAAAGTGCAGAATGTTATTGCCAATCAATTGAATTCACAAGGGTTCAATGAAATGATGGCCAATTCATTAACAACTTCTTCTTACGTTAAATTGTCGGAAATGTTGAAGGAAGAACATAACGTAATCATGTTGAATCCATTGAGTAGTGATTTGGCAGCTATGCGTCAATCGTTGTTATTTTCTGGACTCGAAGCTTTATCGTATAATATCAACCGTAGAAATTCAGATTTGAAATTCTTTGAATTCGGAAAAAGCTATCATAAATTTCCATCGGGTTACGAGGAACACAAACATTTAACGATGTTCATCACCGGAAACCGCAATCAGGAAAGTTGGACCAATACACAAAAACCAACCGATTTCTTCTTATTCAAAGGTTATGTGAATGCCGTTTTGGATCGATTGGGAATTAAAAAAACACAAAATCTACCAATGACTTCCGATGTTTTTTCAGAAGGAATTGCTATCGGTTTTGGTACTGATATTTTGGTAGAATATGGAGTGGTGAAAAAATCAATCCTGAAACATTTTGATATTAAGCAAGAAGTTTTATTCGCCGATTTCAATTGGGCGTTGATTTTAAAATTGCTTTCGAATAAAATCAAATACACCGAAATTCCTAAATATCCTGAAGTGCGCAGAGATTTGTCTTTGTTATTAGACGACAGTGTGTCTTTTGATGCAGTGTACAATTTGGCCAGACAAACCGAGAAATCCTTGTTGAAAGACATCAATTTATTTGATGTGTACCAAGGTCAAAATCTTCCAGAAGGCAAGAAATCCTATGCGGTGAGTTTCACCATTCAAGACAATACCAAAACTTTGACCGATGTTCAAATTGACAAAATTATGAGCAAGTTGCAAAAGAATTTAGAAACCGAATTAGGTGCTAGTTTGAGGTAATTTTTCAACCATGTAAGGCATAGAAGGTCATTTAATAATACCAAAACAAGTATAAAATAGTCCAAAAAAACAAGGCTATTTGTCACTCCGTAGGAGTCACAACGCACGAGAGCTGGGACGCTTTACAGCGTGACAAACGGACTCGTCAGTTTGGATTATAAAATAATAATGTTTGATATAAGTTAAAGCAAAATGCCAATCCTGATTTTAGGATTGGCATTTTTATTTTTAAAAATTTATATTCTATTAT
>Ga0209717_1003559_pt1 | contig 13445 bp, 14 predicted proteins | sample AD_UKC048_MetaG_FD_184418 | JGI IMG/M metagenome (GOLD analysis project Ga0209717, IMG submission 184418) | Active sludge microbial communities of municipal wastewater-treating anaerobic digesters from USA - AD_UKC048_MetaG (SPAdes) (version 2) | ecosystem: Engineered > Bioreactor > Anaerobic >... | reverse complement strand
AATTAAGCTTGTTTTTACAGTATTACAACTATCTTAAGAAACATCGAGGATTGGGTATGAACGGCTTAACACCTATGCAAAAATTAAATCAGTGTGCGAGTGTAAACTTGACGCTGCAATGCAACAAGTATTGACAAATACATTATATTGTGCTATACTGCAAATATCAATTAGGTAGATATTGTTCTGTAAAATTACACAGTGACAAATCTCCAATTGATACAGTTCTTTAACATGACGAGAGAAAAGCGAAAGGCAAAACACTTCTGTGAGTAGCACCTTGGGTATCAAAATATTGATATTCAGCGTGCTACTCACAATGAGTATGCCCTTGGTCGCTGGGAACGCGATAAGATTCACGCCCACGGAGAGGCCAAAAGCCAAATTAAACTCCACGGGCACGAATGGAGGAAAGCAAAATGATCAAGATCATGTACTCGAACGAAAAGACAAACTCGTTCCGCCCCACCCCGTGGCACTGGTCGTCCGACCCGTTCCCGGCATTCCGCGGAGCCGGAGCCCGCTACTCGGTGTTCCAACCCGTCGCCAACGGCTACAAGCCGAAGTTCGACGGCAAGGAGCCAACGACCGACGGCTACGGCTGCCCCTCCGTCACGGTGGACGGAAACCCGACCAAGATTATTAAGACGCAGAAGGGCACGCTCCTCGTTGTTCCCTGCTCGCAGGAGCAGGACGAGAAGCTGATGCTTCTCGCGCTTCGCGGTGGGTTCCGTGGAAGCTACAGCAGAATCGAGGGCGTGAATGCCGAGATTCTGATGCAGCGCGGTGGCAACATCCACTGCTGCCCGACGGAGCACTTGATCGTGCGACTCACGGACCCGAAGGGGTACGTGTTCGCCGAGACCGGACGTCGGTGCGGAACGGGTCTCGTCGAGATCTTCTCCTGGGAGGGCTATCGCACGATGCCCACCGAGGAGTTCGAAGTCTGGCGCGAGACCATTCTCGTCGCATAAACTCTCGTCTAAAAACTCCAGGCAAGTGGAGACGAACAACAACTGGAAGAGTTCTTGCCAACTCTTCCTCACTTCTACCGATGAAGTCGGTACTGATGAGTCCATTCTGATTTTAAAAAACAGGACGAAAAGTGAAAATTACAGATTCCGCCAATATGGCGGTTTTTTATTATCTAAAAAATCGTTTTCTGCAGCGTAGCGGAAGAAAACACCTTATTCCCCTTTATAAATAAAAAGAAAATCTTATTTTGCATTCCTTATTATTTCAAAAAAGAAGACCAGAAGGAAACATTTTAAAAAGAGAGAAAAAATTATTTCGCCTAACGTTCGCGTGTATCTGAAGTTTTTATCCCGATTTAATGGGATGAATGTTGATTATCAGATATCGCTTGATATTTAAAACTCCACCCAAATCCTCATCTTATTAAGGGATGAAAATTTGGGCGGAGGAAAATTGGCACTCCATATGGATATAATTAACGCCAATTTTCCGTAGCCAGATACACGCTGTTATGTGATGTAGCCAGAAATTTCTATTCCTTATTATTATTTTTTTGGCAATTTATTTGCTTGCTTCAAAGATTCCGATTGCTTTTCTGACTTGCACGCGATCTTTTTCTTTTTCCTCTTCGGCGAGCTCCCCGAAAGGTTTCTTTTGTTCTGCTGGTGCCCACTCGCCATTTCTTTCGAGCCATTTGTCATGCACTGTTGCACTAGCTTCTTCGACAAAAGATTCATTCAAAGCACGACCACTTTCAACCGCTTGAAATACAGCATTCATGGCAACTTCTGCGGCGGCTCTATTTTCGCCTTGCCAATCTGCTGGGAGTTCCGCAAATGATGTGTTAGCAATATCCACTTCTTCTGCGCCATGAGCCGCCTTCCATGCCTCATCTTTAGTTTTTTTGATTCTTGGCTCGAAAGAACCGTCTTCCTGTTTTCGGGGAGCTCGCCATTCGTCGTGAAGCAAGCTACCCAATTCTGTAACCATTTGTTGTTTCTGTTCGGGTGTTTTTTGTTCGGGCGAACCCATGCCCATTTCTGGTGATTTCATAATGTTGTTGGTTAAATATTAAACTGGTTATATTTTATCACAAGCTATGTTCGACCGAAATAAATTGCCAAAAAAATCTAAAAAATAATAAAGAAATTTCTGGCTATTTCGCATAACGTTAGGGATATGAGAAGTTGCGACCAACGGGAGCAATTTGGGTGGAGAAGTCTGCAAGACTTCGTAACCTCATATCCCTTGTTATATTCCCCGAAGGGCTAAAATTTAGTGCAACGTTCTGAAGGAAAATTTTAGAGTTATTTTTGAGCCCCGTTACCAGCATATTGGTTTATCGCATTAAAATATAATTCTTGAACTTTATCACTGCAAGGAAGGCTTGAAAGTGTTTGCTGAAATTTTTGCTGATTGAATTTCCCTGATGTAATTAAATCTTTAACTCTTTGCTCGTCATTTTTGCCGTCTATGGAATTTCTTCTTAGAACTAAATAATACAAAAATAGATTTTCTGGAGAAGCAACTGGTAATTTCATATTTTCATAAGGCAAAAATGTGACATCGGAAAAAACATCATTAGAAAAGGGAAATTCAAATCTTCCAATATCACAATCAGCAACCATTCTACAGCAAATATCAAAATTAGTTCCATTCAAAATTTCTATACATTGATTATCATAAGTGCCTTTTTCATAAGGCATTGAACCTCTTAATCTAACTTCGTGTGAAGAGTAGTTTTTAACATGCTGATAAACTTCATTGATATCTGGATGATAAACTCTGATATCACAATCATCTAATTCACTTTCTAATCCTCGCAAGTGCAAACCAAAACCTGCATGAAAATAGAATGGAACTTCCAAGCCTTCCAAAATTTTTACAACTTCTTCTACTTCAGATTTGATAACCATATTTAAAGGGATTATATTGTATCTTTTAAGGTTTACTAATTTTAGGGGCTCAAAAATAATTGAATATAACGTTTAAGGATATGAGAAGTTTTGGAAACTTCCTTATAAATTATATCAGTGTTTCCAAAATTTGGGAGAAAGAAATTTGGCTTCCTTTGAAAAATATTTTGTGCCGAATTTCTTGAACCTCATATCCTTTGTTAGGCGATGTAATTCTTGAAAATTCATTCCTTATTAGAAATTTTTATTTCCCTGTTTGTAAAATCCAAGACCTTGAAATTATTTTTTTGCAGATATTCTTCCGTTACATCATAAAGTACTGGGGCAAAATTTGTAGTAATTTTTTCGATTTTTTCCACCTTGCCTTTGATTTTTGTTTCTTTGTAGATTTCGTTATATCTGAAATATTTCTTACCTCTTTTAATGAAAAAATGATTTTTCTCAAACATGTGAAATTTTTCTGGTATTGGGCGAGGAGATAGTATTTGTCCTTTCAAATGATTATCGGTAAGCCATATTTTTAATTGTAATGGATATGTTGATGTGTTTTTTACTTTAAGATCAATAAAATTGTATAAAATCGTTGCTCCTCCTCCAAACGGCAAAGTTCTGCCAGAATCAGGAAAAACGTCCATAGAATGATGATACCTTTCTATTGTCTCAAGCGGTGCATGTAGAAAAATCCAGTAAAGGAAATTAGACAGTTGGCATAGTCCGCCACCAATTCCTTCAATAACTTTGCCGTTTGACAGTAGCATTCCATTAACATATCCATTTTCATATTTTGGCTTACCGATAATCTTCCAAAGCGAAAAAATATGATTTGGCTCTATCACAACGCCATTTAATCGCTGGATTGCTTGTTTCAAGTTTACTATCTTTTGTTCTTGTAGCTTTGGATTGCTATCTCCGAGCCTGCGTCTCAAAACTGATTGATGTCTGGCTACTATGCAATCAAAAAAATCATTTTTTCTTTCATACTTGATCCTAAAATCGAAAAAATTTTGCATGTTCTTTGTTTTATGACGCAAAAAAATAATTGGCTTTTTTAAAAATGGGTATTTTCTGGAAAGAGCAATTCTCTTTGGATTTTCGTAGTTGTAGAGACGCTCGGTGATTTCTTTTTCTATTTTCATCATAATTGATTAAATTGTACAGGAAGGGAAATAAAAATTTCATTTCAATAGAGAATTTTCAAGAATTATTTCACCTAACGTTTGCGTGTATGAGAAGTTTCGCCGACTTCTTTATCATTTTATCATAGAGGAGGCGAAATTTGGGTGAAAGAAAAAGTGATTCTTTAATTTTTATCAATTCACTTTTTCTTGAACCTCATACACGCTGTTATATGATGTATTTTTCAGTTACGTTATCAGCGAATCAAAATTTTTGTATAAATTTTTTATAATATTAATGATTTTTTTATTGGCTCTCATGACAGCAATATTCTGATTGATTTCATCAGCTATTTCTTCTGTAAATCCAATACCAAGTGTAAAATTTCTGACAGCGTTATTGTCGGGTTGCTTTTGAAAATATTGCTGTAATAATGAATGCCATTTCTTTAAATCTTTTTCGGCAACTCCATAATCTCTTTCAACTTGTAAAATTTCATTCAAGTACTCTGCATAAACAGTCCAATCTTTGACGTGCTGATAAAAAATCTCATCCTCCAAAATTTTCAATGACTGCGTAATATATTTTGACTCTGGACATAAGGAATAAATGTCATTCTCTACGATAAATTTTTCTCTGGCGTGATCCAGAATTGAATGAAATTTTACACCTGCCGAAAAAGATTCTTCGTTTCCTAAATCAGCAATAGATAAACCATCGTAATGAGTTTTGTCTCTGTCGATTACTTTCAAATATCTGATATCTGGAAACGATGTGCCAATAAAAAAATCTTTCCTTATTTTGTCTTTAAAAAATTTATCAAAAATTTTCTTTGTTAAAGCAATGTGTGTGATTGGTGCTGCCATAGTTTGATTATCTAATAACTGAAAAATATTTCATATAACGTATCCGAATAAACGAAGTTTTCCGAGCTGAAAGCGAGGAAAATTTGCGAAAAGTCCGAGCTGAGGACTTTTCCGTTTATTCGGTGTTAGGCGAGGGTTCTTTTGCCCTTACCTTAATGTAATTATACTAAACAAAAGGGGCAAAAGAAAGCGCAGCGTCCCCTTGAGTTTTAAAGAAATATTTTTATTATTTTTGGCTTATAATAGCAAAACTTTGTTAATCGCTATTGACGCTAATTTAATATTATGCTATATTTAAAGGTCAAGATTTCTTGACAAATAAAAAAACAATCAACGCAACAAAAAACAACACGAAGGAGAAAAGCAATGAACTGGATGAAAAAGTTAGCGTTCGGTATCGGTATCGGAATTTTGGCGATTGCTATTATCGCGGTCGTCAGTCTGGTCGCCGCAATTCCCACATACTTCCTGTGGAACTGGCTCATGCCGACAATCTTCGGCATCAAGGTGGTCACGTTCTGGCAGGCGTGGGGCATCAACTTCTTGGCGGGGATTCTCTTCAAGAGTTCCTCTTCGTCCAAGAGCAACAACAACTGACGACCAAGCAGACCTTAGCAAGTCTATAAACTGCTTTTTTTATTTGTCAAAAATCGTTCCGAAAAAATAACAAAAATATTTCTTTAAAATTTCGTCCTAACATTAGGGATATACGAAGTTTTTCTGAAACGAAGTGGAAGAAAAATTTGGGTGAAGCCCGAGCTGAGGGCTGAACCGTATATCCCTTGTTATATGACCCGAGCGTAACGCAGTGAAGCGAGAGCGTAGCGGGGCTTTAGCGTAATTTGGTGACAATTTATCCATATTATTCTAAAAACTTTTGTTTCCCGTGAGCGATAGCGAACACCTTATTAGGGGGCGAAAAAATTTTGTCGCGATAGCGACTCTTATTTCTCCATTGCTATTATTTTAATCTGACACAATTCATGAAATCCATATTTTCCATGTTCTCTACCCAATCCAGAATCTTTATTTCCTCCAAAAGGGTTGCAGGGCTTTAAGTATATAACATTATTATGGCTTACCATTCCAGTTTTTATCTCAACAGAAGCTTTTTCAAATTTTTGTTTATCTTCAGTAAAAATATAACTTCCAAGACCATATTTTGTGTCGTTAGCTAATTCTATTGCTTCATCATAAGTTTTGAATGAAACAATAGGCAAGACAGGCCCAAACATTTCTTCTTGCCAAACTCTCATATCACGACTTACTTTGGTAATAAGTGTTGGCACATAAAAAGCACCTTTCAAGTTTTCGGGAGTTTTTCCTCCAGTAATAACTTCTGCACCTTTTGAAATTGCGTCTTCCACTTGTTTTTGAAGAAGTTCTAGTTGGCGTTTTGCTACAAGAGGACCAATTTCAGTCTCTTTATCTTCGGCCACTCCGATTTTTTTTGATTCAACAATCCTTTTTAATTTTTCAACTACTTCATCAAACTTACTTTCGTGAACAATTAGTCTTTTAAGACCATCACAAACTTGTCCGCAATTCAAAAATTTATTGAAGTAAATGCTTTCAATTACCTTATCTACATCAGCATCTTCAAAAACAATTCCTGGGGCTGATCCGCCTAATTCCATTAAAACTGGAATGAATTTTTCAGCCCCTATTTTATAAAGTTGCTTTCCTACCTTAGAGCTTCCAGTAAAGCAAATCATATTTATATCTTGATGAACGAGCATATCACCGACTTTCCCGTCTCCATACACCTCACTAAAAACTCCCGAAGGTACTTTTGAATCGGCAAATATTTTTTCTATCTCTTTACCAAATAATTGTGTTTCTTCTGAATGTTTGAAAACAACAGTATTGCCAACAATCAAATTTTGACCGACTTGCCAAATAAAATTTGAAAATGGAAAATTCCAAGGAACGATTACTACAACAACTCCCTTTGGTTCATAAATAACTTTATGAATTTCATTCTCATCTTCAAAAGTAACTTCCGGTTTTAGATATTGTTCTGCATTTTCCAAATACCAAGAAAAATACTCAATTCCTGAATTTACATCATCAATTGCCTGTGAATGAGGCATTCCCATTTCTCTGGAAGCCAATAGAGCCAATTTTTCTTTTTGCAAAGTAAATAAAGGTAGAAGAGACTTTAGAAACTCAATTCTTCTTGATAAACCAATTGAGTGCCATTCTTTTTGAGAAGCATGAGCTTTCTTTACTTTATCTTGTATCTCTTTTTCTGTAGATGTTTCTACTTCTCCAAGAATTTCGTAATTTGAAGGATTTGTTGAAATTAGTTTTGCCATAGTAATAGTAATTGTATCAGTATTTAAAATTTTTTCGCCCCCATTTTGCGTAACGATAGTGGAGCAAAATTATATAAAATAAAGGGAAATAAAAGTTTTTTCATTTTAAAATTTAAATTGCCACCAAAATATGTCATATAACGTTTGCGTATATCTGATGTTTTGCGGAGCGTAGCGGAGCAAAATATGGGTGAGCATTTGGCGTTAGCCAAGTGCGAACCAGATATACGCTGTTAGCTGATGTAAATAAATTCGCGAGCGATAGCAAGCATTATTCGGGCAAATTTTATTTTTTTATATTTCTTTTTCAAATTCCTTTAAAACAAAATCCTCAAAAGTTATTTTACCATCTTTTTCTTTCTCTTGAATATATTTTTGATAGAAGCTAAAAACTATATCTCTTAATTCATTACACTCAAATCTATCAAAATATTTTTGGCTGTTGTCCTTTAGGTCTTGTAGTTTTTTTATACCCAATTGTTCGCAACGACTTTTGAGGGTTTTGTTTTTTTGAAGCAGTTCCACAAATTTATCTTCATCTATCTCGTTAATTTTTTGAACAAAATCTTCGTGGGTCATAGGTTTTTCGCCTCTTTGAATAACATCATTGTAAGTTCGGATAAATTCCTCACACAGAAGACTATAAAAGCCCTCTCCGTAATTTTCTTCAACACGCAATCTATGACTACCAAGCCTGCTGATTTTTTGTTTTTGTTTATCCGATATTTTTTCCGAAAGTTTATCTACTATCGGATTTATTACGCTATGCAAAAATTCATGCTCTAGATTACTAGGATTATCTATGTGCGAACGCAAGATTATTTCATTACCAAATTGAAAAGCACTTCCTGACTCTTTGCAATACAAAAAATCAGTAGGCAATAGGGTTATTCTTTTAACATCTGTCGTTTGAGGAGAGGGCTTAAAAAAATCAATCAAATTTTTAATTCGCCCTTGAATCTCATGAATTGTTTGATTTCGTTTTTCAACATCATTGTCAGTAGCTTCAACAAATCGGTCAGTTAATTCACTCGGCAAAACATCTTCTAACTGTTTAAGTGTAGCAATAAGGTCGCTCCGCAATTTTCGAGGGTCTTTGATATAATCTTTATGCCTGCTAATAAAATCAAACAATTTCTCCTCTCTTTCAGGATGTCCGTAGGTTAGAGCGATATTATAAAGAGCCTCTTCATCCATTCCACCGTCTTCTAACGCCTTAATTTCTTCTAAAAATTTGATTGATTTTTCGTCGAGAGGATTTTGTTCAAAAATTTTTTCCACCTCACTCGATAATTGATGATCGTGTCCACCCCAATCAGAATCATGCCCTTTCAATAAAATCGAAAGCAGTGTTGCGCCTTTTTCTTCACGAACGTCAAATTCCGGAAGTTTCATCACTTCTGGACCAGTTTCAAATTGTGGTGATTTTTCTATTGAATTCATAAAAAAATAAAATTTGCCCGAATAATTTTTCTGCGATAGCAGAAAAGAATTTATTTATTTCAGCTAACGTTTAGGAATATCAGAAGATTTTGGCTCTCTTCATTATTATATTTATAAAGAAAAGAGAGACAAAAATTTGGGTGGAAGAAATTTGCATTCCTTTGGTATGTAATAAAGGCAAATTTCTGGAACCTGATATTCCTTGTTATCGGATGTAATGAAAATTAATTATTCTTTCTTTTATTTAGGATTTTTTTTTATTTTCTTAGACATATAAACATCGTGATGGTCTAAGTGCGGTTCAATTTTATCAATTTTAAATCCGAATTTTTTATAATAGTCGTCCAGTTTCTTTTCCTGTGCGCAGTCTAGCAATATTTTGGCGCAACTTTTTTTAATAGCTACTTTTTCTAACTCGCCAATAAGCAAAGATCCGATACCAAGTTTCCTGTACGTTTTTAACACGGCTAACTTGTAAAAATATAGGTTATTAGCCTTGTCAATTTTATATCTGACTGCGCCTACAATTTTATCATTATAAAAAGCGACTATTATAAAAAATTCTTTCCTTGAAAATTGCTCTTTTACATCTTTTGGCTCGTGCGATTTGGTAATTAAAGTATTTTCTTTGTAGGGAATTTTATAAGCGAGCTTAGTAATAAATTTGACACGAGCCAATTCATTCAATTTTGCATGTCTTAAGGTTGGCATAAAAATAAAAAATCCTAAATAAATTTTGAATTAATTTTCATTATTTCCGATAACGTTCAAGAGTATGCGAAGTATTTTGTGTAGCGATAGCGGAACAAAAAATTTGGGTGAGGGGCTGGCACAATTCCTTAATTTAATTAGAAATCGTGCCAGCCCTGAACCGCATACTCTTTGTTATGCGCTGTTTTGAAAAGTCACACTCCTTATTTGTTTTGGTAATTTTTATTCTTCTTCTTTGGCAGATTCTTCGTCAGCAATTTCTTTTGGCGACTTATAATCGTTTCCTTTATAAATTACGATCTTGATTTTTGTACCGTCATTTCTCTCGCCTTCAAAATACACTGAATTTTCTCCTTCCTGCCCGCTGCCCCTAAAAACAAAACCACCAATTCCCGACATGGCGCTTGTTACCTCTGCAGATTTTGTGTTCAGAAACTCAATCTCAAAAGATTTTGCTGGTTCTGGTTCCCACTCTTTTTCAGGGTGAGTGGCTCCCTCTGGTTTTTCTAACATAATTTGTTAAATTAAATTTAATTAAATATTAGCACAAGTTATATCGACTCGCCAAAAGAAATTGGCTAAATAATTTAAAGGTGACTTTTCAAAATGGCGTATAACGCCCGCGTGTATGCGATGTTTGCGTAGCAAATATGGGAGAGGGCTTTTGTAAAAAGCCCGAACCACATACACGCTGTTATATGATGTATACTTTTTCTTTTTACCCGTTAGGGTCGCTTCACCAAAATAAATATAATTTGATTTATCCATATTGACGGGACGCAAGAGGGGAACAAAAGGGGTGAATTGCGTCCCGTCAATTCCTTTTTATTTTCCAGTCAACATTACAGTGTCGAACCATGCGTCAGCTGATTCTTGGAAAGTTTCTTCATTAAGCACACCTTCTTGGCTCTTGTGTTGACCTGGATTTGGATGTCGTGGCATGTGTCTGCCGGGCGCCATTGTGTATGCAGTTTTCTTTCCGTCTGCACCAGGGCCAAATACCATAAACAATTTAGTAGTGTCTCGTTTCTCTGTATCTACAGTTGGAACAAGTACAGTACCGCGAACAAGCTGAAACTGTATTTTGGAGTCAGGATTATCTGTTTTGAATTTTTCTACAAACGCTTTTTTCGCAGCTTCATCGCCAGATTTATTAAGTTCTTGCACTTCCGCACGAACAGATTCAGCAGTACTCAAATCTGCTTCGCTTAAAATACCTTCTGCTTTTAATTCTTTCATGCTTGCAATACCTTCCTTTCCCATGTGCCGTCCCATGTCTACTGCAAAGTCAGACACGCCCGGAGCGCTGGCAACTTCTTGGGGTAATTTTTTGGCGACATCCTCGAATAATGCATCAAGAGATGGATAATCAAATTTACTGCCAGCGTCTTCACCTTTGATATGCAACTGATCAATGTGTCCAGCTGCGGCCGCAGTGACCGTCATTTCGTTTCCTTCTGAATCACGAAATGTGAAAAATGGCGTGTTAGCGTCAAGATTTTCAGCAACTGAACCATCAGCTTTTGTTACTTTTACTTCGAGCGCTGGTTTCCATGGCTTTGTATCGTCTGTTTTTGTTACTTCCACGTTTTGGAAACCCAAAAATTCTTGATTAGAATCAAGAGCGTATTTTGGCTTCTCACTTTCGCGAGATTCAGGACTCGCGATATCCTGTGGTGTTGGTCTTTCGATTGACATAGTTTTATGGTTATTTAATAAATTATTTTCCTTATTTTCCCCTTTATAAAAGAAAAAATCAAATTATATTTATTTTGGTGAAGCGCGGGCGATAGCCCGAAAAGAAAAAGTATATTTTATATAACGTTTGCGGATATGAGAAGTTGCGAACGAAGTGAGCAATTTGGGTGAGCCCCGAGCCGAGGAGCGAACCTCATATCCGCTGTTATACGCCCCGACGACTGAAAGGAGGAGAGCGCAGCGTGGCTTGAGTTCAAAAAATATTTTTCGTTCTTACTCCTTATGATAGGCTTTCTTCAATTACTGTTTTTTTATAGGGGGTTTAGAAAGCAACTCACCTTTTAATTCTGAAACTACCCACTCCTCAGCAATTTTATTCTGCTCAAAACGCGATACAATCATCTCGTTCCATTTTATTGTTTTTTCAGATGGTTTAACCCCCCACATTTGTGTTGTATGTTTGCCTTTTAATGTTCTTTGCCATACAAGGATATTATTTTCTTGAGTAAAAAATTCTACTTTTTCAACACAAATGGTTGGAATTGCTTTACGAAGTTGCTTGAACCATTTTTTTATAAAATTATGTCCTTCATACTCTTTATTCGCAGTGTGAGTAACATAATTTTTTGCAAAAACTTCGTCAATGATCTCTAAATTACCTTTTTCAAAAAGCTCTTTGTTTGCATAATTGATTAATTCATTTTTGTTCATATCATTATCCTTAATAATTAAAAGTTTATATAGTTTACTATTTTTAGAAAGCCTATCATCATTTTACCTCAAGAAAAATATTTTTTGAATTGCGTATAACGTTACGAGTATCTGAAGTTGCGTAGCAATTTGGGTGAAGACTTTTGGAAAAAGTCGTAACCAGATACTCGTTGTTAGCTGATGTATTCCTTTTCTTTTGTTTTCTGATAAGAAATCTTGTTTTTAAAAATTTATTTCTTATTTGTCACTTCCTTAAATAATTTCGTCAATTCCGCATCATTAAAATCTATTTGATTAATAATTGATTTTGCTTCATCGCTTAATCTGTCGTACATAAATTTGATTTTGTCTATCGTCTGTTGCTGGTTATGTGTTTGCCGATAATATGATAAATTGTTGAAATACGTAATACTATCAGCTTCCTTTAAAACTTCAACATCGCCCTCGCCGCCGACTTCATGGTTTTCTATCAAATCTTTAACTTTAGCTATCGTGGTCTCGTCAAAATTGTGTTTTCGTAGTATCTCACACATTATTTGTGCGGACAGTAAAGCGTGTTCCTTTTTATATTCATCGTAAGTCGCAAAATCTTCTCTTTTCTTCCGTTGATTTTCAATACTTCTGTCGATGTCATGACCTAAGGCGGCGAGTTGAAGGGCGATGTCCGCGTCTGGCTTCAGTTTAAGAACCCATTGCCAAACAGAATACAAATGACCGTATTCAGTTTTGTCGGTGGCATCTTTGGTGATCGTTTTTATGTCCTCTAAGACAAAATCAAATTTATTCATAAAAATAAAAAAGACAAATAAGAAATAAATTTTTAAAAACAATTGGGCGATAGCCCAAAAAAGAAAAGGAATATTTCAGCTAACGTTTAGGAATATCAGAAGATTTTGGCTCTCTTCATTATTATATTTATAAAGAAAAGAGAGACAAAAATTTGGGTGGAAGAAATTTGCATTCCTTTGGTATGTAATAAAGGCAAATTTCTGGAACCTGATATTCCTTGTTATCGGATGTAATGAAAATTAATTATTCTTTCTTTTATTTAGGATTTTTTTTTATTTTCTTAGACATATAAACATCGTGATGGTCTAAGTGCGGTTCAATTTTATCAATTTTAAATCCGAATTTTTTATAATAGTCGTCCAGTTTCTTTTCCTGTGCGCAGTCTAGCAATATTTTGGCGCAACTTTTTTTAATAGCTACTTTTTCTAACTCGCCAATAAGCAAAGATCCGATACCAAGTTTCCTGTACGTTTTTAACACGGCTAACTTGTAAAAATATAGGTTATTAGCCTTGTCAATTTTATATCTGACTGCGCCTACAATTTTATCATTATAAAAAGCGACTATTATAAAAAATTCTTTCCTTGAAAATTGCTCTTTTACATCTTTTGGCTCGTGCGATTTGGTAATTAAAGTATTTTCTTTGTAGGGAATTTTATAAGCGAGCTTAGTAATAAATTTGACACGAGCCAATTCATTCAATTTTGCATGTCTTAAGGTTGGCATAAAAATAAAAAATCCTAAATAAATTTTGAATTAATTTTCATTATTTCCGATAACTGGTTGATATGTATAATCAAAATTTAATAACAGTTAAAATTTGTAGGTTATCTATACTTTGTAGTATAATATCTTATATAATATATAAATTATACACATGATTAATCTCATAGATATTATAA
>Ga0209717_1003552_pt1 | contig 13450 bp, 6 predicted proteins | sample AD_UKC048_MetaG_FD_184418 | JGI IMG/M metagenome (GOLD analysis project Ga0209717, IMG submission 184418) | Active sludge microbial communities of municipal wastewater-treating anaerobic digesters from USA - AD_UKC048_MetaG (SPAdes) (version 2) | ecosystem: Engineered > Bioreactor > Anaerobic >... | reverse complement strand
GCTGCTGGGGTCGCCGTTCTCGCACATCATGGCGCAGATCGGTGAATTCGGCGGCCGGCCCGAGGCCGCTGCGCGTGAGCGGTCGCTGTACCCGTTTGCCCTGTCATTGCGCGAAGAGGCGGCGGTGATCACCCGAATGCAGGCCAAGCAGCGCATCCACGACCGCCGGCTCACCGACACCGGGCACCCGGGCGACAGCCTGCCGCCTGAATTTGCCACCACCGACATGCTCAGCATCTGAGCAGGCCCGCCGGGCCTGGGGTGGTGGTGCTCCGACAGGAATCGAACCTGTATCTAGCGCTTAGGAGGCGTGGCTTGTCGGTCTCTAAGTGCTTGAACTAAAACAAGAAAATGCTTGGCGGACCGGTGGCGGGACAGTTTTGGGACAAGCGCTGAAATCGGTAGTCAGATCAATCACTTGAACAAGTCTGATGTAGCACTCCCTGTGCGCTGGTTCGCGGGCCAAAGGATGCTCAAGCAGCGTGCGCAGCCGGAATCGTGAGAAGCAATTCCGATTCGTCGATCAATCGAAACACCGGCGTCTGCCCGCTGAGTTGTTCTGTGCGGTTGATGATCAGCTGCACACCTTCACCCCGCTTGTCCATCATTGCCGAGCGGCCCGTCTCGGCTTGATCGGCCTCTGGGACGGAACACTTGGCCAACAGGCTGGTGATGGCTTCGTTGCGGGCGGCCTGTCGGTAGGGAAGGCTTTCCACCGTCATGGTGTTGGGGATGGCACCGGGGGAATACAGCTCCAGCCGGTCCGCAAACATCCGCAGCCGGATCTTGGCTCCATGGATGGAGTAGTCGCGGTGCGCAACGGCATTGACCAGCGCCTCGAAGACCGCCGTCATGTCGTATTGGGGCACATCGTGTCGGCCTTCGTCCTTGGTGGCGTACACCTGCATGTTCTTGCGAACGAAGTGGCACGCCGCCAGCACCTGGGCATCGAGGGGGCCGGTGATGTCCTGGGCATCCAACTGGTAAGCCGTGTCGCCGTCAGGTCGTACCTGCGTACCTCTGTAGGCCACAGCCTGAATGTAGGCATTGGGTAACCAAGCTTTGGGGTCCGCGCTGGCCATCAAAACACCCGCCACGGTTGGACGGATTTCGTTATCAGCGTCCTTGCGGGCCATGGCCAGCTTGTCCAGCAGGACTTCACGGGAGTCTTGAACGCGCGGCCCCGCGAAGCGTTTCCACAGCCCTTCTTGCAGATCGTCCAGGCGGGCGCCGGGCACGGGCTGTTCATCGAAGCGGATGATGCGGGCCTGGCTTCGCTGCTGGAAGAGGCGGGCCAAAAAGTCCGGTGACATCTCCCGCTTCGCACTGCCCACACGGTGCAGGTAACCGCCCGGACTGCGGTGAACGAACAAGCTGCCGCTCACGTCCACCTTCAAAACTGGCAACTGTTCGCCAGTGCTGCTGGGCAGGGTCAGGCGTTCGATGACGGGCGCCATCGGAGGCTGGATGCTGTCCAGGCACAGCTGTCTGACGAAGTCCTCCACCAGATCCAGGCGATCCAGCGGCACGCCGAGCACTTCACGAGCGTCATCGACGCCAAGCACACACACGCCGCCCCGTCCGTTGGCGAACGCTGCCAGTTCGTCAGCCAAGCCATCACGATGCGGTGCGCTGATCCTCTGGCCAGCGAAGCGGACTTCTTTCAACTCCAGGAAGGTGTCTTCACCCAATCGGATCTTCTCAAGCAGTTCGGCAGCACTGTTGAACATGTCAGATCTCCCGGCCGAGGCGCTGGTAGCGGCGCTCGAAGGCCTTCTTGCCACCCTCCATCACCAGACAAACTTCGTCGCGGATGCGTCCGTCTTGCAGGGCACCAGATTCCTTGACGTTGCACTGGCCCTTCTCAAAAGCCAGCGCATGGATCAACTCCGCGTCGCCGTTGACCACAATGTTTGGGTTATGGGTGACGATGATGAGTTGGCGGCGCAGCTTGTTCTCGCGAATCTGCTGAACAACCAAGTTGTAGATCAGGTGGTTGTCGAGGTCGTCCTCCGGCTGATCCAGCACCAAAGGTTCCGTCCCGTCTGCAAGCAGAAAAGCCAACATCGCCGCTGCTCGCTGCCCAGCCGATGCCTGTTCGATCGGGCCGAACCCTTGGCCGTCCCCCTCGCGGCTGTACGTCAAATGCAGACCATCCTCAGGGAACCAGCAGAGGATGTGATCGATGAACTCGGGATGCTTGTCGGCTCTAGCCTTCAGGTACGTATTGAATCGCGCGCTGAAAATGTTCTGTCCTCGGCAGCTCGCAACGAGGCGTTCCTTTAGCGTCTTGATGGACGATTCGAACGAAGGCGTATCCCATTCCCCAGGGCGCTCTGCCAAGTCAAACAGAAGTAAGAGGTCGTACACAAGGCCGCGCGATGCGCCTTCGCCTTGAGTCTCCTGAAGAATATCGGCCTGGAATCTGTCGTCTGTGACACCAAGGACATCTCTCAAAGAGCGCTCAATGGCACCAGGGTTCCTGCCATACGGAATCAGTTCGATGCGTACAAAGAGATTCCCCTCCAGGGTGTGCTGCAAAAACTGTCTGCGGTGCTCGGTCACCGCCGCGCGCGATGCGCGAACGGTCTCCGCTTGTACGCTGGCACGGGCCTTCAGTTCGTCGCGCTGCTTTTGCAGCGCTTCCAGACGCTTGACATCGGTCTCCAGGCGCTGGCGCTCTTGTACCAATCGACCGTACTCGCTTGGATCACTGACACCCTGCTGCAGTAGATCGGCCTTCAGCAACTCGTAAGCGGACTTCGCTTGATTGATCCGGGCGGCCCAGTCCGAACCATCGAGACCGGCCTTGAGCTGCGCGCGTTCTTGATCCAGGTGGACCGCAGCTTGCTCCACTGCCGCGCGGGCCGCGCCGACGATGGTGTGCAGTTGCTGAATGGTCTGGACTGCAGAGGTATCTGGGCTGGCCTGAGTGTCAAACAGACCATCCGGCAGATCGTCCACCAGCATGTCGTTTGCAAACTGCCTCAGGCGTGCGACCAGTTCTGCAGCCTGATCAAACTGACGATCGACTTCGCGAGCCTGTCGGCTGGTCTTCTGGTAGTCCTTCAGCAAGGTGGCGTGATCGGCATCCTCAAACCGAGCAAGTTTGCGCTGCACGTCCTGCAGGCTCAGCGATAAAGCCTCGCGCCCGCCCAGCTTGCCGTCCAGGTCGCGCATCTGGGCACGGGTAGCCAGGAAAGCGCGTTTTGCCTCTGCCAGTGCGTTCTGCTGTTCGGCGGTGCCAGCGGCGTCATCGATCACGCTGAGCAACGCTTGTTGGTTCTCCCCAACCAGCGCGGCGATCTGTCCTTGGCTGAACAAACGGATTGGAAATCTCTGGGGCGTGATGGCTTGGCTGCTGGCTGGCTTGAACTGATTGGCCACAGCATCCCATTCCTCGACAACGTGATTGGGTCCTTCCGGTGTCCAAAGCAACCGGTACGAACTGCCATCTCGATGGACTTGAATGCTGATGGCGGTGTCTGCTCGCAAGCCGCCGACCTTGCCCTTCGGAGGATCGACGAAGTTCTTGAACGTCCGCGCGGCTTCCGAGCCTTCAACAAGTTCAGCGCTGCGCCGGTAGGCCAGTCGCAACGCATGCACCAGGGTGGACTTGCCCGTGCCTCGGCCACCGATGATGGCATTGAAGTACGGGTTCAACCGCAGTTCGGCTGGGGTCCACTTCCCCATCACCTGGGCCTCTCGCACTTCGATGCACTCGATGAAGTGTTCGGGCAACGTGAATGATGCGAGGCCATCGGCAGCATCGCTTCGGCGTACGGAAAAGTCCTGGCCGTCCACGAGCGCCAAACGCAAGCCCTCCAGGCTGGGCGTGGCCATCTTGATCCATGTGTAACGTCCGCCAGGAATGGGGGGCTCCTTGCTGAAGCTGTGGCAGTCGCTGCCCAGCACGCTGGCAAACGAAGGCTTCACTTCGTTCCAAAAGGTCGGGTAGACCGGGCTGCTGGTTTTCCATTCCAGCGCGAGTAGACCGGGGGCGTTGAGTGCTGCTTTGACCATGGCTGTTTCAAGCACACAGCGCCGGCTGTCGGGCAGCAGCCTCAGCAGTCCCTTGCCACCATCTACATGCGCAGGAATGGCAATGCCGCCGCAACGGCGAACTTCAGCCAAAACCTCCAGAAGAGAGGCACGTGTGATGGCAGCGCCCTCCTTGTCGTCGGTCTCTCCGTGCAGGTGCGCAGGGAATCCAACGCCGCCGAGCAGACTGGTGATGGTGGCTGAGGTCGCATCGGGGCCAAAGATCGCCAGCAGGTGGATGCCGCCTATGACCGAAATTTCCACGCCGGGGAACAAGTGCAGTTCATGAAACTCCTCAGGCTTCAGGCGTTTCATCTCTGCATAGGCCGCCTTGAGCTTGTCGATCCACTCGCCCGTGTTGTGGTCTGTGATGGCCACGCAGTCGATCCCTGCCGCCATGTACTTGAGCAGCCAGGCCTGTGGCGTCAGTTCGTCTGCCGTCCCGACCTTGGCGTGCCAGTACGTGTCCTTGGAAGCCGGGGTGTGGGTATGGAAGTCGAACTTCCACCAGCGCGCGCCGGGATAGGGCGAAGCTGCGGTCATGCTGTTCTCCCGCTGCCTGCCGAAGAGGCTGCGCCTTCGGTCGAGGCTTGAGCCTGCAGCCCCAGCTTGCTGGCGTGCTCCCGAATCAGCACCTCCAACATGGACGAAATCGAGCGGTGTTCGCGCTCAGCCGCCAGCCGCAGAAGCAGCTTGACTTCTGCGCTGGTTCGGATCGACAGGGTTTCGTTCTTGGGTGGTCGCATGGCAGCGCCTCTCAGAGGTGGAGGTGTACTGCAAATGTACTGCGACCGTGGGCGCGCAGGATGCGCGCCATTTGATCAGCTGGGGAGTTGGTCCCCCCGACAGGAATCGAACCTGTATCTAGCGCTTCGTACCACTTCGGCTTTCGCCGCCGCATGGTGCGTTCGTGGTCTGGACTATGCCTTTGCCGTGGGCGTTGAACGCCGTTAGGCAGGAGCCGTCTAGTCTCTACACCTTCCCGATGTCTCGGGCTTGGCTCGGCGTTGCCACGGCGCAAGGCGCGCCAGAGGATTCACCGACTTTGACCCCATTCAGCCGGTGCTTTCGCGGCCGACTGCCCATTGAAAGGAGGCGCTCGTTCTATCCATTGAACTACGGGGAGCTGATCTGATGCGTCGCGTCGCCTTCGTCAGTCACTCTCGCCGGGACAAATTTGGGACAGTGACATGGTCGGATGGGACAGGACGCGAAGGGAGTGTAGGGGCGTTGATCCTTTGAAAATCAATGACTTGCAGTCTTCGGTTGGCCGCCAGAAAAGCTTAGGAGGCGCTCGTTCTATCCATTGAACTACGGCGGCGAACCGGCCCGGATTCTCGCATGCTGGGCTGCCGCGGGCCGCTTCACCAGCGCCAGGTCCAGATCAGGTCGACGGCGTTGTCTTCGCCCGATTGCGCCCGCAGCGTGAAGCGCTGCGCCACCCGGTAGATCAGCTGCCAGGTGCCGGTGGTGGCCTGCACGCCACGCTCATAGCCCACGTACCAGCGGCGCGACAGCTGCTTGCCCAGGCTGATGATGGTGTCGCGGGTGTCGCCCTCGGTCTGGCGCAGCGAGAAGTCGGTCAGGCCGATCGCCTCCAGCAGCTTGTCGGTGGGGCCGACGCCGCTACCGGACAGCAGCGCGAAGGCCGCTCGCTGCAGCAGTGCGGTGTCGGCGCTGCCCAGCCCGTCGGGGCTGCGGCCCAGCACCAGCCATGACAGCTTGTCGTAGTCGGACAGTTCGGGGTCGCTGAACAGGCGGATGCGCGGGTTCTGCGCCTGGCCGTCCACCAGCACGCCCACCTGCACATCCAGGTTCGGCCGGATGGCCAGCACGTCGATGCGCGGGTTGCCCGGCTCGCCGCTGAAGATGAACCGCCCACGGGTCACCTCCAGCCGCTGGCCGTAGGCAGCGAAGCGGCCGTCCACCGTGCGCACCGTGCCGTTGATCGACAGCTTGTTGCCCGGGCTGGTGAGGGCCACGTCGCCGCTGAGCCGGGTGTCCACGCCCTGTCCGCGCAACTGCAGCTGCGGCCCGAGGTTGATCTTCAGCTGCATCTGCACTTGCACCGGCCGCGCCAGCGGCGCAGGCGCGTTGCGCGCCGGGGCAGCGTCAGCCACGGCAGCGCCGGCCGCCGCAGCAGCGGTGCCGGCGCTGCGCTGCACCCGCACGTCACCATCGAGCGTGGGTGCGTCGCCGCGGCCGATGTCGAGCAGGCCCTCGTCGACGGTGAAGCCGCCGTCGATCTGCATGCGCCGGTCGCTCAGGGTCAGTGCGGCCTGGCCGCTGGCCACCACCCGGCGGTCGATGCGGCCCAGCAGCCGGAAGCGGTCAGCCACCAACTGCAGTGCCAGCCTGGGCTCGGCACCCAGCTCGGCGCCGCCAGTGATGTCGAGCCGGCCGTCGCCGCCCTGGAAGCTGAAGCGCTCGATGCGGGCCTGGTCGCCGGTGAAGGCCACGTCCAGCTGGCCGTCGCTCAGGTTCACCCCTTCCAGCACATTGCGCAGCCCCAGCCCGGTGCCGCGCATGCTGCCGGTGATGCGCGGTGCGCCCAGCGTGCCGTTGAACTGCGCCACCGTGTCCAGCGCACCGCTCAGGCGCCAGCCCGGTGGCACCCAGGTGCCCCACACGCCCAGGCTGGCCACGCGCGCTTCCAGCAGGCCCTGCAGCGCGGCGCCGGGGTGGGGCCAGCGCTGGCCTGGCGGGTTGGCCAGCACCTGGGCGCCGACCAGCGAGCCGATGCGTGCGCCCACCAGGCCCTGGGCAAACTGCCAGCGCCCATCGTGGGCGCTGAGCGCCAGCCGCAATTCACGCAGGCCCAGGGCCTGGGCCTGGCCCAGGTCGTCGACCACGCTCAGGTCGCCCTGGCCCCGCTCCAGCACGATGTCGGCGTCCAGGCCGCGCGTGTTGCTGGTGATGTCGATGCGGCCACCCAGCGTCAGGTCGCCGCGCCAGCCCATGTCGGGTTGCAGCCGGCTCAGCAGGCTGGCCACGTCGATGGTTTCCAGTTCGGCCGCCACCACCAGGTCGCCGCCGGCTTGCCAGCCCAGCGTGCGCCAGTTCAGCGCGGTGCCGGGCAGTTGCACCCGGCCTGGCGCCAGCTGCAGTGATTGCAGGCTGCCGTCGGCATCCAGCGCCAGTGTGGCCGTCAGGTCCCGGGCTTGCAGCCAGGGGCGGGTGGCCAGTGTCGGCGCCTGGCGTGCGCCGCCGTTCAGGGTCAGGCCCTGCAGCTGGTAGCGGCCGCCGGCGCCGCGGCCGGCGGGCAGCCACTGGCCGCGGGCCTCGCCCGCCAGCCGGGTGCCATTGCCGGCCGGGCCCAGCAGATGCTCGGTCCAGGCCGGCGGGCGCAACGGGCTGTCGGCGTTGATGCGGATCTGGTGCTCGGCGGTGGTGCCGACCAGGGTGATGGCCAGCCCGTCGAGCTGCTGGCCGGCAGTGCGCAGGCCCTGGGCCTGCAGGTTCAGCTGCAGTGGGGCGTCCTGCCGGTCGCCTTGGCGCCAGCTCAGGCTGGCCTGCTGCAGCTGGAATCCGGCGCTGGCCAGCTGGCCGGCCTGCAAAGTGCCCTGGCTCTGCAGCGCGGGCCAGCGGCCCTGGGTCTGCAACGTGGCCTGCAGGTTGCCGCCGGTGGGCCAGGCCTGGTCGATGGCGGCGGCGCTGTCGGGTGCCGCCTCGTCCAGCAAGGCGCGCAGCGGCGCCAGCGCGGCCAGTGCTGGCGCCTGCAGCGTGGCACGCCACTGGTCGGTGGCTGGATCGGCGCCACCTTGCCCTTCCAGCGACACGCGGTTGCCGCCCACGGTCAATGCGCCCCGCACCTGGGCGCTGGGGCCCTGGCTCTGCAAGGCCAGGTCGGCCGCCAGGGGCACGCCAGCCAGCAGGCTGTCGGCCAGGCGCAGCTGGGCGGTGCCGTCCAGCGCGGCCAGCAGGCGGTCGATGGCCAGGTCGCCGGCGCGGGCGGCCAGGGCAGGGCGCCACAGCAGGTTGGCGCTGGCCTCGCCCTGCAGCCGGTGCGGCCCGCGGCGCCAGGCCGAGCCCTCGGGCCCGCGCCACCAGGGCCGGGGGTCGAAGTCGGCCAGCGTGGCCTGGCCTTGCAGCCGCCAGCCGCCTGCGTCGGCCCGCGCCTGGCCACTGAACCGGGCCAGCGCGCCGCCCGCGCGCGCCTCGGCCTGGGTCAGCAGCAGGTGGCTGGCGCTGGCTTCGGCCACCAGGCGCAACTGCACGGGGGCCCCGGCACCATCGGCCCATTGGCCGCTGAGCGTGCCGTCCAGCGCCACTGTGGGGGCGGACGCCGCGCCCTTGGCCGTGGGCAGCCCCTTGGCTTGCACGGCCAGCGGGCCGCTCAGCCGCAGCGGCGCGGCACTGCGGTGCAGGCGTGCGGGCAGCAACTGGTCGATCTGCAGCTGCAAGGCCAGCGTCGCACCCAGCCACTGGCCCTGGCCGCTGATGCGCCCAGCCGTGCCGGCGGCGTCACCCAGCTGCAGGTGGAAGCGGTCCAGCGTCAGCCGGTCGGTCTGGTCAGGGCGGCCGCTGGCCTGCAGCTGCAACTGGCGCAGCGGCAGCCGGCCGGCGTCCCAGGCGCCGGGCAGGGCGTTGTCCAGCGTGGCCGTCAGTGCCGCCGGGCGGGCCAGGCCCTGGGTCTGCAGGTCGGCCCGGCCGGCCAGGCGGGTCTGCGGCAGGCGAGGCGACAGCGTGGCCAGGTCCAGCGCGTCGGTCTGCAGCTGCAGCTTGCCCAGCGGCCAGGCGGCGAAGGGCTGCACCGTGGCCTGCGCCTGCACGCGGGGTGCGGTGCCGGTGGCAGGTGCATCGCCGCGCAGCTGCAGGTCGGCCTGCCAGGCGGCCAGCGGCCCCTGGCCGGACAGCGTGGCCTGCCACGCGGGCGCCGCCAGCCGCTGCGCCTGCAGCCGGCCCTGCATGGCCAGGGGTGCGGCGGTGCCGATCTGCCACTGGCCGCTGACCTGCACCGGCGCCGGCGCGGCGGCGGTGCCGGTCTCCAGCACCCCCTGCAGGCTGTCGACCCGGTGCAGGCGGCCGCCGTCGGCGCCCAGTGCCAGGCTGGCCTGCAGGCCGCGCAGCAGCGGTTGGGCGTCGACCTGCAAGGTGTCGATGGCCAGCCGCGACAGCACCAGGTCGATCGGCAGCTGCAGGCTGGCCGGGGCCTGCAGCGGCTGGCCGCTGGGCGGCGGGCTGTCGTACTGCGCCCGTGCGGCCTGCACCCGGCCCAGCCGCAGCAGGGCCTGGGCGCCGGGGCGCGGCCACAGCACCAGCCCGGCGCCGTCGATCTGCAATTGCCACAGCCGCAGGCGCCCGGCGCCGGCCGGCAACTGCCAGTCGAGCTGGTCGATCTGCAACTGCCCGCTGGCCAGCGAGCCCTGCACCCCCTGCGCCTGCAGGCCCGGCACATGGGCCAGCAGCCAGGGCAGGGTGGCCGGGTGGCGCCAGGCCCACAAGGTGCTGCCGGCCAGGGCGGTGGCCAGCACCAGCAGTAGGACCAGCGCCCCCCAGGCCAGCCAGCGCCAGGCCGACCGGCCGGGCGCCGCAGCGCCGGGTGGGGTGGCGGCTTGGGGCGGCCCGCCGGGCGCGGGCGTTCGGCTGCCGGGCACAGGCGCGTTCAAAAGGCGATCCCCACTGAAAAGTGCAGGCGCAGCTTCTTCAGCTCATCGGCCCAGGCCAGGTCCACGCGCAGCGGGCCGATCGGGCTGCGCCAGCGGATGCCGGCGCCATAGCCCCAGGCGGGGGTGTAGTCGTTCCACTCGGTCACCGCACGGCCGGCGTCGATGAACAGCGCGCCCCACACCGACGGGATCGACGGCACGATCGGCCGCGCCACTTCCAGGCTGGCCGTGAGCAGCCGTTGTCCGCTGACAGTGCCGCCCCCGGCGTCGGTGGGGGCCAGTGCCCGGTAGGCATAGCCGCGCACCGAGTCGTCGCCGCCGGCACGGAAGCCGAGCGCGTCCGGCACCTGCACACCGCTGCCGTGCGCGATGTGGCCCAGTTCCACCCGCGCCGTGCCGTACCAGCGGTCCCACAGCGGCAGGTAGCCGGTGAGCCGGCCATACAGCCGGGCGAACGGGCCGTTGGGACCGCCAGCCTGGGTGGCATGGCCGGCGGCGGTCTGCAGGGCCAGGCTGGCACCGCGGGTGGGCAGGATGGCGCTGTCCAGATCACGCCAGACCCAATGCAGGTTGGCGCTGAGTGCCGTGGATTCGGTGGCCACGCCGCCGCTGCGCACACTGCCCACGGTGCCGGGCAGATCGGCTTGGCGCGAGCGCAGCAGCTCCAGGAAGTACAGCCGCTCGATGCGTGGCGTGTCCTGCGTGCGGCCCAGGCGCAGGCGCTGCGACAGCACCATGTCGGTGTTGCTCTTCACCCGCTCGATCTGCACGCCCAGCAGGTGGCGGTAGAAGCCCTCGCCGGGGTGGGTGCTGAAGTTGCCGGTCCAGCCCTGGCTGTCGCGGCCCCATTCCAGCTTGTTGTCGGCCACCACCGGGAAGCCGAACACCCGCCGGTGGGTGTGTTCGACCGTCATGCGTGGCCCGGTGTTGGCACTGATGCCCACGCCGAGCGTGGCCTGCTGCAGCGGGGATTCGACCACCCGCACCCGCACCGGCGCAGCGGCGGCGCTGGCCGGGTCGGGCTCGAAGGCGACCGTCACGCTGTTGAACAGGCGGGTCTTCTGCAGCCGGTCCTGGTACTGCACCAGCAGGGCCTCGGTCAGTGCCGTGCCGGGCCTGAAGCCGGCCAATGCCTGCACCATGTCGGCGTCGTGGTGCTGCAGGCCGGTCACCTGCACCGGGCCGGCCAGGAACAGCGGGCCGCTGTCCAGCACCACGGTCAGCGCCGCGGTGCGGGCATCGGCGTCGACGCTGGCGTCGCTGCGCACCAGGCTGGCGGCGGCGTAGCCTGCGCTGCGCAGCCGGGTGACCAGTTGCTGCTTGGTGGCCGACCAGTCGGCATTGCGGAACACCTGGCCCGGGCCCAGCACGCCGTCGGCCGCCAGTGACTGCCGCAGCGCCAGTGCGTCGGCGTCGCCTGCGTCGATGCGGCGCGCCAGCTCGCCCGCCGGCTGCAGGGCCAGCGTTGTCACCCGGGTGGGTGCGCCGGGCACCACTTGCACCCGCACGAGGCCGGGCACGGCGGTGCGGCGGCCGTCGGGCACACGCTCGGCCTCGCGCAGCACGGTCACCGCGGCGTCGAAGAATCCCTCGGTCTGCAGCAGTTCGCGGGCCTGCGCTGGCGCTGCCGCCACCAGGCGGTTGAACTCGGCATTGCCCAGGCGCTCGTCGTCGGGCAGCTGCTGCAGACGGGCCAGGTCCAGGTGGCGCAGCAGCAGGGTGCGCAGCGCGGCTGGCGCGTCAACGACCAGTTCGAATTCGGGCCGCGCCGGCCGCTTGGCCGGGGTGTCGTCCGCCACAGGGGCCAGATTGCCCGCAGGCGCCAGCAGGTTCTGGACCGATGCGCAGCCGCCCGCCAGCAAGGCAGCCAGCAGCAGCGTGCCGCACCGCAGCCAGTGCGCTGCCCGGGTGGCCGCCGCACCCCGCGCGGGGCGCCGGCCGCTCACTTCGACAGCAGGCGCATCGCCCCTTCCAGCCCCGCCAGGGTGAGCGGGAACATGCGCTGGTTGACCAGTTGCTGCATCACGCTGATGCTCTGGCGGTACTGCCAGACGCCCTGCGGCTCGGGGTTGATCCAGGCGTACTTGGGAAAGGCGTTGGTCAGGCGCTGGATCCATTCGGCGCCCGGTTCCTCGTTGTTGTATTCGACGCTGCCGCCGGGCTGCAGGATCTCGTACGGGCTCATCGTGGCGTCGCCGATGAAGATGAGCTTGTAGTCCTTGTTGTACTTGCGGATGATGTCCCAGGTGGCGGTCTTCTCGCTGAAGCGGCGCTTGTTGTTCTTCCACATGAAGTCATAGACGCAGTTGTGGAAGTAATAGAACTCGAGGTGCTTGAACTCGGTCTTGGCGGCCGAGAACATCTCTTCCACCCGGTGGATGTGCTCGTCCATGGTGCCGCCCACGTCCATCAGCAGCAGCACCTTCACCTTGTTGTGGCGCTCGGGCACCAGCTTGATGTCCAGCAGGCCGGCGTTGGCAGCGGTGCTGTGGATGGTGTCGTCCAGGTCGAGTTCTTCGGCCGCGCCTTCGCGGGCGAAGCGGCGCAGCCGGCGCAGGGCCACCTTGATGTTGCGGGTGCCCAGTTCCAGGTTGTCGTCGTAGTCCTTGTAGGCGCGCTGGTCCCACACCTTGACCGCACTCTTGTTGCGGCCCTTCTCCTGGCCGATGCGGATGCCCTGCGGGTTCTGGCCATAGGCGCCAAACGGGCTGGTGCCGCCGGTGCCGATCCACTTGCTGCCGCCTTCGTGGCGTTCCTTCTGCTCCTCGAAGCGCTTCTTGAGCGTCTCCATCAGCTCGTCCCAGCCCATTTTCTCGATCTTGGCCTTCTCCTCGGCGCTGAGTTCGAGCTCCAGGTTCTTGCGCAGCCACTCCAGCGGCACTTCCTTGGTGAAGTCGGCCAGCATCTCCACGCCCTTGAAATAGGCGCCGAAGGCCCGGTCGAACTTGTCGAAGTGGGCTTCGTCCTTGACCAGCGTGGTGCGGGCCAGGTAGTAGAACTGGTCGACCGACTGGTCGATCACGCCCGACTTCACCGCCTCCAGCAGGGTGAGGAATTCCTTGACCGAGACCGGCAGCTTGGCCGCGCGCAGGGTGTAGAAGAAATTGATCAGCATGGGGGGCTTTCCTGGGGTGGTCGGCGGCCGTCGACAGGAGGCCAGGGCGACGGCGAAGCATACCCACTTCGGCCGCAGACCGGCGTCCGGCTGGTGACGCCGGGCGCTGGCGCTGGGCCGGTCAGGTCTTGCGTGGCTTGCCGGGCTTGCCGGCGGCCGGTGCAGGGTGGGCACGCAGCCAGCTGAAGAACTCGTCGTACCAGAGCCGGCTGTTCTGCGGCTTGAGGATCCAGTGGTTCTCGTCGGGGTACCACAGCAGGCGCGACGGCACGCCGCGGGCCTTGAGGGTGTTGTAGTAGGCCAGGCCCTGGGCATCGGGCACGCGGTAGTCCAGCGCGCCGTGGATCACCAGGGTGGGCGTGTGCATGGTGGCGGCAAAGGCATGCGGGCTCTGGGCCTGCACCCGGGCCATGTCGTCCCAGTACCAGCCCCCCAGTTCCTTGGCATGCCAAGACCAGGCGTCGTCGGCGAACATCGCCGTCCAGTCGAAGCAGCCGGCATGGCACACATAGGCGGCATAGCGGCCGGCGGGCACGTGCCCATTCATCCAGGCCACCAGGTAGCCGCCGTAGCTGCCGCCGGTGGCATACACCCGCGTGGGGTCGATGTAGGGGCGCTTGAGCAGCTCGGTGGTGGCGGCCTCCACGTCCTGCAGTTCCAATTGGCCCCAGCGGCCGGTGATGCT
>Ga0209717_1003546_pt1 | contig 13469 bp, 12 predicted proteins | sample AD_UKC048_MetaG_FD_184418 | JGI IMG/M metagenome (GOLD analysis project Ga0209717, IMG submission 184418) | Active sludge microbial communities of municipal wastewater-treating anaerobic digesters from USA - AD_UKC048_MetaG (SPAdes) (version 2) | ecosystem: Engineered > Bioreactor > Anaerobic >... | reverse complement strand
TCTTGGCCTTTCCAGACGACGACGCGGGCGCAACGGGGCCCGGTGAAGGGAGGTTAGGCGGCGCTCGCTCGCGCTAAAGCCCGATGAAAGGCGGCAAAGCCGGCCAAATCAGGCCGGGTCCGCTCGCAGCCCTTTGCTGACTTTCGACGTCTGCTGTGCGGGTCTTGGGTGGCGCGGCAAAGGCACGCCCGGGCAGGCTACGGCGCTTCGCCTCGGCGGTCGGTGCTGCGCACCGACTCCCCTGCGATGCTCGGTCTCGCGGCCCCGTCGCCGAACTCACTACGCTCCCTGCGGTCGCTGCGTTCGGACAGCGTCGACGAGTCAGAAGACGATGCGCGCTGCGCGCGCGGCCACGAGCCCTGGCCTTGCAGGCCGCGCCGGGCCAGGAGGCCCGGCCGTTCGCAAGGCACAAGCAGTCCACTGGACTGCTTGTGTCCCTGCTCACCTTCTCGGCACCTCAGAGGCGCGCCTGCGCCTGCCCGGGCGTGCCTTTGCTGAACCAGCGCCTGCCGCGATGCGCGAACCCGGCATGAGCGAACGTCAGCAACGGGCCGCAAGCAGATGTTCAGACCTTCAGGTGCTCCGGTGGCAGACCTTCGCAGGCGCGATCCCACAGGCGCTCGTACATCGCCTCGATGTCGCGCGCGAAACGTTCGCCGTCGAACAGCGGCCCGGCGTCACAGCCCTTGCGCAATCGGTCACGGACGGCGGCGAGCTTCGCACTGTCTTGTGCCAGCGCGGCCACGGTGTCGACATAGCTTGCCTCATCGCTGCAGACCAGTTCGTCGAGTCCGACCTGGTGCAGCAGGCTGGCGGCCACGCGCTGCGCGAAGGTCTCGCCGATCAACGTGACCACCGGCACGCCCACCCACAGCGCCTCGCCAGCGGTGGTGTGCGCGTTGCACGGCCAGGTGTCGAGAAAGACGTCGGCGCAGGCCAGCCGCGCCAGGTGCTCGTCCAGCGGCAGCAGCGGCGCGAACAGCAGACGCTCGGCGCCGATGCCGCGCGCGGAGGCCGCGGCGAGCAGCGAGTCGCGCACGTTGGTGTTCCACTGCAGCAGCCACAGCACGGCGTCCGGCAGTCGTTCGAGCAGCTCGCACCAGCGGTCGAACACCGCCGCCGAAATCTTGTACGACTGATGGAAGCCGCACAGCACGGTCTTGTCGCTCGGCAGGCCGAATGCGCTGCGGTCGGCGCCGATGGGCCGTGCGCGGCGCGAGTCGTTCGGCTGGTAGCAGCCGGGCAACTGCGCGATCTTCTCCGCGAAGTGCGCGGCATGGTCCAGCGGCGTCACGATCGGGTCGCCGACGATGTAGTCGATGTAAGAGGCACCGCTGGTTCCGGGAAAGGCCAGCCAGTTCAGCTGCAGTGGCGCCGGCCGCGCGGCCAGCACCGGCAGCAGCGTGCCATCGGTGGCGCCCTTCACGTCGACGAGGATGTCGATGCCCAGGTCGCGGATGCGCCGCGCCATCGCGTCGTGGCTGCGGCCGCGAACGTCTTCGAAGCGGTGGCAGGCGGCGCGCAGGCGGCGACGCATCGGGCTGCCGTCGTCGGGCCCGGCGGAGACCAGCGTGACCTCGAAGCGCTCGCGGTCGTGGCTCTCCAGCATCTGCACCATCAGCTGCGCGGTGGCGTGCTGGTAGAAGTCGGCCGAGAGGTAGGCGATGCGCAGCCGCCCGCCGTGGCGCTGCGCACGGCGCGGTGGCAGCGCCTTGACGAAGGTCTGGAAGAAGCGCGCGTAGTGTTCGGCGACGCGGCGGATCGCCAGCGGATCATCGCCGAGCACCGCGTGCACGAACGGGTTGACCTGCAGCGGCGCGCCCTCGGGCCGCGCGCGGATCGCCGCCTCGAGTGCTGCCCACTCGGCATCGGCAGCGGCCCAGCGGCAGCCTTCGCGCTCCATGTAGACGAGCAGGCCACGCGCGAACAAGGCTTCGTCAAAACCGAGCAGCAGCGCCGTGCGGATGCATTCCGCGGCTTCGAGCTTCATGCCGCAGTCGCGGAACGAGACGCCCAGGCGGTAGTGGGTGAAGGCGTCGTCCACCTTCAGCGCCAGCGATTGCAGGAAGCACTGGATGGCGTCGGCGTGCAGTTGCCGCCCCTGCAGCTCGACACCGCGCGCGGTGAGCGTGCGGGCGTCGAGCGCCGCGGCGGGGCGCGAGGCGACGATGGCCATCAGGCCGCCGGCAGGTGATCGGGCGCGAGCCCGGCCACGGCGCGGGCCCACATGCGCTCGTAGAGGGATTCGATGTCGCGCGCGAAGCGTGCACCGTCGAACAGCGGCGTGCTGCCGCGCTGCTGCACGAGGCGCTCGCGCAGCGCGGCGCGGCGCGCGGTGTCGCCGGCCAGCGCGATCACGCGCGCCTCGTAGTCGGCCACCGACGCGCAGCTCAGCTCATCCAGCGCCACCGCGTGCAGCAGGCTGGCTGCCACACGCTGTGCGAAGGTCTCGCCGATCACGGTGACCACCGGCACGCCCACCCACAGCGCCTCGCCGGCGGTGGTGTGCGCGTTGCACGGCCAGGCGTCGAGGTAGAGGTCGGCGCAGGCCAGGCGGCTGAGGTGCTGGTCCAGCGGCAGCATGGGCGCGAAGCACAGGCGCTCGGGGCCGATGCCTCTGGCGCGCGCCGCGGCTTCCAGCGCCGACTGCACGTTGGTGTTCCAGCGCATCAGCCACAGCACCGCGCCGGGCACGGCGTGCAGCACGCGGCACCAGCTGTCGAAGACGGCCTCGGAGATCTTGTATGACTGGTGGAAGGCACACAGCAGCGGCACGCCCTCGGGCGCGCCCCAGTCGCGGCGCGTGGACGGCTGCGGCAAGGCCCGCTTCGCGTCGTTGGGCTGGTAGCACAGCGGCATCTGCGCGAGCTTCTCGCTGAAGTGCGCGGAGTGGTCCAGCGGCGTGGTGATCGGGTCGCCGATGAAGTAGTCGACGTACGCTGCGCCGGTCGTGCCCGGGAAGCCGAGCCAGCTCACCTGCAGCGGCGCGGCGCGGTGGGCCGTCACCGGCATCAGCGTGCCGTGGGTCGCGCCCTTCACGTCGACGAGGATGTCGATGCCGAGCTCGCGGATGCGCCGTGCCATCGCCTCGTGCGACTGGCCGCGCAAGTGCTCGAAGTGTTCGGAGCTGGCCTCGATGCGCGCGCGCATCGGACTGGCATCGTCCGGCCCGGCGGAGAACAGCGTGACTTCGAAGCGGCTGCGGTCATGCTGTTCGAGCATCTGCACCATCAGCTGGCTGGTGGCGTGGGTGTGGAAGTCGGCCGACAGGTAGCCGATGCGCAGGCGGCCCCCGTGGGCCTTGGCCTTGCGCAGCGGCAGCGGGCTCACGCGGCTGGCCACGTGCTGTGCATACAGGCGCGCCACCTTCAGTTGCTCCAGCGGGTCGTCGACGAACACCGCATGCGGGAAGGGACCGGTCTCGCCCGGGCGGTCCGCCGGCGCGGCCTGCACCGCGTGGCGCAGCTTCGCCAGTTCCGTGGCCGCCGGAGCCCAGCGGCAGGCCTCGCGCTCCAGGAAGACGAGCTGCGCGCGGGCGGCGAGCTCGCTGGCGTCCAACCCGAGCAGCAAGGCAGTGCGCACGCATTCGGCGGCCTCGGCCTTCATGCCCTTGTCCTTGAACGACATGCCCAGGCGGAAGTGCACGACCGGCTCGTCGATCTTCAGTGCCAGCGCCTGCATGAAGGCGGGGATGGCCTCGTCGTGGCGGTGGCAGCGCTGCAGCGAGACGGCCAGCGACACCCAGTAGGCATGGTCGCGCGGCGCGCCGGCCGGCAGCGCCAGCAGGCAGGCCACCGCCTCGGCGTTGCAGCCGCGCTCCATCAGGGCGTGCGACTCCAGTGTGTAGGCCAGCGTCAGGGCCGGTCGCCGCTGGCGCAGCGACTGTGCGCGCTGCGCCGCCACCTCGGAGCGGCCCGCCTTGATCAGGGCGTGCGCGGCGGCCAGCCCGTAGGCCGATTCGTCGTGCATCGCGAAGGCCTGTTCGAACTCGATCGCCGCCTGGCCCCAGTGCTCGCGCTTCGCGCAGGACTGCGCGGCGTTCCACTTGCGGTAGGCGCGCTGCTGCGCCGCCGAGGCGGGCGAGGGCGGGGCGGGTTGGGGCAATGACAAGGCCATGGTCGGGCGAGCGTAAGCGCCGGGCCCGGCCCGCCAGCGCCGGAAAAGACCGCCCCGAGACGGCTATTTCGTCGCGGCGGCGGCGCGCCATTGCGCCGCGCGCTCGCGCCAGGTGCGCGCCTGCGCCTCCTGGCCCAGGCTCTGGTGGAAGGCCGCGAGGTTGTGCGCGGCGAGGAAGCTGCCGCGCCCGCGCACGCTGTCAGGCAGCTCGGGCCGCTCGCCGATGGCCACGGCGCGCTGCCACGCGGCCTCGATCCGCGGCAGCAGTGCGGCGGCAAACGCGGGCTGCGCCAGCGCGCAGTCGAGCAGCAGGTCGCCGAGCGTGAAGAAGAAGTCCGGCGAGTCCTGCCAGCGCGATTGCTCGGCCTGTGCCAGCGCCAGCGCAGCGTCGAAGCGCTGCGTCTTCTTCAGGGTGAAGAGCAGGCGCACCACCAGGTCGTGCCGCCACGCGGCGCCGGGCTCGCCGCGGCGGTACGCCTCTTCATAGAAGGGCAGGGCTTCGGCGAAGCGCGAGCGCACTTCGAGATCCTTGCCGAGCTGATAGTGAAGATAGGCATCGTGCGGCTGTTCGGCCAGCGCCAGGCGCAGCAGCCGTTCGTTGCGCCCGGCCTTGGCCTGCTGCGACGCGGCCAGGTAGCCATCGTGGCCCAGCACCAGCGGCAGGCGGCGCCGCGGCAGCGGGCTTGCCGGCTGTTCGTGGATGCGGCCTTCGTAGCGCACGCCGGCCGGCAGCACGCGCGGCAGCCAGCTCGGTGCCTCCTGCAGCAGGCCGCCGTCGGCCTCGACCTGGCTGCTCACCGTGATCAGGCCGACGAAGGCCGGCGGCTCGTCGCGCAGCGCCGACAGCGAGGCTTGGCCTGCGGCGATCCACTCGTCGGCATCGAGGATCAGCCGCCACGGCGCCTCGGTGGCCGCGAGCGCGCGGTTGCGCGCGGCACTGAAGTCGTCGGCCCAGTCTGCCGATAAGACCCGGGCACCGCAGGCCGCGGCGAGTTCGCGCGTGCCGTCGGTGGAGCCGGTGTCGAGCACGAGCATCTCGTCGACCCAGGGCTTGGCGCTGTGCAGGCAGCGCTCGATGCAGCGGGCCTCGTTGCGGACGATCATCACCAGCGCGACGGCTTCAGACATGGCCCCGGCATTGTCGCGCAGCACGCATTGGCAACCGGATGTTGCCGTGCGGTCGATGTGAAGGTGGAAGGCCGTGCTATTTCCACGATCGACCGCTTGACGAATGGCGCGGACCGGGGGGTGGGATGCGCGAGCACCCTCAAGTTCTGCAGAGCGCGCTCCGATAACCCTCGCAACGGTCCTGGCAACGGGGCCGTGTCCGGTTAGCCGGCCAATGGTTGAGCAGGGAGTTGAACTGCACGACACAACGGACGACTGGCGCGGGCGGTGCCGGTGGACGGGGCGACTCGTCACGTGCACTGGTATAGGCAAGGGTCGAAGCGGAGTGCGCTCCACCAGGCCTGAGTTCAACGCCGGCAGCTAGGCCGGGAGTGTTATCAACTGACAGGAGTCTTCATCATGCCCATGACCATCAACACCAACGTGTCGTCGTTGAATGCGCAGCGCAACAGCCTCACCTCGAGCGCTTCGCTGGCCACCTCGCTGCAGCGCCTGTCCTCGGGCCTGCGCGTCAACTCGGCCAAGGACGACGCCGCCGGCCTGGCCATCGCCGACCGCATGAATGCCCAGATCAAGGGCATCAACGTCGCGATCCGCAACGCCAACGACGGCATCTCGCTCGCACAGACCGCTGAAGGCGCGCTGGCCACCGTGACCGACGTGCTGCAACGCATGCGTGAACTGGCGGTGCAGGCCCAGAACGGCACCAACGGCACCAGCGACCGCGCCAACCTGAACACGGAATACCAGCAGCTGTCGGCGGAAATCACCCGCATCGCCGGCCAGACCAAGTTCAACGGCACGGCCATCGTCGGTTCGGGCGCCGGTTCCAACACCTTCCAGGTGGGCGCCAACAACGGCGACACGCTGACGATCACGACCTCGCAGGTCTCGACCGTCGCCGGCGACCTGACCACGGCGGCCAACGCCTCGACCGCAGTCGACGCGCTGGACACGGCGCTGAACACGGTCACCACCAGCCGCGCCACCTACGGTGCCGCGATGAGCCGCTTCGAGTTCGCGATCAGCAACCTGCAGATCACGGGCGAGAACCAGCAAGCTGCCCGCGGCCGCATCATGGACGCCGACTTCGCCTCGGAAACGGCGAACCTGTCGCGTGCCCAGATCCTGCAGCAGGCCGGCTCGGCGATGGTCGCGCAAGCGAACCAGCTGCCGCAGAACGTGCTGTCGCTGCTGCGCTGAGCAACAACGCCGCGGGCTCGTCCCGCACGTTGGAAGGCCGCCCCCGGGGCGGCCTTTTCTTTCTTGGAGCCGCCCCGGCATCGAACTGGCCGGCCATTCCGGCGCTTTTCGCCGGACCGCCGGCGCGGCAGCTGCCGAAGAATCCGTTTGACAGGCCACACCTCCGAACGAGGCCTGAAGTCGCCGGTCGCAAGCCCGGCAGGAATCGGATCCTTCAGGAGCTTTCATGCCGCAGACCATCAATACCAACGTTTCGTCGCTGAACGCGCAGCGAAACCTGAACACCTCGCAGAGTTCGCTGGCCACCTCGATGCAGCGCCTGTCCTCGGGCCTGCGCGTCAACTCGGCCAAGGACGACGCCGCCGGCCTGGCCATCGCCGACCGCATGAACGCGCAGATCCGCGGCATCAACGTCGCGATCCGCAACGCCAACGACGGCATCTCGCTCGCGCAGACCGCCGAAGGCGCGCTGGCCACCGTGACCGACGTGCTGCAACGCATGCGTGAACTGGCCGTGCAGGCCCAGAACGGCAGCAACGGCACCAGCGACCGCGCCAATCTCGACACCGAATACCAGCAGCTGTCGGCCGAAATCACCCGCATCGCCACGCAGACCAAGTTCAACGGCACGGCGATCGTCGGCTCCGGCGCCGGCGCGCAGACCTTCCAGGTCGGCGCCAACAACGGCGACACGATGACCATCACCACGTCGACCGTGACCACGGTGACGGGCGACATCCTCACCTCCGGCACCGCCTCGACGGCGATGAGCGGCATCGACGCCGCGCTCGATGCAATCACCACCAGCCGCGCCACCTACGGCGCCGCGATGAGCCGCTTCCAGTTCGCCATCAGCAACCTGCAGATCACCGGCGAGAACCAGAGCGCAGCCCGCGGCCGCATCATGGACGCCGACTTCGCCGCGGAAACGGCGAACTTGTCGCGCGCACAGATCCTGCAGCAGGCCGGCACGGCGATGGTCGCCCAGGCCAACCAGTTGCCGCAGCAGGTGCTGCAGCTGTTGCAAGGCTGAGCCCGGACGGGCGAGCGCGCCTGCGCGCGGTCGACTGCCTGGCGAAGGCCGGGACGCATGCTTGCGGCCCGGCTGATCGAGGCCCGCCGCGGCGCGGCTCAAGTTCGCGCCGCCGCGGCCGACAACCCGGTATCCGCCCAGGCGGAGTCACGGGTTCGTTCCAGGCGCCGAGCGGACCCGAGCGGTTTCGCGCCGGCGCCGTTCGTCTTTGAAGAAGGGGCAGCACCATGGCCACCATCAGCTCACCGGGCATCGGCAGCGGGCTGGACGTCAGCTCGATCATCACGCAGCTGATGGCCATCGAGCGGCAGCCCCTGAAGCAGCTCGAAACCGCCGAGACGAAGATCCAGTCGCAGATCTCCGAGGTCGGCAAGATCAAGAGCGCGCTGTCCAAGTTCCGCGACGTGGCGGCCAAGCTCGCCTCCACCGACTTCTGGCGCACCACCACCGGCAAGTCGAACAGCAGCGCGGTGGGCGTGACCACCAGCAGCACCGCGAGCCCGGCGAGCTTTGCCGTCGAGGTGACCTCGCTGGCCAAGGCGCAGACCATTGCCGCACCGGCACTGGCCTCGAGCAGCACGACGCTCGGCTCGGGCACGCTGACGATCCAGCGCACCGGCGGCGGCGACCCGTTCGACGTCGCGATCGAGGCCACCGACACGCTGGCGGGCATCCGCGACAAGATCAACGCGGCCGGTGCCGGCGTCACGGCCAGCATCCTCACCGATGCCAGCGGCGCGCGGCTGGTGATGCGCGCCAACGCCACCGGCACCGACAACGCCTTCAACACCACGGTCAGCGGCACCGGCCTGGACGGCCTGAGCTTCAACGCGGCCACGCAGACCGGCGGCGCCACGCCCGCGCAGCCGGCCGCCAACCTGGTGGCGACGGTGAACAACCTGCCGGTCAGTTCTGCGAGCAACACGCTGACCGATGTGTTCGACGGCGTGACGCTGACGATGACCGCCGAGACGGCCGGTCCGGTGACGATCGATGTCGCCGCCGACACCGAGACGCTGAAGAAGACGCTCACCGAGTTCGCCACCGCGTACACCGAACTCTCCAAGCTGATCGTCACCGACACCAAGTACGACGCCACCGCCAAGAAGGCCGGGGCACTGCAGGGTGACAGTGCCATCGTGGGGCTGCAGAACCGCTTGCGGTCGATGCTCGGCGCGAGCAGCGGCGCCTCGACGGCCTACGCGCGGCTGTCCGACGTCGGCTTCGAGATGCAGCAGGACGGCAGCCTGACGGTCAACAGCACCAAGCTCGACAAGGCGATCGCCAACCTGTCCGAGCTGAAGGCGCTGTTCTCCAACTCCAGCCTCACGGATGCCAACCTCGACGGCTTCGGCAAGCGCTTTCGCGTGGTGGCCAGCGACATCCTGGGCATCGACGGCGCACTCACCTCGCGCACCACCGGCCTGAACGACAAGCTCAAGCGCAACCAGACCTCGCAGGACCGCATGGAAGAGCGCCTGGCGCAGACGCAGAAGCGGCTCGAGAAGCAGTACAGCATGCTCGATGCGAAGCTCGGCACGCTCAACGGCCTGAGCACCTACGTGACCAACCAGGTCGCGCAGTGGAACAAGGCCTGAGGCCGACACGCTGAAGCCCGGAACAGGCCGGGTTTGGCGGGTGTTCGGCGACTCAAGTCGCACGGTGGTGGGCCGATATTCATCGCAAGTCAACCAGCAAGAGGCCTTCGATGTTCGCAGCCACCTTCTCCAAGCCGCGCGCCATGCATTCGCTGGCCAGCGCGTACCAGCAGGTCGGGCTCGAGACCGCCACCTCGAACGCGACGCCGCACAAGCTGATCGAGATGTTGTTCGACGGCTTCCAGGATGCGATCGCGCGGGCCCGCGGTGCGATGCTCGCCCGGCAGATCGAGGCCAAGGGCCGTGCGATCAGCCATGCCGCACGCATCGTCGAGGAAGGCCTGAAGGCGGGCCTCAACCTGGCCGACGGCGGCAAGCTGGCCGCCGACCTGGACGCGCTGTATGCCTACGTGGGCATGCGGCTGACCCACGCGAACCTGCACAACGATGCCCAGGCCCTGGACGAATGCGCCAGCCTCATCGAGCCGGTGCGCAGTGCCTGGGCCGAGATCGGCCCGCGCGTGACCCAAGCGGCGCAGTGACGGCCGACCTCCCATGACCTTCTGCGGAACGCCTGCCATGCCGTCGCAACTCCTGAACTACTACGAAGCCATCGAACAAGCCAGCCAGGACATGCTGGAAGCCGCGCGCAGCGGCAACTGGGACCAGGTGGTGAAGCTCGAAGGCGCTTGCGCGCTGCTCATCTCGCAGCTCAAGCATGCCGCCTCGTCGCAACCGCTGCCCACCGAAGAGGCGCAGCTGAAGTCGCGCATCATGCAGCGCATCCTCGTCAACGACGCCGAGGTGCGCCAGCTCGCCGAGCCCTGGCTCGAGCAGCTCGACGAGCTGCTCGCCGGCCGCACCAAGACCCTGCACTGAACCCTTCCTCTGCGCAGCGACATGGAAACATTGCCGATGCCGCTGGACTCGCTGGCCGCCCAGAACGGCGGGCTGGACGAGTTCCGCATCACCGCGCCGCGAGAGATCACGGCCATGCTCAAGCAGTTCCAGGACGGCAACGTGCTGCTGAACCTGAACGGCAGCAACGGCGCGATGCTGTCGACCACGCTGTGGTCGCTGGACCCGGCGCGCGGGCAGCTCAGCTTCAGTGCCGACGCCAACATGCCGGTGACCCAGCGCTTGATCGAATGCGACGAGGCCGTCGCGGTGGGCTACCTCGACAGCATCAAGATCCAGTTCGACGTGCAGGGCCTGGTGCTGGTTCGCGGCATCGGCGGCAGCGCCATCAGCGCGCGCCTGCCGCGTGAACTGTTCCGCTTCCAGCGACGCAACTCCTTCCGCGTGCGGCCCCTGCTGCGCAGCTCGCCGCTGGCGCGCGTGCGCCACCCGGCGATCGCCGAGATGCAGCTCGCGCTGCGCGTCATCGACGTGAGCATCGGCGGCTGTGCGCTGTTCCTGCCCGAGGACGTGCCGGCCATCCAGCCGGGCATGCTGATGAACCAGGTGCAGATCGACCTCGACGCCGACACGCGGCTGGTGGCCAACCTGCGCATGCAGCACGCCACCGTGCTCAACCCCGAGGCCCGGGGCGCGCGGCTGGGCTGCGAGTTCGTCAACCTGGCCAACGACGCGGAGCGCATCCTGCAGCGCTTCATCGACCAGACGCAGAAGCGTCGCCGCCTCATGTCGCTCGACTAGCCGGCCGTTGCAGTGGCCGCGCCTGCGGCGAAATTCACGCCTTGTTACGACTCGGGGGTTTCACCCCTCAAGTCCGGCCATGGGATGCCGATTCCCATGGCATAGCGACTTTCGCCCCTACAAGGAGCGCAACATGAGCGTCAACCACGTCTCAGGCGTCGGACGCGTCGTGCTGCCGGCGACGCCGAGCCGACCAGCCGACACCCCGACTTCGGGCACCCCGCCCAAGGGCGAGGCATCCTCGCTCGTCCAGCTGGACGAGTCCACGCAGCAGCCGATCCCGCCGCGGTTTCCGTGGCTGAGCCGGCTGGCGCGCGAACTGGAGCCGGCATCCAAGCAGCCTTCGCCCTACGGCACCGTGCCGATCCTCGGCGAGAAGCTCGACAGGCAGGCCTGACGTGCGCTTGCCGGGCTGAGCGTGCCGCTCAGACTTGCATGTTCATGATCTCGCTGTAGGCGGACACGAGGCGGTTGCGCACCGTCAACGTGGCCTGGAAACCGATCTGCGCCTTCTGCATCGCGACCATGGTTTCCTCCAGGCTCACCGAGGGGTTGTCCATCTGCAGCTCGCGCTGCAGGCGGCTCGCCTGGTTCTGGCTGTTGCTCACCGAGCCGAGCGCCTGGGTCAGCGCCTGCTGGAAGCCGGTGCCCTCGACGGCGCGGCCTGCCTTCAGCGGCTGTCCGTTGGTGGCCAGCCCCGCTCTTGCAGCGGCCTGGGCGAAGTCGAAAGGTTTCAGCGTGACATTCATGGCATGCCCTCACCATGGGGGGATGGCGTGACTGTAGTCACTGCCCGTCATCCCGGTGGCGCGAACTGGCGGCCGTTTGACGGGCTGTTCGCGGCATTCGCGGGGCTCAAGTTCTCGAACAATCGGTTTCGATCCGGGCGCATTTCCGCCCCGGGCCAGAACCGATCGCCCATGGACAACGCCGTCGTCGCCAGAACCAACGCCAACGCACTGCCCCTGGTCGAACCCGCCGGGTTCGGCGCCCGTGTGGCCGCCGTGCCGCTGAAGGCCAAGCTGAGTTTCGCCCTCGGTATCGCCGCGCTCGGCGCGGTGGTGCTGGCGATGACGATGTGGAGCAGCCAGGGCGACTACAAGGTGCTCTACGCCAACCTGTCCGACAAGGACGGCGGCGCCATCATCGCGCAGCTCTCGCAGATGAACGTGCCCTATCGGCATGCCGATGGCGGCGCGGCCATCCTGGTGCCGGCGGCCAAGGTGCACGACGTGCGCCTGAAGCTGGCCGCCGCCGGCCTGCCCAAGGGCTCGGTGGTCGGCTACGAGCTGATGGACGGCGCGCGCTTCGGCCAGACGCAGTTCCAGGAGCGGCTGACCTTCCAGCGTGGCCTCGAAGGCGAACTCACCCGCTCGATCACCGCGCTGGCCGCGGTGCAGAACGCCCGCGTGCACCTGGCGCTGCCCAACCAGAACGGATTCTTCCGCGAGCAGCAGAAGCCCACCGCCTCGGTGATGCTGACGCTGTACCCGGGCCGCACGCTGGAGCGCGCGCAGATCGCCGGCATCGTGCACCTGGTGTCGTCCAGCGTGCCCGAAATGAACCCGAAGGCCGTCAGCGTGCTCGACCAGACCGGCGCGCTGCTCACCGCCAGCGCCGAGAACCCGCAGGCCGGCCTCGACGCGCAGCAGTTGCAGTACGTCAACCAGGTCGAGGCGGGCTACCAGAAGCGCATCTTCGAGTTGCTCGAGCCGCTGGTCGGCCGCGACAACCTGCGCGCCACGGTGACCGCCGACGTCGACTTCTCGCAGACCGAGGCCACCGCCGAAGAGTTCGCGCCCAACCAGGGCGACAAGGCCAGCATCGCCATCCGCAGCCAGCAGGTCAGCGAAAGCAGCGGCAGCAACGGCGCGGCGCCCAGCGGCGTGCCGGGTGCGGCCTCGAACCAGCCGCCGGTGCCGGCCACAGCGCCGGTGACGGGTACGCCGCAGCCGCTGCAGGCCGCGCAGGGCGGCGGCGCGAACGCCAACACCCGCCGCGACGCGGTGACCAACTACGAAGTCGACAAGACGGTGCGCGTGACGCGCAACGCCACCGGCACCGTCAAGCGCCTGAACGCCGCCGTGGTGGTGAACCACCGCAGCGTGACCGATGCGAAGGGCAAGACGACGACCACGCCGCTGTCGGCCGAGGAGGTCGAGAAGCTGACCGCGCTGGTGCGCGAGAGCATCGGCTTCAAGCAGGATCGCGGCGACTCGGTGAAGGTCATCAACGCGCCGTTCAAGGTCGACCCGTCGGCCAAGATCGACCCGCTGCCGCTGTGGAAGCAGCCGGAGGTCATCGACATGCTGCGCGCTGCCGCGGTGCCGGCCGGCCTTGCTCTGGTGGCGCTGATCGTGTTTTTCGGGATGATCCGCCCGGCGATGAAGGCCGCGCTCGCGCCGCCCCCGCCGCCGGCGCCGGGTGCGCAGCTCAATGCCGTGGTCGACGACGACAACGCGCTGCCCGAGGGCCAGATGCCTGCGCTGCCGGCACCGAAGACCAACGAACACCTGGACGCCGCCCGCGCGCTGGCCAAGGAGAACCCCGCGGCGGTGGCGAACATCGTGCGCGGCTGGGTGAGCGGCGAGGCGGCATAGGACCATGAGCATGGACGACGAAGGCACCGAAAACGCAGCGATCCTGCTGATGTCGCTCGGCGAGGAAGAGGCCTCCGAGGTCTTCAAGCACCTCGCGCCGAAAGAGGTGCAGCGCCTGGGCGAGACGATCGC